>CXWL01019631.1_pt1 | contig 10752 bp, 7 predicted proteins | sample 590931 | NCBI WGS metagenome assembly CXWL01 (sample SAMEA3498368, study PRJEB10139) | groundwater metagenome | biome: water well; material: biofilm material | place: Germany | collected 2015-04-27 | reverse complement strand
AATAAGGGCAGAACGGTAATCGCTTACTTTAATCACCACACGCTTTTGAATATAACCAGCGGCGTCTGCGTAAAAATCTTTGAATTCTTCAATATAGGCGTACAATCTGCGATTAAATCCAGCAGAAAAAACTATAGCGGAATGCAACGTGCTTTGGGCATACCCACGCAACGCTGACAAGGCATCGGAAAATTCCTGAGGAAGTTCTTTTTTATCTGAACCGTAATTATTACGATCCAATTTTGTCATAATATTCACATTAATATCGCCGGGTCGCATGGAAGCGCGCAAACTATCTTGCAGTTTCACCTTCTCGTTTAGGTCGACCGTATCTAACATTTTCTTATAGAGCTGTTTTAATGGCGATTCTTCCGGCAGGATTCTAAAATATTTTGTAATCTCTGTACCGATCTCAAAAGCAGAAGCTTTAAGTTCTGCAAATTGTTTCTTAACGATACGATCAATTAGATTAAGATATTCCCGAATACGGCGGGCACGAAAATCTTCATCGTACTTGGTAATTGGGACATAGGCCTCCCCCGTTCTCTCGCAGTAGTATTTACGCATCTCTTCAATGAGGCAATCATCAACAATTGAAATGACTGAAGAAATTCCGTATTTAGCTACTTTGACAGGGGTGTCGATGGAAAAACCTGTCCCCATGACGGGAATATGGAAGGTATGCGGTTTTCTATCCACTTTTGATCTCGAGAGAGGATTAAGCCCGGCGCATAAAGCGCCGGGCTTAACACTTACGCTTTTGTAACGTTCTTAGCTTTAAGACCTTTTTGATCGCGTTCGGCTTCGAACTCGACCTCTTGGCCCTCATCTAAGCTTTTATAGCCATCACCTTGAATCGCGCTGAAATGGACGAAAACATCTTCCCCCGTTTCGGCAGCGATAAAGCCATAGCCTTTTTTGCTATCGAACCACTTTACTTTACCTTTTGCCATGGTACTTACTACCTCCTTTCCACCAGAACTTGGAAATAGTAATCCACGGCAAAGATAACAACGTCGCTTTGAAGCATATGCAGCATTCTCAACAAATATCTAAGCACATAGTTACTATTTTCAACACTTTTACAAATTTACAACTAGAGTAAGCATAACCGTTTATGCTCGAAAAGTCAAATAAATATATAGTTATATTTATTTAAGAAAATTCACTGGAAGGAATCAAACGATCATAGTCTTCCACGGATCCGCCACTGATACAACACTCAATAATCTTACGGCCCAAAGGAAGCAGATCATTTTCCAGAAGATATGGCTTTAATTCTTTGTGAAAAAATTGAGTAAGGATTTTTGCACCTTCGTCGTATCCGGCCTCGCCGATCTCAGGCTGAGTATCAACTTGGAGAAAATCGCGAGGAATGGCTGAACCTTCCACTTGCATGGAATAAAGAGCGTGTCCTAAAAGCGGACACCGGGCTGACTGCAATTGTTCCGGTTTAAACCGGGAACTCCCACGTCTGGCAAGATATTCGCGGGCAATCCACTGCGTCATAAATCCTGTTTGCCAAGCGCCGACATGCTGATTAGGTGAAAGGGTATAGCGCGTTAAAGGAGTTTGCACAATTTGCTGCAATAACAAATTTGCCTGGTCCACCCGACGGCCAGTTGCAAAAGGCCAATAGGAACCAACACCTTCACTGCTCATTCCTGTTGTATCTGTAATGCTCGGGTTGGCATGGCCACGCGGAGACACCAAACGCCATAACCATGCTAAAGAAGGCGGCAAAATATGCAATAAGCCAATGATTCCATACGTTGGATGCTGCTTGGTGCACGGCGGCGTTCGCACACCAAAACTTCGGATATTCACCTCCACCGGCTCATTAACAACGTTAGGAACAACGCTGCGAGGCATGATCACACGAGGATTTGGACAGGCAACTCCGGGTTCATCTTCAATATGTTCCCAAATCAAACACGTGGCCTGTGCAACGGCATAAAGATTTAAAAACGTTAATGGTGAACTGGGATTGATCGTTAAATTTTCTAAATACGCATCAACACCATAATGAGTGATGTGATTAACACGCACAAACCATCCTTTTTCAGCATCCGCCACGACTAGCCTTTTACTGCCGTTCTGGAATTGTGGATGGCACAGGGCCATGTCATCCGTGACAGGACGAAGGGAACATCCCTGAAAAAGCGGAATATAGCGGCGCTCCTTGGTAACAATATTTTCTCCCAAAAGCAATCGGCCGTCAGGTTCGCGATGTGGATACTGAAGCATCTCACTTTTTCCGCCGCCGGAGGCGCCCTCGTGAACAATCGTCAACTGGTTATCATATGGCGTGGTGATCTGGACAGTAGAGCCGTGAATTGTCACCCATCCTTCCTGTTCACCTAAGGATAAAAGAAAACCATACACACCCTTTTTGGCGCTGGGGCCGGGATAAAGATTCAAAGAAAAAAGCTCGTGGGTCTTCTCTGTGCGATTATGAACAACGTACTGTTGTCCTCGACAATGCGTATGCCGAAAAGGTGGCGCTAAATAAATAAGCGACCGCGGCGTGAAACCAGCAGGCAATTCACCTTCAGGAACCATCCCTTGAAGATCTGCCAAAGCGCAGGCAAAAAAAGCAGCATTCTTAGGCGCCACCAATAATGAGGCATACCCGAGATAATCCCCGCCGGAATAAAACGGCATCAGGATTAAATCCTGGCTCTTAAACCAATTCAGCACATCCGTTCGAAATTCACTAAACGGCACGCTGAATTTATCTTCAAATCGGGTTTTATCTGTGGGATTATCATCTGCGATGATCATGCTGTCAGGATCTCGACGGCGCATATATTTGTCTGGATAATTAGCCGCCAAACCGTTACGACACCGGACAACCCGCGCCTCAGTGATCACACCATGACCGGGAACATCATATTTCACATCAAAAGAATCAACCCCAGAGCCTCCTAAAGAAAGATCAATCAATTCTTCTTTATTTTTTGGGATAGTTATGCTTTTAGCTTGCTTTAAAACACGCTCAAGATCCCCAGGCAATACCATCGATTCCCAAAGCGTTGCTGAAAATTTTGTCATAAGATTACCAACCAATCCTTTACCTTGTCGAGAAATTCAAAATTCTCTAAAGATTTCAAGTCATAAAAAACCCAACATTGTTTCCATGCTGTGCTCCTTCAATGGAATCAATGTTGGGCTTACCAAAGCCTAAGGGCAATAAATAGACATTAACGCCCTTCGAACACCCGATAAGATTATCAACAGCATACCTGATAGTCAATTATTTTTTCAAGCTTTATCTATTAAATCGCGCGCTTAAAATCCGAATATTATTTCTTATAAACCTTCTTCCAATAGGACTTTAAATAGGAAACTTTCTTATCCAGCCATTTTATATTCGACTTGTAATGTTCAACGGTTTTAACCATGCCGTCTTGAAAATTAACTTGCGGAGACCAGCCCAATTCCCGACGGATTTTATCAAAGTTTAAAGCATAGCGGACATCGTGTCCGGGGCGGTCCTTCACATATTCGATGAGATTTTTAGATTTCCCGAGGATATCCAGCAGGGTTTCAACCACCAAAATATTCGTACGTTCATACCCCGAACCGATATTATAAATCTCCCCGATCTTTCCTTTCTTAAGGACTGTTAAGATAGCACGCGCGCAATCAGAAACATAAAGCCATTCCCTGACGTTGAATCCTCGCCCATAAACAGGAATCTTTTGATTCTTGATCGCTTTGTAAATAATCACGGGCACAAATTTCTCTGGATACTGCCATGGCCCGTAATTGTTGGACGGACGAACAATGATAGCTGGAAACCGATACGTGCGCGCGTAGGATTTAATTAACAAATCCCCTGCCGCCTTTGCCGCCGAATACGGTGAACTTGGATTCAAGGGAGTCGTTTCATAAAAATGCCCTGTTTCTATCTCGCCGTAGACTTCATCGGTTGAAACATGAATAAATCTTTCAATCCCGTTGGCACGTACGATGTCCATTAAGGTTTGTGTCCCGATCACATTCGTGAGCAAGGCATCGCGGCCGTCTAAAATACTTCGGTCCACGTGCGTCTCTGCAGCAAAATGCACCACTGCCGAAGGCTTGAACTTTTTGATCGCAGCCGTGACCTTCTTCCCGTCGTTGATATCCGCTTTAACAAATCCGAACTTTCCTTTTAACTTCTTTAAACGTTCAAGATCGCCGGCATAAGTCAACGCGTCCACAATAAATACTTTAAATCCGTCGGCAATGGCCTGGCGGACAAATTCACTGCCAATAAATCCAGCCCCGCCGGTCACAAGAATACGCGCTGATTTAATTGTCATAATTAAACAACCTCCTTTAAAACTTCCCCCACCCCAGGGGCGGAGAAAGTGTCACACGTTAACTTTTTAGTATTCCCATTAAATAATCGCCATAGCTTGTTTTAATCGCCCGCGCCAACGAAGTTAATTTCCGGGCATCAATAAAGCCCATCCGATAAGCAACCTCCTCGACGCATCCGATTTTTAAACCCTGCCGATCTTCAATAGTCCTAATAAACATCGACGCATCCAAAAGCGAACCATAGGTTCCCGTGTCTAACCACGCGTAACCGCGGCCCATCAATTGTACTTTTAATTGCCGACGGTTAAAGTAATCACGGATGACATCCACAATCTCGAGCTCCCCTCGTTTGGATGGTTTTACCTTCTTGGCAATCCTGATGACATCATTATCGAAGAAATATAACCCTGCAACCGCCCAGTTCGATTTAGGCTTGGCGGGTTTCTCTTCAATGGAAACAATCCGACCGCTCTTGTCGGTCTCAATGACCCCATATTGCCGTGGATCGTTGACGTAACATGCAAAGATCGTTGAACCCGATGAAGCACTTGATGCTTCACGCAACAAATCTGGCAGTCCATTGCCAAAAAATATATTATCACCCAAAATTAAGGCCACTGAATCGCGGCCGATAAACTTTTCTCCGACGATGAATGCATCCGCGAGCCCGCGGGGTTCTTTTTGCACACAATACTTCAAGGTAATCCCATAATCAGACCCGTCACCAAACAATTTCTTGAGTGCCAGTAACGCTTCGTCTGTCGATATAATTAATATCTCTTTGATGCCCGCAAGCATTAACACCGATAACGGATAATAAATCATCGGCTTGTCATAGACGGGCAACAGTTGTTTGCAAATTCCTTTAGTAATCGGATAAAGCCGCGTTGCTTTCCCACCCGCTAAAATAATACCTTTCATAAACTCCCCCTCAACAATTACAAAATCATTAATCGGACATTTCTTAGATCAGCAAAACTCGAACCCCTGGAATTTTCCAACTCTTGCGCTTTTTGTAATGCCGCAACTGCTAAAGCTTCCTTTCCTAATGCCTTTAATGCCATCGCAAGATAATAATAACCTTCAGCGGCCTCAGAATTCTTTGAAAGGCTTTGTTGCAAATATATAACTGCCGGCTCATATTGCTTGGCATAGTACGCTCCGACCCCCAGATAATAGAAGAAAAACCCGTCGTCATCAAGCTTTTGGTTAACCGCCATTTGGGCTGACGCGATCAGCCGGTCAAATTGCTGCAAGTGAAAATAGCTTAAAACAAGCATCTTATAGCTGTTTGCCATTCCAACTCTCACTCGTGATAAAAAATCATTCTGAAAATCTGGTATCGTTGCGATCGCGTCCAAATAAGGCTTAGAGCCTGCCATGTATTTAAAAATCACCTCAGGATTACTAACAACGGCGCGGCTCAAATACTCGACGGCGTGCTCATAATCTTTCTTTTGAAAATAGGCATAGCCAAGATCATAATTAAACCACAAGAAAGGCGGAACCGCATCGGCGGCTTTTTTAAAAGACTTAATCGCGGCATCCGTTTCCCCGAGTTCATGCTGGCAAAAACCCAGCATCGCGTAGCCATCCGACCGGTCAGGAAGAACCGTGACTAATTGAGAAAAAAAGAGACGATAGGCTAAAAGCTCTTTCCTATCATAAGGAACTTTACCGTCGGTATATTGGGTCAAATAATAATACGGTGGCTGCAGGCGGCTTAACGTGGCGGCGTACGCATGCCACTTGGCCTCTTTATGATCAAGAAAGAAATAGGTGATCACGAAAGCCGCAAAGTAAAGGACCAACACTCTGCTTAAAACATATTTTAAAAGTTTTAGGATATTTATATTCATGGTTTTAAAATACGGCTTGCCGGTCCTCATCCTTACTTTTGACATTAAACTCACGCCACGATAAATACAAAAGCATGATAAAAAGGCCGTTAATTCCAACGAATAAAAACATATAAATTCCCCACGTCTTAGGCGAGCCATATTTGAATTCCACGGTCTGCTGCCCCGCCGGAACCCAAACTCCTTTAAATGCCACATTTGAACGAACTACCGGCCCCTCTTTACCATCAATCCAAACCCGCCATTCTCGATGATCATTGTCGTTATAAACAACAAATTGAGGCTTGGCGAAATTCGTTTTGATCCTGATTCTATTCGCATCAAATGCCTCCACATAAAAATCAGAGGCGGGCGCGTCAACAATTCTGGCATAATAGGATGCTCTTGCTACAGTCTTGTGATTAACAACAGCTGGGTCATCGGTTGAAACAAAAGCAACATTGCGATTTTCGGCCAGCGCCGTTTCTAAAACCGCGAAATCAATTTTGTTATCATCCAGGCGTTCAACAGCGTCGTAAATGATAAATTTATGACTGCGGTATTTGCGCATAACATACATGTCTACATTGGCTGACAAATAACTGAACCATTTCGAAGCATAATAAAAAGCGCCTGCCGATCTAACCACACGTCCTTGCGGCCGATCATCTTCCTTTTGTGTAACTACTGCTGTGTCCACCCCGGCCATTTCCACATCATTATCGTCTCTCACATAATGAAAGTCCAAAGAGGCTGAATCATATGTGTAGGCATATGGTTGATATGGTCTCGTATTCTGGCTCAGATATCCGTAAATCTCCCACGGTTCAAGCGCAGCGACCAAAAGCAGGATAACCATTGTCAACGTGATCCGCCTGTTAAGCGTTCCAAACAGCCGCCATATAAAAAATACACAACTCAAGATCAAAACAAAATAGCTCGTCACGACGGGATATTGATTATGCCACAACAGCCATGCCAAGGCTGCGTGAATGATCACGATGTATCCGGCGCCGGCTAAACGTTCACTCAAAACAATCGGCCTCCACGCCAAATAAGACTTGAACTGTAAACCCAAAAGCAAACACACAGCCGGCAGGATTGTGACCCACAAATAAAAATGCAGATTTCTAAAATATTTAAAGAAGGAAACATGCTCATAGAAAAAAGCATAGACCGGCGAAACTTTAGGAATACATATAAGGAGAAGCGCGGCGATCCATAAGAACAACAACAGGATTTTTTTGTTAATCTTGGTTACAAATCCCAACAGAAAGATAATCCCGGCGAATAAGGGAACATAAATAATGGCAAACTCGATTAAGGTGATGTCCGTGTAATAATATCGCGCAAAGAAAAGCTCCTCAAGAAGCGCCCAACTGTTAGAACTATCTTGCGCCTGCACACCCAGCACGCTGCCCACCGCCTGGCTGGTGTTACGCATTGGCATGACATAATCGCCCTTTCCACCGGCCTTAAAGAAAAGATATCCCGGCGCCAACGACACCGCGAGAAGAAACAGGCATAAAGCAACCAGCATCTTGTTCTCTTTAATGAACTTTAGATACTGCGGGATAAGGACCCTTAACTCCGTGGCGTAAATAAGGACGAACAAAACTATAAAAGTAAAAACGCTCAACAAGAAATAAAATGGAATGTACGTAGTTGCCGCCATAATAAGGGCAACGACCATCCCTACAAATGCATACCGTCGGGGTTTTTGGCTAAACGCCACCAAGAAATAAAAGAACCATACAATCGGCGTGAACATCAGGATCATAAATGAGTCAAAGTTCCTCGTCCCCAAAGCCGAATACAACAGCATAAGAAACGAAACAAATGAACAAACCCTATCCTTAATAACGCACCTGGCCAGAAGATAAAAACCGACACAACCGACGAAATAGTAAAGCATCAAATAAATCAGGTAAGACGTTGTGTAGGAAAACCCGATGCTCTTAAAGGCCAGGGTAAAAAGCAGAAACGGATTAAAACACCCCATGCGTTGAAGAAAAAACGTATTGGAGTTGCCGCAAAACCACAATGGATCCCATAATGGAAACACACCTCTGGAAATATTATCTAAATAAAATTTGATGTGGTCATAATAGGAAATCGCATCATCAAACAATGCGACCTTGCCGGAAAGATACCCGCGGAACATCAGCGCCCATAAAACAAAGGCGAAAATGATCAATAAGAAATCTTTTGTTCCGTTTCGAAAATTCTTATGTTCTTGATTCATAAATTTTATACGACCTTCCTTGACCCCGGGGGTGCGAAAGGTTTTTTCAAAAAAACCGCACGGAGAGATCCTTGCCGGTGAATATATCCGCATTTTGCATGGCAGCGTCTTTAAACATTTCGTCCGCTTTCTGACGATCATCGTCACTGCCAGCCGCTAAAGAAGCATAAAAATTGAAAACGTCTACAGGCCCAAAACCAGATTGAATGGCGTAACGCGCGACACCCGCTACTTCCGGAAATTTTTTAAGACGATACTGGCTGATCACCAAAATCCGCAAGGCATCGGCATATGTTTTCTTAATCTCTACGTCTAAATCAATGCCGGTTTGGTCTCGCAGAATATCTGAATAAATTTTTGAAGAAGCAATGATGCGTAATGACAATTCAGGATTAAGAGAAATCATCCGCTCAATTAGCTCGACGGATTCTCCAAAATTTTCTTCCTGAAAATTGATGAGCGCCAAATTATAATACGTCCAAATGAAGGCCGGATTAATCTGCAGGGATTTCGCATAACTGGCAAACGCATCGGCGTCTTTATTTTGATGAGAATAACAAAATCCTAACACGGCATAAGCATCGGCGGAATACGGCGCAGGCAAAACCTCAGCCAACGTCCGAAAATACGTGACATACGGAATAAGCGATAAAGGATCCCTCCCATCAGGAGTATTCAAGAATCCCATCAGTTCACGGTAATCCTCAGGTATCAGAAAATTGATGGTCCGAATCTGGGCCTTTTCGTGAGATTGATGGCGCACGTTTTCGATATATTTCTTAAGTGCGCCTTTCGATGAGGGAGTCGACGGCCAAAGATAACCGCACCATAAAGGGAAGACTGCTAATAAATAGACGACCAGCAGTGCGGAATTAATAAAATTTAAGTATGTTCGCATGTCCAGAAAAATAAAACGATTTAAACTTAATAGAACGATAGCTAAACTTTACGGCAGAACAATGAAAGACACAAGCCTTTTATGCGGCAAATTTAAACCTTTCCAACCCCCGGGGTTGGAAAGGTCCTATTAATACCCGGTAACAAATATTTTCATTAAAAATCTTGCCTAATACCCAGACTATCCTTACCATGAAATAAATCTTAAAATTAATGCAGCGTTAGCGCACTTCATAATGCTCGACCATAACCCTTCAGAAATCGATAAACGCATCCCAAGCCTGATTATCTCTGTCATGCTTTTGACTTTATTTTTCTTAAGCTATTTGGCATTGACCTCTCAAACGATCATCTTCCATGATTCCCTCAGCTATCAGAGCATCGCTGAAATGTTTGTCAAAAACAAATGGCTGGAATATTTCATAACAGGACCAAGCCGTGAACCGCTTTATTCCATATTAGTTTCCCTGTCCATGCGCCTGGCCCAGTGGCAAAGTGTCAATTATTTATCAATCCAGATCATCCTTCAAATGATCATCCTTTTGATAAGCCAGTATTTGACCTACAGATTGCTTAAGAAACTGCAGATTTCCGATAAAATATGCGCCGTTATCCTTGCTTATATGGGGGTCTCACCTGCGATGGTCAGTTCCGGACTCATTTTATTTTCCGAAATTCTAACTTATCCGATCATCCTATGGCTTATCCTTGCCGTCTCAAAAAGTTGGCTTCAGCTAAAAACTTGCTCCAGAACACAAACCATTTTAAACGCATTGAATTTCAGCATTCCGGCCTTGCTAATCATTTTTATTAAAGGCTCGTTTGAACTCATCATTCCCTGCATCCTACTTCCTTTTTTCTTCTTACTTCTTAAAGCATTAAAAGAAAAAAACAAACTAACCACCCGAAACGCTTTCATTTTCTTAGTAGCAGTAACAGCTATGTGGTATCTGCCAGTCGCCGCCTATAAATTTACCAATAAACATTTTAACGGTTTATATGTATTCACGAACCGCGGGCCTGACGCTCTTTACGGCAATACTTCCCGCCGAATGCTGCCATTATCCTCTCAACGCCTTCAAAGCGCGTTAGCCTATATGGTAGGACCTGATGCCTGCTCTGATTTATTCAAACAAAACTGCGTAGCGTGGAGCCATCTACCATCTGATTTAATTGGCCAAGATAAAATACACACTTTAATCAAACAAGGATTATCGAAATCTCAAATTAACAAAGCGCTGATCAAAGAAACCACACCTATTGCTTTGAAAAACCCATTTCAATATGTCTTTCTGACAATCATTGAGGGAAGTAAAGTTTTGTTTTGGGAAGCGCCGGAAATTGCCTATGTCATTTATCCCGATGCGATTGATAAAATCTATAATGCTTCCTGGTTTAAATATTCATTGCGGTGCCTCGTGGCTTTTTTATCGGCAGGGGTATTGATCCTAGGTATATTAC
>CXWL01007901.1_pt1 | contig 10754 bp, 13 predicted proteins | sample 590931 | NCBI WGS metagenome assembly CXWL01 (sample SAMEA3498368, study PRJEB10139) | groundwater metagenome | biome: water well; material: biofilm material | place: Germany | collected 2015-04-27 | reverse complement strand
CCTAGTCAAATTACAATCGGCACAAATGTGCCTTTTTAATCACTAATCAACTGGCGGCAACAGGGATAACATGATTCAGTTTGGATAGGGTAAAAAAGCTTTGCTTCTGCGAATGCAGCGGGTTATTTCGTAGGAGGAGTCTGTGTTTCAGTTTCGCACCGTATGGGATGTGCAAAAGCCGAAAAGATATTGTGCAAATTTGTGCAAAAAACCTGTGCAAATTACATGTTTTTGGATGTATTCTAATGTTGCCAGATGCACTTAACTGCTTGTTTTATTTGGCGTGCCAGAGGTGATGAATGTGGGCAATGGGAAACGGTCATAATGCTTCCACGTTAACCAACTTACCAGATGATTGCAACTTACACGGGAGCCATACCAATTTGCTGTGCGGCGATAGCGCACAAGCAAATTGAGTATGGGACAAGGCAAAGGAAAGCGCAGCGAATCCGTCTTGCCGCAGTCTTAATAAAAATTGTCCGCCCGCGGGCAATTTTTATTAACGAGGGGGGCCGCCATTGATTGACCGCCCCAGCGGTCAAAGAAAGCCCCAGCTTTCGGTCAATGAGTGGGGAGCGCAAGCTCCGTCGCCCGACGCGTTTAGCGTTCGGGAACCCCTGTTTCATCATCGAGCCAAGCGAGAGGACAAATGAGCGAAGCGAATTTGATGTTGTCCGTTCAGGACAATCCGCAGGACAAGTCGCAGCGAACAAAGTGAGTAGCGGCGCAGCATTGAAAGAGGGGTTCCCGAACGCTGAAAGCGGGAGGGGCGACCACAAACAAGCGCAGCTTGTGCGTAGCGAAGCGAAGGCGAATGCAATGTGGCAAATGTGGCGTTCAGCCGCATTAGGTAAGGGTTTCGCCCCTAGGCGATGACCGTCAGGTCACCCTTGCCGATGACACGATTGGGTTCGCAGTCCCAGCATCCCCACCCTGCACCGCCACTCAACACCCGCAGAGTTGGGGAAGGTGCAGGGTGGGGATGCTGGGAAATAAGTAGGCAGCACCTTGGCTCTATAAAAATATCTGTGCTGTTTTAATGAATAGGACGGATAGTTTTATAGTCGGGCATGAGGTAAATAATTTTGTAGTGATGGTTTCATTTTGAATGGCAGCGGAGATAGCCGCTTACTGAAATCATCAGCTTTCACTTTCATCAAAACTGGCATCTTGGTTCGTATTTATTATTCTCAGTTGCTATACGCAATAACTCATTTTGAATAACTGCTTTTGGACTAGAATTTAGACATGGCAAATTTCTGTTGAGTGCCACAAGCGGAAATTAAATTTTCATTTAACGGGAGTTACAAAATTCAATATTTATCGTACCTTTAGAATTTATTCGCACGTTGCTGGTAACGAAAAATTAAGCCTGAGTGATCTGGCCGATTATGCAAACTAACAACCCCGCCTAAACGGATCGCAGCTTCGCGTGCGATCACTAAACCGAGTCCACTTCCTTCACCCGGTGTATCGGGCATTCGATAAAACGCATCAAATACACGCTCATGTTCGGAAAGCGGAATACCTGGCCCATTATCAACAATTTCGATGACGGTATCACCATCGTTGACGAACAGACGCAGTGTCACTTCACCGCCTGCGGCAGTGTATTTTAAAGCATTTTCCAAGGCATTTTTGAGAATCAACCACAAGGTATCGAAAGATGCTTGTATCGGAAACGAGGCGATTTCCTCCATTCCTAGATCAATTTCTTTAGCTTCAGCCATAGGAGCATATTCGGCAATCAACTTGCGAGCCATGGTTGCTAGGCTTATCACATTGTCTTGATTGGTTTCGATTTGCGTTCCAGCAAGTGTGAGCAATTGCTCGGTTAATTGTTTGGTGCGCTCAATTCCGGCCTGCAGTGCTACCGCTCGCTCCTGAGCAATTCTCAACGAGGTTGACTGCTGCAAATTTTGCGCTTGCACCGACAGGGCGGTGAGCGGACTGCGCAGTTCATGAGCGGCATCGGCGATAAAACGCTTTTGTTGTGCTATTAGCTGGTTGATTCGCTCCAGTAGTCGATTGATGGAGTGGATAAACGGCGTAATTTCGCTCGGAATATCACCGTCCTGAAGCGGCTGTAAATGATCCGTTGTTTGTGTATCTAAACTTGTGGCAAGCAAGTTAATCGGCACGAGTTCTTTGCGAATAATGCGCACAATCAACCATCCCAATATCGGCAACAGCAAAAGCAAGGGAATCAAAGTATGCAGCGCATTGTTGATGGCGATTTCGTTACGCGCATCGGTGGGCTGAAATACTGCCGTGTGTTCTCCTGACTGGCTGCGATAGACAAACACTCTAAAACTTTCCAGTCCTGCAACATCCAGTGTATGCGAGCCTGGTGATATATTGTTGTCCAGCCAAGCTGGGCGAGATTCACTGGGTAAATGAATAACCGTCACACGAGATTCAGGATCGCTGAGTGCCTCATCCGAGATGCTTGGTGCTTCGGTGTTTAATTGGGATGAAGTTGCGATGCCACCAACCGACAGCACCGCAATCTGCCGAAGCATATCGTCTTGAAATTCTTTGGCTTCTGTATAAGCCAGCCAAAATGAAACCATTGCCGCGACTAAACTGGCGAGCAAAATGGTGCTGCCTAATTCCAGCGATAGTCGTTTTTGCAAGGATCGTTTCATATCGCTTTATCCACCATCCAACCCGCACCGCGCATATTTTTAATGATGTTTGCACCAAGCTTTTTACGCAGGCTAGAAATCAGATAATCCACCGCATTACTCTCCACCTCTTCATTCCAGCCGTAAATACGATCTTCTAATTCTGAACGGGCGAGTATCGTTCCAGGTCGCAGCAACAGTGCGTGTAATAACGCAAACTCCCTGGCACCGAGTATCTCAATTGCGTTACCGCAACGCGCTTCGTGAGTTGCCGGATCAAGGCTCACTTTACCATTGGTTAGTTGTGATGCAGCCTGCCCGCCTTGACGACGAATCACCGCACGCAATCGTGCCAACAACTCGTTGACATCGAAAGGCTTGACCAGAAAGTCATCCGCACCCAAATCTAAACCTGTTATCCGCGCTTCCACACCGAAACGTGCGGTGATAACGATGACAGGCACATGATTACCGCTCTGGCGTAAGCGGCGCAACACTTCCAATCCATCGCGTTTGGGCAAACCCAAGTCTAGTAACACTGCTTGGTGCTCGCCATTTTCCAGCACACTATTGGCGGTTGTTCCGTCCTTCACCCAATCCACCGCATAAGCGGCATCCTTAAGGGCAATTGACACTGCTTCCCCTATCATCTGGTCATCTTCAACAAGTAAGATACGCATTGTCATTTACCTTCATTGTCTATTTTTTGCTGTAATTTAATTTGCAATACTTCGTGATTCTTATACTACGCAGTGCAGGCGATGGAATCGCTAACTCGGCGTAATACTCAATCGCAATGGGAAAATTGTCGCGTAATACATTAATGTCCTTGCCTTGCTGGCTTGTGCTCAAAGAATAAAATGCACGCCACAATAAATACCAAGAGTGCGGCTGATGCCGAGTAGCGGCTCAATGCTAGTCCGCCCGATGCAATGGGCTTATCCAGAAAATCACCCACTACCGCACCCAAAGGACGCGTAAGTATGAAAGCAGCCCAGAACAAAATGGTGTGTGATATTTTCGTCCGGTAGTACGCTGCAACAACCAGTAACAACAGCCCGCTAAATATCACGGCTGCTCCACCATAGCCCATTCCTGCGGTGTCTGCCGTCCAATCACCCAGTGCTGTGCCTAGCGTTTGTGAAAACATAATCGTCAGCCAATAAAACATTTCCGCTTTGGGTGAGACGACAGTCACCACGGACACCGAACCGAGTGCCCGATACCAAGTCAGCAACGAGGCCATCAACAAGGCAAACAGTAGCGTGGTGCCGCCTGCATAGCCAATGCCTAGCGAGCGATCTGCATAATCTGCCAAGGTGGTTCCGACCGTAGTGGTTGCTATGATGGTTGTCCAATACATGAACGGATGAAACCCTTTCGCCTTGATCTGGGCAACAACAGCGATGATAAAGATCGCTGCAAAAATAATTGTCCCAACCAGATAACCCAAGTTCATCGACATGGATACCGCATCGCCACCCGTTTCGCCTAACGTGGTGGCAAAAATTTTGATAATCCAAAATAGCAACGTAACTTCGGGGACTTTGCTTAGCGCGTGTTCGGTTGTAGTTTTGTTCATATATTCCTCCTATTTTGATGGTCTGGTGTTGAAAATATCTGAACCTAGCGATTCACCTCTTTGCTGCGACGTTTGGGAATAGCATTTCTTTGCTGAAGCGTGAGATACCTGACCAAGCCGAGAATAGTAATAAAGAAAATCAAGTTAATGGCTGCTGAACTTAAACCCAGCCCGCCTTTGTCGGTAGGTTGCGACAAATAATCTCCGATTGATGCACCTAATGGGCGCGTAAGGATGTAAGCGATCCAGAATGATAGAACAGCGTTTGACTTGAACACATAATAATCCAGGGAAACAAGCCCGATAAGCCCGCCAAAAATCATGGCAGAGATCACATAACCGAGATTTAAGCTTTCAGCCACGAGGTCTCCGGCTGCTGTACCCAACGCAAAGGTAAACAAAATCGCAGCCCAGTAAAAAAATTCCCGTTTCTTGGTGTAAATGGTATGTATGGATAGCGTGTTTTCACTCGCGTACCAAAGCGCGAAAGTTAGCAATAATGCAATGCTAAAGGCTATGGTGGTGAGTTCCAATGGAACACCTAAATTATCTACAAGGTTGTCAGTGATAAGCGTCCCCACGATGCTGATTAAAACCACTGTTACCCAGTACAGCCACGGCACATACTTTTTGTGTCGTATCTGCATCACCAGAAAAATTGCCAAAGGAATCACCATTAGTAAGGAGGTGAGCAACAGTCCGAAATTCAAATTGAAAATCAGGAAATCCGCACCTGTCTCGCCAACAGTAGTGCATAAGATTTTAATAATCCAAAAAACCAACGTGACTTCTGGGACTTTGTTTAGTAGATGCACATTATTTGCGTGCGGAGAAATATCCATTTTTTTGTACTCCCTTGATAGTTCAAATAGAGTTTAGCGAACTACCAGTGCAGCGATGCCGCACTGGCAGTTCATTTGAATAAATCAATCCGGACGGTCATTTGCGTCAGCGCGATCAATCTTATCCACTGTCGCGACAATAACTTTGCCGCTTGTTGGATCGACTTTGACATCCATGATTTCTTTGTCTTTAACCACTTCCACATCAAATACCCATTTGCCCTTGTGCTGTTCATAATCGGCACTGGATGCTTTTCCGCCGACATGTTGCTCGGCAGCGGTGATAGCTTGAACCATGCTGATTTTTGCGGAGTTAATTGCAAGGGCATCGTTTTCAGTGACTTTGGCGGCATAAGCAGTGCCAAAAACAGCGGCAGAAAGCACTAAAAATACGGCCACATAACTTGCTTGTTTCGTTACTTGTTCCATGATGTTGCTCCTTCATATCACGCGGAGATTCGCGTGGTTAGGAAGATAGCGATGAATAATTAGGAGGAAATGAGGTGTAACTGAACTACCTTTTCTGCTTAAAACTCTATCAACGAGTTAAGCTGCGCACTCATTCACTGAGATTAACAATGAACACAATAACAAAAAACACTTTGAGCAAAATTCCCAGAGGAATATGGATACTCGGTTTCGTCAGTATGTTGATGGATATTTCTTCCGAGATGATCCACAGCCTGTTGCCTTTGTTCATGGTCACAACGCTGGGTGCGAGTGTTTTTGTAGTTGGTCTCATTGAAGGGCTAGCTGAATCTACGGCTCTGATCGTCAAAGTGTTCTCAGGGGTATTGAGTGACTATCTGGGTAAGCGTAAGGGACTTGCTGTATTTGGGTATGCTTTGGGCGCATTGACCAAGCCGTTATTTGCAATGGCTCTCACTATTGGCATTGTGTTGACGGCTCGTCTAGCGGATCGCATTGGCAAAGGAATTCGCGGTGCGCCACGTGATGCACTGGTGGCGGATATTGCACCGCCTCAACTACGCGGTGCTGCATTTGGGCTACGCCAATCGCTTGATACCGTAGGGGCATTTCTTGGACCACTGTTGGCGGTTGGATTGATGCTGCTGTGGGCTAACGACTTCAGAGCGGTATTCTGGGTTGCAGTGATCCCGGGATTGATGGCAGTGGCACTGCTGGTGTTCGGCATACGTGAACAAGATCACCATGAGAACGGGAAGCGTACCAATCCGATTCGCCGAGAAAACCTCAATCGTTTGGGATCGTCGTATTGGTGGGTAGTTGGCATCGGTGCGGTGTTTACACTGGCTCGCTTCAGCGAAGCATTTCTGGTACTCAAAGCGCAGCAAAGTGGGATTGCAATCGCACTAATACCCCTCGTGATGGTGGCAATGAATTTGGTTTACGCGGCATCCGCCTATCCATTTGGCAAGCTCTCTGACCGCATCAGTCACACTAAGTTATTGGTGCTTGGCTTAATTGTGTTGATGGTTGCTGACTTCATACTTGCATCTAGCAACCATTGGAGTGTGGTCTTGGTTGGGGTTGCCCTGTGGGGCATCCACATGGGTATTACTCAAGGCTTGCTGGCTACGATGGTCGCTGATACTGCACCCGCCGATTTGCGTGGCACGGCCTACGGTTTCTTCAACTTGATGAGCGGGCTTGCTATGCTGATTGCCAGTGGCTTGGCTGGATTACTATGGGATCGACTTGGAGCGTCGTTCACGTTTTATGCGGGCGCAGTGTTTTGCATGATTGCGCTATTGGGATTGGCATTGTTAAAAAGTCGTTCGGATGGTTAATTTCTGAGTAGATTTCCCCATTTAATTTAAATGATCCAAGGACAGCATAGGGGTCGAAACCCGAACAAAACGAGCATCCGCTTTGCCGCCATATAAATTAGAAGGCGGATTCAAGTAGCGATCTGGGCGTTCCCAAACTTTGCAACCATTGCCTGCCATTACACTCCCTCCGCAACCCTTATAAAATAAGGGTTTTCGCACAGCCTTGCGCAAATCCGCGCAACACACCCTCTGAAACCCGCTCTCCGCCTAGGTTTGTGTCATTTGCCTGCGCGTTTTCCCAAAAATGTCACTTTTTTAGGCTCAACTTTGTGATGGCCGGGATTATTTTGATACATAGCCGACAAATATATTTGTCAAACCAAAAGCGAAAAAACACATATAAACATTAAATTATTTTAATAATACACAGTTTATTCAATAACTTGTCAAGCGAATAATAATTGAATTTTGCTTTTGCCTGATATACCGTCTACGACATCTGGTGTAAAAAACACTTACAGATTAAGGAGATACAAATGGACACACATGACGATGAAATCAACAAAAAACCTGAAATTTTTACCGATAAGCAGCCATTTCAAAAGAAAAAGTTCATTCCACCGAAATCTTCTCATAAAGAGATAAAAAAACGTATCCAGGAGAAGAACACCTCAATCCTGTGCTTCATGGGTAGTGGCGAAGTATGGAGCACCATGAAAATGCTGTCTCACCTGCTTCAACTGGGCGTTCGCCAGACACAAAGTACGCTTGCAAAGATGGTACGCGACCGCTTGTTAAAAGCTGAAGACTTACACGACGGCACGCGCATTTACGGTATCACCCCAACGGGTCTTGCGCTCGTCAATGCAACAGGCACATGCCCGACCTTATCATTGGGCAAGACTGTTCCCAGAACCACCGCTCATCACCTCGTGATACAAAAAGTGAGGATCGAGCTAACAAAATATTATGAAGTAGAAAATTGGGTGACAGGTAAAACGCTGTACAAGAACCGATTGTTTAAAAACATACCCGATTCATTGTTTACCCATCGGAGTCGCTACTTTGCCGTTGAGGTCGAACTCAACGTGAAATCCAAACAAAGAATGAAAGAGGTACTCAAAAACTACTGCACAGGCTTTTATGATCTGGATGATCCGATGTGTCCGCTGCATTACGTAATTTATTTCACACCGTTGGTTGATGCCGTTCGGACACTTATTGATGAGTTTGTTCCGCAAAATTTAAGAAGACGGTTTTTGGTAATCCATATAAATGAAGAGATTCAGGCATACAAAAAAGAAGGTATTCATTACTTGGACAATGATTTGCATTGCTTGCTTTATCCCACTAAAGAATGAATAACCACGCAACATTTTTGTCGGATGCAATCGAAAAACTTGATGTGCGCAAAAACCGCTTGCTCTTAACGGCGCAAGTTGGTTTGCCAACAAATCAATTTGACGCGTTTCGCAAAATTTTACTCGATGAGCTTGGCAGAAGCGGATTTGAAAAGGACTTGGCAGAAGTCCTGATGCAGCACACGGAACGGCAAGGCACGGGCGGGAATATTCAAGCAGGAAAGGGGGTGCCAAAATGAGTGAACCAACCCCAGAGCATTGATATTCGTTATAAACATCCCGTGGCACAAATTACCGAAAATGAGGTGGCACTGCTTGAAACGATACTGCCTGACATAATTCTGATTATGTTAGAACTACAAAATAAACTGGAAGCAGATCTTGAAATTAAATAATCAGAATTGCTATTTTTACAACGGCAAGGCGATAGAATTATCGTCTTGCCGTTTGTAGTTTTTTAAGTGGGGTAATACACCATGCACGTCGCCCTTTACGCCAGAGTTTCCACCACAAAACAAGCCCAAAATGACTTGTCGCTGCCTGACCAACTCAGTCAAATGCGCGAGTGGTCGAAAACGAATAATCACATTGTTGTCGCCAAATATGTCGAGCCCGGCGCGAGCGCAACCGATGACAAACGCCCCATTTTCCAACAGATGATTTCTGATGCGATGGCGAAACCTGCCACCTTTGATGCAATCATCATTCACAGCTTGTCGCGCTTCTTCCGCGATGGCATCAGCTTCGGAGTTTATGAACGCAAACTTGCCAAGAATGGCGTAAAAGTTATTTCGATCACACAGCCGACTGGTGAAGATTCTGCTGGCGAAATGATGCGCCGCATTATTTGCATGTTTGATGAGCATCAAAGCAAAGAAACCTCCAAACACACTTCACGTGCCATGCGCGAAAATGCCAAGCAAGGGTACTTTAACGGCTCCCGTGCGCCTTTCGGATATTTCCCCAAGCTAACTGACGTATCTGCCTCTCGCGGTCGCAAGAAGAAAAAACTCGCCATCCTGGATGAAGAAGCTGAACTAGTGCGCATGATTTATCGCTACTACACGCAAGGATTGGAAGGCCGCACTTGCGGCGTAAAAGAGATTGCCAAACACCTTACTGCAAAGGGATTGTTAATGCGCGGCAAGCCTTGGACAACCCAAAAGGTTCATACCATTCTGGCAAACACGCTATACATGGGCGATTACTATTTCAATATATTGGATTCCAAGGCAAGACAGAACCGTCCGCCAAGCGAATGGGTCAAAACGCCGATTCCACCCATCGTCGATGCTGCAATGTTTGAGCAGGCGAGAAGCATACGTGTATCCCGTGCGCCACAAAGCGATCAGGTCGTGCCGAGAGTTCTTTCTTCGCCTGTACTTTTGGCGGGAATCATCAAATGCGGTATCTGCGGTCATCGCATGACGCTATCCACGGGAAAGTCTGGCACGTACCGTTATTACAAATGCACCCGTCGCAATAATCAGGGCAACCATGCTTGCGCCAGCAGAAATTTGCCGATGGATAAGCTCGATCAAATCGTGATCGGGCAAGTATTGGAAAAGGTATTGCAACCCAATCGCCTGCAAATATTGATGGAAGAACTGCGCCATCGTATTCAAACGGGCAAAGATAGCCGCCAAGATAAAGTTTCCGAGTTGGAGCGGCAACTCAAGAATATTGAAGAGCGGAAAGGTCGCTTGCTGGAAGCCATTGAATCGGGAGTCGTGGACTTGGATGAAACCACCCACAGCCGCTCGCAGCAACTCAAATCCGCACGCGAAGCCTTGTTGATACAAATAGCACAGGCAAGAGTTACTTCATTACCGCCTGCGATTGAATTCTTGAAGCCCAGCCAAGTCGATAATTTTGGCAAGGCACTCCGCCGTTTGTTGCAGTCCCAAGATTCCGGCTTGCTGAAAAGCTACATTCAGCTATTGGTGGATGAGGTAGTAGTGAAAGACGAAGAAGCAGTTATACGGGGAAGCTATGCGGCACTGGCGCATACATTGCATAAAATAAAAATGGGCACTTCTCATCAAGTGCCCACATTCATACATGATTGGCGTCCCCAACGAGATTCGAACTCGTGTTACCGCCGTGAAAGGGCGATGTCCTAGGCCTCTAGACGATGGGGACTTGACGTTTACTTTTGCTCTCTTTGGTGGAGATAAGCGGAGTCGAACCGCTGACCTCTTGCATGCCATGCAAGCGCTCTACCAGCTGAGCTATACCCCCGGCACGCCGAAAAGAGCGCGCATTATAGTGATGGACCCTATGCTTGTAAAGCTGACTTTCAGAAAAGATTAAACGTAACGTTTCAAGCGTTCAATTACTGCGCTTTTTGTGAACAGTACCAGTACGGCATCGACTGATGGTGTGTGCGTTTTACCAACCAATATTACACGCAACGGCATCGCCAACTTGGGCATTTTCAAATTGTGTTTTGCCAATACTGTTTTGATGAGCGCGCCTATTGATGCAGCTTCCCAGTCCACATCGTTAAAGCCCGCCGCGAGCTCTTGCAAGGCAGGAATCACGTCTGGAGTGAGGTGCGTATCGAGTAGTTCTTGCGCTGGCTTTAC
>CXWL01003592.1_pt1 | contig 10754 bp, 12 predicted proteins | sample 590931 | NCBI WGS metagenome assembly CXWL01 (sample SAMEA3498368, study PRJEB10139) | groundwater metagenome | biome: water well; material: biofilm material | place: Germany | collected 2015-04-27 | reverse complement strand
CGAGCAGCGGAGCAGGCCATGGCCGAAGCCCTCCTGGCCGAGGGTGGCGAAGTGCTCGGCTCGGTCAGCACGCCCTTCGGGACAACCGACTTCACCGCAGCGTTGGCTCAAGCCAAAACTGCAAAACCCGGCGCCGTGATCCTGAATCTCTACGGCTGGGACCTCGTTCATGCGCTGAAGGCCTATACAGCGGCAGGGCTGGCCAAGGAGCCGATCGGAGTGGGCGGAATGATCGGCGGTGAGCAGATCGGACGTCCGCTCGGCTATGCCAACAACGCGGGGATCTGGGGGTTGATCTGGGACCCGAAGATCAACAGCGAGAGCTCCCGGCGATTCATTCAAGGCGTGATCGACAAGTACCATCACACCCCCACCTCGCGCTGCTACCATGGCTATGCGGCCATGACGCAGATTTTGGAGGCGGTTCAACGGGCCGGCACGACCGACACGCAGGCGGTCATCAAGGCGCTGGAGGGCCATAAATTCGACGGCTTGAAGGAGGGGCGCTCCTACTTCCGCGGTTCGGATCACCAGCATGTGCAAGACGTGCTGGTGGGGAAAGCCTATGGCAAGGAGCTGGGCCTGGGCCACTACCAACTGCTGGCCACGGTCCCGGGTGATGCTGTCGTCGGCAGTCATGACGAGAAGACTTGCACGCTATAGGAGTACGTCATGTCACCATACCAGAACAGGCGTCCTCCTGTTCCACCCTTTACCGAGGAGACCGCAATCCGGAAAGTGCGCATGGCCGAGGACGCCTGGAATAGCCGCAATCCTGACATGGTCGCGCTCGCCTACAGCATTGACAGTCTGTGGCGGAACCGCGACGAGTTCCTGTCCGGCCGTGAGGCTATCGTGGCATTTCTGCAACGCAAATGGGCCAAGGAGCTGGACTACCGGCTGATCAAGGAACTGTGGACGTTCCATGAGGCGCGCATCGCCGTGCGTTTTGCCTATGAGTGGCACGACGATTCCGGGAATTGGTTCCGGTCCTACGGGAACGAGAACTGGGAGTTCGATCGAAACGGCCTCATGCACCAGCGCCTCGCGAGCATCAACGACCTTCCCATTAAAGAGGAGGAACGCCAATACCGCTGGCCGCTGGGCCCTCGTCCCGAGGGCCACCCTTCTCTATCCAACCTCGGCCTGTGAAGGACAGCGTGAGTGAGGTAAGCAATGGCCTGCGAACGTCCGCCATGGCAGTCAATCGAGGTGCGATCAAGGAAGCGCGACTATCCCGCAATCCGGCAAGCATGGAAGCGGTCACAGGAAGAGGCCCTGTGACCATGTTGTTCTAGGCGAAGGAATGTAAGAGGGCCGGACCCCTGATCCCATTTCCCATCCCCACCTTCGGCTAATAAAAGGCACATCCGGCTGGGCTCGCTCGACGGTCCCAGCCGATCCTCACTCCATCATCGTCGTTCGCTTCCTCCTCCGAACTGTAAGCTGCCTCACAGCGGCCAGGCCGCATCGGTAGTAGCCTATCAAAACAATGAGTAGCTCCAGAACACATCTCTCGCCGCACTGAAAGGAGGATCGTATGTAGCCGAACTGAATCCGTCCCGAACTGCGCATGTTCGGTATCGAGTATCATTCCCTATAGCATTGAAACTAACAAAGGAGAATCCTATGAACACAACGACGAAGAAGCATGCCATGATCCATTCCGCACTGTTGGTGGCCTTGAGTTTTGCCGGCACCCAGGCGGCGAACGCCGCACCGAAGATGGCCGAAATGCCAGCCGGATGGGAAGCTTGCGGAGGCGTGGCCAAGGCTGGGATGAACGATTGCGCGGTCAAGACCAGCCTCCATTCTTGTGTGGGGATGTCCAAGACCGACAATGAGTCAGATTCCTATGTGTTTCTGCCGAAGGGGATCTGTGCAAAGGTTGCGAAGGGCGCCGTATTGCCCATCACGAAAGACGATCTGGCGAAGATGAAAGAGATGATGATGAAAAAAATGTAGGACGACCGGCGATGTCTGTTCAACATTCCGCCCCGATCCCGGCACAGGCCGGGATCGGACTGCGGGCACATCATTTTCGCGAGATCCTGGACGCACCACCACCGGTTGCCTGGATGGAAACCCATCCGGAGAATTATTTCGGCGACGGCGGCGCGCCGTTGCGCGTGCTTGAGCGGGTCAGGAGCCAGTACCCGCTGAGCTTTCACGGGGTCGGCCTGTCGTTAGGCTCCACCGATCCGATCGACCATGCCCATCTCCACAAACTGAAAGCCTTGATCGATCGCTTCGAGCCGGCCTTCGTGTCAGAACATCTTTCTTGGTGCTCCGTCGGCTGTCGCTTCTTCAACGATCTCTTACCGCTTCCCTATACCGCGGAGAGTCTCGACCATATGTGCGCCAGGATTGACGAAGTCCAGACGATCTTGAAGCGTCCGCTGCTGATTGAGAATATCACCCGGTATCTGACCTGGCAGGATTCCCCGATTCCAGAAAGTTCCTTTATGGCCGAGGCGGTTCACAGAACTGGCTGCGGCATTCTGCTCGATCTGAACAACGTCTACGTCAATGCCGTCAACTTCGGTCTGGACCCGCTTGAGTTTCTAAACGCGATTCCAGGCCAGGCCGTGCAAGAGATCCACCTGGCAGGCTTCGATCGCTTCGGGAGCATGCTGATCGATACCCATGGCCAGCTCGTGTATCCGGAAGTCTGGGGCTTGTATGAGTGGGCGATCCACCACTTCGGCCCGCGCCCGACGCTGATTGAATGGGATACCAATCTCCCGCCGCTGTCGGTGCTGGTCGAACAAGCCACACAGGCGGACGCTATTCTTGGAGGCTGCCATGCCGCGGCTCTGTGACCTGCAACAGGCCTTTGCCGAGGCCATCGTCGAAGGGAAATACCAGGTGGCCACGGCAGCGATGGCGAAGGATGGAACGGCTCTGCGAAGCGTCGCGCTCTACCGCCGGTTGATTCGGAATAACTTTGTGCAGGTGCTGAAGATCACCTATCCCGTGTTGCATCGGTTTGTCGGCGACGGTTACTTTGGTGTGCTCGCGCGCGGGTACATCAAGAAATATCCCTCGACCAGCGGAGATTTATTTCTCTATGGACGCCATCTCCCGGCCTTGCTGCAACGGCTCGAGGCGCCCCCCCTCCTTGTCGAACTGGCTCGGCTGGAATGGGCTTGTCACGAGGTCTATCAGGCAGCAGATTCGTCGCCGCTTTCGCCCGACCGACTTCAGGCCATGGTCTTGGCGGATCCCTCGCGCGTCACCCTCCGATTCCATCAGACCGCGCGCGTCCTCTCCTTTCCCCTTCCGATCCATCGCGTCTGGATGGCACTCCAACCGGACGCATCGCCGGACGATGTCGTCGACTTGCCGCTTCCTGAGGAGGAGACCGGCCTCATCGTGGCGCGCAGCGACGGGAAGGTGCACGTGACGCCGCTGGCCCGGCTGGACTATCGGGTAGTAGCAGCCTTGTCGCAAGGTGCCGATGTCGCCTCGATCGAGCAGATGGCATTGGAATACGAGCCTGAGTTCGATTTCGCCAAATTGATGACCACCTTGCTGAGTCTACAGGTGATTGCCGGATGTTCCGTAGAGGAGGACCTATGATGCAGCACCAGAGCCTATCGAAACGCGCGGTCGATTGTGCCGTGCCGGCCTATCTGCGGCTGGTCCAGGGGATGGAAGCGCTGATTCCGCTGTTCGATTTGTCCTTGCGTCTCTATCTGGCGCAGATCTTCTGGAAAGGCGGCATGGTCAAGCTCTCCAGTTGGATGTCCACCGTGATGCTCTTCACCATGGTCTACGATGTGCCGGTCTTGCCGCCTGAGATCGCCGCATATTTGGCCACTGCCGTCGAGTTGGGCGGCTCGTTCCTTCTGGCGATTGGTCTGGGCGGACGATGGGCGGCCCTCTCGCTCTTCGGGCTCAATATCGTCGCCGCGATCTCGTATGGGCAGTTATCTGAGGCCGCTCTGCAAGAGGCATTCTATTGGGGCGTTCTGTTTCTGTACCTCGTCCTGCACGGACCGGGTTTGATCTCGGTGGATGCCCTGCTGGATCGCTTTTATCGACGAAGGCAAGCCATGAGCATTGCCAATGAGGCTGTATACAAACAGCCTGTCCCTCACAGTGCGTGATGTGGAAATGCTGACACTCACAACATTTCGACTTTCAGACTTTTGCTTCATCACAGCCAAAGAGGTCAGACTGATTGATGCGAAAACCGTGACTTAACCGGTGGACACATGAGCTCACCCGATCAAGAGAAGTCCGTTCCTTCGAATCGAGAAACACCAGAAGAGGAACACGTTGGCCGGCGGACATGGCTGACTAGCGCAGTTTCGGCAATGGGCCTTACGGCCGCAGGCTTGATCGCCCCGTCACTTCTGCCGGCCACAGAACAGCACCACAGCGATCCCACACGGGTCCCAGGCCGCATTCCTAGTCCCTATGGCTCACGCGCGCTCGGAGAAACCGCACAGCGTCTGACCACGGCCACCCATTCTCTGACGCCGCACCAATCCTTGCATGGCATCATCACCCCCTCCGCACTGCACTTCGAGCGCCACCACAACGGCGTGCCAGCCATCGATCCCGATCGTCACCGGCTCCTGATTCATGGGTTGGTCGACCGGCCGCTTACATTTTCCATGAACGATCTGACGCGATTTCCTTCCGTCACGCGCACGCTGTTCATCGAATGCTCCGGCAATTCGGGAAAAGAGTGGAAAGGTCCGACGGGAAAAACGGTCCAAGACACGCATGGGCTCATGAGCACCAGCGAGTGGACGGGCGTACCGCTTACGACGGTATTGACTGAAACAGGCATCAAGCCGGACGCGGCCTGGGTCCTGGCCGAAGGCAGCGATGCCGCCGCCATGACGCGCAGCCTGCCGCTGGCAGATGTGCTGAAGGACGCGCTCCTCTGCTATGCGCAAAACGGCGAGATGCTCAGACCGGAACAAGGCTACCCGCTCCGCCTGGTCATCCCCGGCTGGGAAGGCAACACCTGCATCAAATGGATTAGGCGGCTCAAGCTCGGTACCGCGCCCTTCATGACCCGCGAGGAAACGTCGCGCTATACCGACCTGATGCCGTCCGGCACCGCTCGTCAATTTACCTTCGCCATGGAGGCCAAGTCGGTGATTACGACGCCGTCAGGAGGCCGCAGATCGAGCCGGGCTTCATCGAGATTCGCGGGCTCGCCTGGAGCGGGCGCGGTGTGGTGAAAATGGTCGCAATCAGTACCGACGGAGGGGAGACGTGGAAAGCCGCTCAACTGCAAGAGCCGGTGCTTCCCCGGTGCCACACGCGCTTCCGGTTCGGCTGGCGTTGGAATGGGGAGGAGACGGTGCTTCAAAGCCGCTGTACCGATGAGACCGGGCACATCCAGCCGACCAGAGCGGCACTCGTGGCAGCCAGAGGGGTCAACTCTTCGTATCACTATAATGCGATCCAGAGTTGGAAGGTCGATCGGCAGGGGCGGGTGACGAATGTCCAGGTATAAGGCAGCCTCTCTCGTGCTGTCGGCTGTGGGATTGTTGTTGCTTCTCGGTGGAGTCGGGATCGCGGAAGAGCCGTTGCGGTATGGCTTCGGCCGGCCGACCACCTCGGCAGAGGTCAAGGCCTGGAACATCGATGTGAGTCCGACCGGTGAAGGGCTGCCGCCTGGTCAAGGGACCGTGCAGCAGGGGGCGGAGATCTATGCGAACAAGTGCGCAGCCTGCCATGGGTCAACTGGAATGGAAGGGCCGAAAGATCGTCTGGTCGGCGGCCAAGGCTCGCTGGCCACAGAACACCCGGTCAAAACCATCGGCAGCTTCTGGCCCTACGCGACGACTCTCTACGACTACATCCATCGCGCCATGCCGTTGAACGCTCCGCAATCCCTCACCCCGGACGAGGTCTATAGTGTCGTTGCCTGGCTGTTGCATCAAAACGGCATCATCCCTGCCAGCGCCGCGATCGATGCGCAGACACTTCCTGCCGTGAAGATGCCGAATCGAGGAGGCTTCGTCTCTGACCCGAGGCCAGATGTCCTGTCTCGCTGATGGCTCAAGCGCCCACTCTATCTCTGCGCTAACGACTCCAACCTCTTCTTGAACGCAATATCTCCGTAATAGGCCTCGGCTGACTCACCGGTATTGTCCGTATCCGTCATAATCGCCACGCCGGAGATCATCGGCGGGTCTTGGCCGAACGCCCGCTTGTAGTCTTCGTAGACATTGCGCTCTTCCGTGATCCAGGTATTGAGCTTGGTTGAGCCACTGTCGACCACGATCATCTGCACCTGATCCGTATAGGGGTTCGGTACCGCGGTCCCCACCGGCGCCCGGCTCTCCCAGATATAGTTGATGGCGCCCAGCGGCGGATATTGGCCATAGATCAGCTTGGCAGCCTCATACTTCGCCTTCCCGAAGAGGCCGACCTTCTGGCTGTCGTACTGGAAGGTGACATAAATGCGGGCGGGATAATCATCCCCTTCTTTCTTGGCCACGTCCCCGGCCTTCAACACATTCGAGACCTTCCACTGCCATTGAATGATCGGATATTCCTTCGGATCGATCAGGATTTCTTTCGTCAGTCCCGAAGAGGAGGCTTGACTGGCTGCTTTGACGGCGACGCGGTCGCCGTCTTTCACGAGGCGGTACGTTGTGTGCCGGGGAATCTTCGGGAAGGTGAGCGGCTTCCAGCCATTGGGCCAGGGGCCACCCGGGGTTGCCGCAGAAAACGTGCCGATCTCTACCCTCGCGGGGGATTCAGCTTGCAGCTGGGTCGGCTCGCCGAGGGATGCGACGACGAGAAAGAACAGCGCGATGTTGACGATCAAGAAAGAACTGCGTGGTGTCATGCCCTGTGTCCTTTAGCGTGAATGTGTGAGACGTCCTGATCCAGAACCGGACATTATGTCCTCGTCCATGCATACCACTTACTCAGAATGCTCTTCTGGCGTGAGGTGAACGTGGTCTTGCGCCAGGCGTTGGCCACCTTCTTGACGACTTCACCCTGTGTAGGATAGGGATGGATCGTTGACGCCAAGGTCTTCAACCCCAGCCCGGCTTTCATGGCGAGGGTGAACTCATTGATCAAATCGCCGGCATGGGCCGCGACGATCGTGGCCCCCAGAATACGATCCGTCCCCGCCTCAACATGGACGGTTGCAAAGCCCTCTGCTTCACCGTCGAGCACGGCTCGGTCCACCTCGTCTAACCGATGCGTGAACGTGTCCACTTTGTACCCCTTGTCCTTCGCCTCGGCTTCGTACAGGCCCACATGGGCGATCTCCGGGTCGGTATAGGTCGCCCAAGGGATGACTAGCGAACTGACCTGCGCGGTGCCGAGCCCGAAGGGATGGGGGAAGAGCGCATTTTGAATGACGATCTGGGCCATGGCGTCCGCCGCATGCGTGAACTTATAGCGTGAACAAATATCGCCGGCCGCATAGACATTCGGATTGGTCGTGCGGAGGTGGTCGTTGACCATGACGCCAGTCTTGTCATATCGGACGCCGGCGGCCTCCAATCCAAGACCCTCCACGTTCGGTTGACGCCCGGCACCCACGAGAATTTCGTCGACCGTGATATCGTACGCTCGGCCATGCGATCCACCCATCAGTCGCTTGCCGGCCTCCGTCTTCTGGACGGTCAACTCCTTCCCGCAACAGTACAAGGTCACACCCTCGCGAATCATGACCTGCTCGACAATCGCTGCCGCATCGCGGTCTTCGTTCGGCATGATCCCATGCAGCGCCTCAATGAGATAGACCTGGCTGCCGAATCGGGCAAAGGCCTGCGCCAGTTCACAGCCGATGGGTCCTGCTCCGATAATCGCCAGCCTCGCCGGCAGCTCGGTCAACGAGAAGATAGTTTCGTTGGTCAGATAGCCCGCCTCCTGTAACCCTGGGATAGGTGGAGCGGAGGCCCGTGCGCCGGTGCAGATGACGGCCTTGGCAAAGTCTAACGTGGTGCCGCCGACCTGAACCGTCTGCGCACTGGTGAATTGCGCTTGTCCCAAGAAAACGTCGACGCCCAGGCTGGTAAACCGCTGGGCCGAATCCGTCCGGCTGAGTTGGGCGCGCAGTTTCCGCATGCGCGTCATGACGGCGGGGAAATCTTCCTTCGCCTCGCCGGAGAATTGGATGCCGAACTCCTCACCTCGCCGAACATCAGCCCAGGCCCGCGAGGCCCGGATCAAGGCTTTGGAGGGCACACAGCCGACGTTCAAGCAGTCGCCGCCCATGAGGTGCCGTTCGATCAGCGCGACTTTCGCGCCGAGCCCAGACGCAATCGCTGCCGTCACCAAGCCGGCTGTGCCGGCTCCGATCACCACGAGGTTGTATCGACCGGTCGGTGTCGGGTTCACCCAGGCAGGCGGATGGACGTAGTTGATCAAGCGTTGATTGTGTTCGTCATCGGGGACCATCACATTGGAGGCAACAGGCTTCTCAGGCGCGCTCATGAGCGGAGTCCTTTCGGTTGATGAGGATGCATCGAGCCTCGTTCACGGGTGAAGGGGCGCCTCTGTGCGATTCACCGGTTCAGCCAGCTTGCCGGTGAATCGTCGGTACAGCATCGGCACCAGAGCGAGCAGTCCCAGCAAGGTGAACGCCAGGATCACGTTAGGCGACGCGATCTCCTTGAGGGAATTGATCGTGCCCAACTGGCGCCCGGCGTAGGCATAGACGAAGCTGCCCGGAATAATGCCCAGGGCCGTCGCGATGACATAGGTGCCGAGGCGGACCCGCGTCAAGCCCGACACCAAATTGACCAAGAAAAACGGAAACAAGGGAACAAGCCGGAGCGTCACGAGGTAGCTGAACGCGTTCTTCGCAAACCCGTCTTGAATCGGACCGAGTTTCTGGCCGAACTTCTGCTCGACCCACCCGCGCAGTAGATATCGTGCCGTCAGGAACGCGAGCGTCGCGCCGCTGGTGGCACCAAGATTGACGAAGACTGTTCCCAACAGACTTCCGAACAGAAATCCTCCCACGAGTGTCAGAATCGTGGCGCCGGGAAGGGACAAGCCAGTCACCAGACTGTAGGTGACGATGAAGCTCGCTACCGCTGCGGCACGATGCTCGTCAGTGAAGGCCAGGAGCCGGTCACGGTTCGCCTTTACGGTCTCCAGCGTCAGGTAGGCATCCAGGTCAAGCCAGAAGAATGCGCCGATGGCGAGCCCTATCACTGTGGCGATGATGAATTTGCCGGAACGTGCGCCGTTCGCCGATTCGGAGGGCAACGAGCCCTGATGAAACGGTTGTGTCGGATGTGCCATCTCGCACGTGCCTGGATGTTTGGCCGCACACTGTGTTTCCATCAGGACGCTCCCTTCGATTGGCGGATTGAGGCGTGGCATCTGTTCTGTTTCAGATCGGTCTTTTAGGGGAATTTTCTCTCCTCTTGGCTGGACGATAACTGAATCCCAGACAGGAATCTGTGAGCCAAGTCACATTGCGCAACGAGAGAAAGGCATGGAAGGACGGCGTCTGTTGTGGAACAGGATTCCCACTGTTCAGCCGGAGTCTCCTAAGTTGGCGTACAAGCTCAGTATTGACTGGGGGATACCCCGCCTTGTCTCATGATGCATGGAAGAGCCGACAGAGGGTTGATCTCTGTGAGGGACGAATGATGCCCGTTGCGTCATCCTTATAATCAAAGAAGGGATCGCATGATCCCAACGTCTCCAGCCTGGATTATTCACGAGGGCTGCTGCTGCGATAAGCCCGACCGCAGGATTATTGGCAGTCCACTGTCAAGATGGGCAACCTCTTTCTTTTCGCCTCATCACGAGTGGTCGGTGTCGGAATGAGCCGATTAGATGGATGCACATTGCCGACCAGCCCCGATTGTATTCGTCATCCGGAAGGACATACGATTGTCGCGTGTCGGTCGCCGGGGTGCTCATGATGCCGTCCTTGCTCCCGCCCATGCTTGATGAGAATCGCCTCGGGGCTACCAGGCCGTTCGTGCCTTATAATATACGAAGGTTATGGCTGTTCTTCTGTGAGCCGACTTACAGGAATCCCCGTCTTGCTTGATCTAGGTCGGTGCGAGTGCCGGCACAAATGTAGGCTAGGTTACAGCCACACAGCGAACAATATGTTGGTATGAGACAGAGCATGACACTATCTCGGCGATACGCGACGACGCGGTAGGAGCGCACTGTGAGCAAGACAACCTCAGCGTCAGACGGAACGATCGGGCGCGATCAAGACGTTGGGAAGTTTGCCCTCGTCCACCTGTCGGGAAGTCGGCGAGGGCAAATGCAAGAGTTCGCCGCAGACCGCCTGAGAATTGGGACGGACCCCGCCAACGACCTTGCTTTTGACCCGCTCCGTGATGCGGCTGTGTCTCTGTTTCAGGCCGAGATTACAGTGGAGAACTGTGAAGTCATGCTCCGGCATAAGGGGAATCAAAGCAGTACCTTCGTCAACCACCAGTGTGTCACCGAGATCATTTTGCAGGACAACGACCTGCTGCGGTTCGGGATCGGCGGGCCTCAGGTCCGCATCCGGATCAGGCCCGAAGCCTATGCGAGTTGCAAACCGGTCTGGGATATCTTCTGCGACTGTCGCGATATTGCGGCCACGGCTCACCGCGGGTGGGTGATCGGCGCGGCTCTCTTTTTCCGACACCTCCTCAGCGATCTCGTCTTCCACGCGACTGTGCCGGTCAGGTTGCTTGCGGGAGCGCTGGTTCTCCTGCCGTTCGCCCTGGTCTATAGTGGACCCCAATTTCAAGACAGCAGTTTAAGCTGTGCGCTGTCACATGGAGATATGC
>CXWL01117097.1_pt1 | contig 10756 bp, 10 predicted proteins | sample 590931 | NCBI WGS metagenome assembly CXWL01 (sample SAMEA3498368, study PRJEB10139) | groundwater metagenome | biome: water well; material: biofilm material | place: Germany | collected 2015-04-27 | reverse complement strand
GCACGGCTTCGGTCAGGTAGCCGCCCTCGTCGTAACCCACGTAGCCCGGAGGCGCGCCGATCAGGCGGGCCACCGAGTGCTTCTCCATGAATTCGCTCATGTCGAGGCGGATCATCGATTCCTCGGTATCGAACAGGAAGTTCGCCAGCGCCTTGCACAGCTCCGTCTTGCCCACGCCCGTGGGCCCGAGGAACATGAAGGAGCCATACGGACGGTTCGGGTCCGCCAGGCCGGCGCGCGAACGGCGAATCGCATCGGCCACGGCGACGATCGCCTCGTCCTGTCCCACCACGCGCTCGTGCAGCTTCTCTTCGATGTGCAGCAGCTTGTCACGTTCGCCCTGCATCATGCGCGAGACCGGAATGCCGGTCGCGCGCGACACCACTTCGGCGATTTCCTCGGCGCCGACCTGGGTACGCAGCAGCTTGGGCTTGTTCTGCTGCTCTTCGCGGCCCGCCGTCATCTCGGCCTGCTTCAGTTCAGCCTCCAGCTGCGGCAGGCGGCCGTACTGCAGTTCGGACATGCGGCCGTAATCGCTCTGGCGCCGCGCCTCTTCCATCTGGTGGCGCACCTGTTCGATTTCTTCCTTGATGTGGGTGGTCCCCTGCACCATCGCCTTTTCCGCCTTCAGCACTTCCTCGAAGTCGTTGTACTCGCGGTCCAGGCGCGCGATTTCTTCGTTGATCAGCTCCAGGCGGCGGAACGAGGCTTCGTCCTTTTCCTTCTTGACTGCCTCGCGCTCGATCTTCAGCTGGATGATGCGGCGTTCCAGCTTGTCCATCACTTCGGGCTTCGAGTCGATCTCGATCTTGATCTTGGACGCTGCTTCGTCGATCAGGTCAATCGCCTTGTCGGGCAGGAAGCGGTCGGTGATGTAGCGGTGCGACAGCTCGGCCGCCGCGATGATGGCCGCGTCGGTAATCTCGACCTTGTGGTGCAGCTCGTACTTGTCCTGCAAACCGCGCAGGATCGCGATGGTCGCTTCCACGCTCGGTTCGTCGACAATGATCTTCTGGAAGCGGCGCTCCAGCGCGGCGTCCTTTTCGATGTACTTGCGGTACTCGTCGAGCGTGGTCGCGCCGACGCAATGCAGTTCGCCGCGCGCCAGCGCCGGCTTGAGCATGTTGCCTGCGTCCATCGCACCCTCGGCCTTGCCGGCGCCGACCATCGTGTGCATCTCGTCGATGAATACAATCGTCTGCCCTTCGTCCTGCGCCAGCTCCTTCAGCACGGACTTGAGGCGCTCCTCGAATTCGCCGCGGTACTTGGCGCCCGCCAGCAGCGCGGCCATGTCGAGCGACAGCACGCGTTTGCCCTTGAGCGAATCGGGAACCTCGCCGTTGATGATGCGCTGGGCCAGGCCTTCGACAATGGCGGTCTTGCCGACGCCAGGCTCGCCGATCAGCACCGGATTGTTCTTGGTGCGGCGCTGCAGTACCTGGATGGCCCGGCGGATCTCGTCGTCGCGCCCGATCACCGGGTCGAGCTTGCCCATGCGGGCGCGTTCGGTCAGGTCGAGCGTGTACTTCTTGAGGGCCTCGCGCTGGCCTTCGGCGTCCTGCGACTGCACGCCCTCGCCGCCGCGCACCGCGCTGATGGCAGTTTCCAGCGACTTGCGCGCCAGGCCGGCTTCACGCGCCAGCCTGCCGGCGTCGGACTTATCGTCGGTCAGCGCCAGCAGCACCATTTCGCTGGACACGAACTGGTCGCCGCGCTTTTGCGCTTCCTTGTCGGCCAGGTTAAGCATCGAGACGAACTCGCGCCCGACCTGGACTTCGCCGCCGGTGCCGGTGACTTTCGGCAGCCGTTCAAGCGCACTCTTGAGCGCGTTGGCCAGCCCGCCGACATTGACGCCCGCGCGCTGCAGCAGCGAGCGCGCACCGCCGTCGTCCTGGTTCANNAGTTTATCTTGCCGCATGATGATGCTCCAGTGAATTTAACTTGAAAGCAAGGTTGGGACGGCCGGATGCTTTTCAAGATAGCATCACCGAAACATCATGAATGAAATTGCGACAACATGGCGCAAGGTTGACGCTACCGTTCTTCAGCCGGCACTGTCGTAGGCTTGCCTGGCCCAGGCGATCACCTCGGCGTCGACTTCAGCCGGGTCTCCCAGGCGGACTTTGTAGTTGCACATGCCGCCGGGGGCCTGCTCCAGCAGGCGATCGGTGGCGGGCACGCCCTTCATGTTGAGGCCCAGCTCGACGCGGGTATTGGTCGCCGGGCCCAGCATGGCGAACTGCTTGTTGCGGCGCAGGCTCAGGTAACCCTTCTTGGGCGCGATCTCGAACTCGCCGAATTGCTCGATGGCAGCCATCAGTTTGTCATGGACGGGCCGAAGCGCCGCCTTCGCACCGCTATAGATGGCGTCGAGCAACTCGTCGCCGTCCTTGCCCGCCGCCCCGGCCGTACCGCCTGAGCCCAGAAGATGGTGGACCGCCGTGTTGGCGTCGCCGTGGCCCATGCCGAGTTCGCGCTTGAGGTAATCGCGCAGCTCGCCGTGCTTCGCCAGGCCTGAGCCGCGCAGTAGCTCGCCCAGCTCCGCCAGCGTCTTGCCGCTGCGTTTTTCAATGTTGGCGAGCTGCGTCGCCACTGCCTTGTCCAGATCCGCCACGGTGTCCCCTTTCGTTTATTTAATTAGACAACATCCTCCAGGTCGCGAACCCGGCGATACAGCAGCCGATCGACCCCGCCAGGTGCAACAGCGAATGCGCGGCGGCCCAGCCGTAATCGCCGCGCTGCAGCAGCAGCATGGCTTCCCCCGAGAAGGTCGAAAACGTGGTCAGGCCGCCGAGGAAGCCGGTAATCGCAAACAGGCGCCATTCCGGCGACAGGTGCGGGAACGACGCGAAGAAGCCCAACAACAGTCCGATCAGGTAACCGCCGCCCAGGTTCGCCAGCAGCGTCCCGATCGGCAGCTTGCCGTGCACATTGGCCAGCCAGAGCGACAAGCCCCAGCGCAGCCAGGCGCCGAAGGCGGCGCCCAGCCCCACCGCCAGCCAGCTCAAACGCTACCCCATTTCGTGCGCGCGCTGTCGTCGGACTCGCGCGCATCGACCCAGCGCGCGCCATCCGGCGTTTGTTCCTTCTTCCACAACGGGGCTTCGGTTTTCAGGTAATCGATGATGAACTCGCAGGCCTCAAATGCTTCGCCCCGATGGGCCGATGCGCAGGCGACCAGCACGATCTGCTCGAGCGGCTTGAGGGGTCCGACCCGGTGGATCACGCGCGCGCCGAACAGCGGCCAGCGCGCCTGGGCCTGCTCGACGATCTTTGCGAGCGCCTGTTCGGTCATGCCGGGATAGTGTTCCAGCTCCATTTCGCTGACCCTGGCGCCGTCATTCATGTCGCGCACCGTGCCGACAAAGCTGACGAGCGCGCCAATGCGCGGGTCCTGCGCGCGCAGGGACGCCAGCTCTGCGCTGACATCGAAATCTTCCGTCTGGACGCTTACCTGATTCATTGATGTTCCTTGCCGAAGATCCGAGCGAACAGCTGTTCGATGCGCGACGAGGTGCGCGCATCGGCCAGCGCCGGCATCGTGCACAGCTGGAAAAACTGGGCCGGCTGCGTCGGCGGCTTCTGTCCCGACTTGAGCGAAGATTGCAGCACCTCGACCTGCAGCTTCAGGCGCTCGCGCGCAAACTCCGGGCCGCTGTCGACGCCCGTGGCGATTTCCAGCCGCAGGATGTCGTGCAGCAGCTGGTCGCGATTCTGTTCGAGCGCACGGACATACGCTGCGCGCGTGCCCGGCGCGGCCGCGTCCAGCGCCGCCCGCAAGCGCGCTTCGAGCGCCTTTTCATAGTCCGGGTCCAACCGGGCCATGCCATCCCAGCGCGTGCTCCACTGGCCCGGCTCGATGTCCATGCCCTGCGCGAGCGCCGACTCAAGCGCCTGGCACAGGCGCAGCTTCTCGCGCAGCGCATTGGCCTGTGCCAGGCCGGCGTTGCGCCTGGCGATATCGGCGTGGTGCTGCACCGACGCCACCGCCGCGTGATAACGCTTGTCGACCCTGGCCTCGGTCGCGCGCGGCACCGGGCCGATCGCATGCCACTGGGCCGCCGCCTCGCGCAGCAGCTTGCCTGCCGCACCTGGCTCGATACCGTCGGCCGCCGCCTCCAGGCGGGCGCTGATGGCTTCCTTGGCGTCCTGGTGCGTGCGCCGCTCGGCGTCGGCGGCGTGCGCACCTTCCTTGCGGGCGGCGAACACCGCGTCGCAAGCGGCGCGGAAGCGCTGCCACAGGGCCTGTTCTGTCTTGCGTTCGAGCGGCAACGCCTTGGCGTGCTCCTGCCAGCGTTCCTGGAGCGCGCGCAACTGGTCGAGCGAATGGCGCTCGTGGGGGTTAATTGCCGTGGCCTGCCCGATCAGCTCTTCGCGGCCCGCCGCTTCCGTCTTGCGGCGCTCTTCCAGCGGGCCCTGGAGCACGTTGAGCGCATCGGCAAACGCCTGGTCCAGCCGCTTCTTGTCCTTGCGGTCGATCGCGCCGAGGTGGCTCCACGCCAGCCGCAGGCGCTGCACCGATCCCGCAACGTGTTTCCAGTCGGCGCCGTTCGCGCCGTTCAGTCGCGCCGCCTCCGCCACCGCTTCGTCCACCAGCGCCTGGGCCCTGGCCGCGTTGGCGTGGCGTTCGCCGGCCAGTTGCTTGAAATGGGCNNGCGCCCGACAAGGCGTCGAGCGCCTTCCAGCGTTCGCGCATGCTGCCCACCTTCTTGGCCAGTTCGCCCATCGCGTGGTGTTGCGCAGGCAGCTGTTCGACCGCCTTGATCAGTTCTTCGCGCGAGACATTGCCGCCCCAGCGGGCCCAGTCCGACAGGCGCTTGAATTCGGCGCGCGCGTGGGCCAGGCGTTCAGCCTGCGGCGGCGCCAGGCGCACGCCCTTGCTGTCCTTGAGGGCCTTGTCGCAGTCGGCCGCTGCGGCCAGCGAGCCATGCTGCAGCGCCGCTTCGAGCGCGGCGAGCGTGGCGAGGAATTCCTCGCTTGCGCCAGCTGCGGATGGCGGCGGACGCAGTTCCTTCACTTTCGGTACCGGTTGCGGCAGCGCAGCCAGGATCGCGTCAAAACGCTCCTGCAACGATGGCGGCGCGCCGGCCGGCATTGGGCCAAACTGCTGCCAGGCGCGGCGCACGCGCTCCGCGTCGAGCGGCTCGCCCGAAGCGGCTTCCCATCCGGCCAACGCAGCGTCGCGCGCGGCCAGCGCGGCCTGGCCTTTTTCGCTGTCGCCCAGCGATGCCTTGACCCTTGCATGCGCGACCTCGAATTCATTGACCAGGCTGCGCGGCAGTGACGCGTGCTCCGGCGCGGCCAGCGCTGCGGCCTGGGCCTGCGCCAGTTGCTCCAGCTGGGTCGGCCAGGTCGGCTGCCGGCACGCTTGACACGTCAAGCCGGCGCAGTGCGTTCAGCCGGTCGATCATGGCGCGCTGCAGCGCGACCTGGGCTTCCAGCCGCTGGCCGAGCCGGGCACGGACTTCGTCGAACCCGGCAGATAGTTCGGGAGCGGCGATGACGGACCAGCGGCGGTCCAGCTCGGCGACCTGGTTAGGGCTGAGCTTATCGTCGCCGGCAAGCGCATTGGCCTGGGCGATGCAGGCGTGCGCACGCTCCAGCTCGGCCTGGTGGTGACGAATCGCATCAAGGCGCGCCTGCAACAGTTTTGCGACACGGCGGTCGGTATTGCGGATCGCCGCATGCACCCGCTCGAGTTGTTCGCGCGAATGGATAAATTCCGCCGCGGCCAGGCGCAGCTCGGAAAACGCGCTGCTCAGGATGAAATCGGCCGCGGCGACTTCGTCGCCGGCAAGCGCCGGGATTCTCTCGGCTTGCAGGGCGCGCTGGGAAGGCTGCGCCGCTGGCGACTGGTCAGGCTGGCCCTTCTGCTCAGCCTGTTCGGCCGGGACAGCGCCCGCCTTGTCGCCGGACCGCTTGAAAAGAAATTCGAACATGACGTCGCATCAATCATTCAAAACCACCATCATAGCAAGAACACAGCCCATGGCGCGGGACTTGCGGCGGTTTTGCGCGCGTTGCGCCAGCAGGTGGCCCTAGCCCGCCGCCCAGGCGGGCTGGCGCGCATGCACTGTGGCCGGTGCTGCCATGACGCGGGCCGGACGGGTCTCCTGGCGATAGGCGTCGTGCGCCAGCATCTGGTTGGCGACGGCGAACCAGTCCTCGCCGGAAATCATCGTGCGTGCCAGCGAAAACAGCTCGTGTTCCTCACGGTCGAGCCGGATCAGCATGGCGTCGCAGAAAGTCTCAATGCCGTTGCCGAACTGGCGCACCGCACCCTCGCTGTCGAGCGGCCCTGCATGGACCCGGGCGACGACATCGGCCATGGCCTGGCCCGCCGCGTCGCTCAGCGCATCGAGCTCGTCAATCAGGCTGTTGGCCTGGCAAGTGGCGCGGCGGATGGCCGGGATCAGGAAGATGTCGATCTTGCGCCAGTGGCAGATATGGAACAGCCGCTGCAGGGCGTCGCAGGCATGGCTGACCTGCCCCGCCGTCAGGGCGGACTGGTTCAGGAAATGCGTTGGCAATAACTTTTGAAGCGATTGCAGGCTGACACGAACGCTGGCTTGCTCGACCGACAGGGCTACAAGGGTGTATGTCGCCGTTAACATTCGCTCTCCTCGGAATCTTGCGCCGGCAGGGAACCCGGCGACACGAAAGCGCGCCTGGCGGACCTGGCTGGGTGATTTATGTTGTGGACAGGCTAGACGATTGTTGTTTGCTTCGTCTTTTTCGTCAGCCCGGAAGAGCAAGTGTAAAGAAGGCCGACATCCCCGGTTTGATCTTGCGCAAGCCCGGGGCATTGACGAAGCCGCCATTGGACCTGGTTGACGATCACCGGCTTGTAATAGAATCAGCCTTCCAGCTTGCCCTGTCATGGCGCGACGTGAAAACTTTTCTTGCCTGCCTCATCCTGTTCCCTGCCTTGCACGGCTGCAGCGAAAAAGCGTCCGACTCTTTTCCTAACTACGTGGAAGCGGACTACCTGCGCCTGGCCAGTCCGGTGGGCGGCACGGTCGCGAAGCTGTTCGTCCAGCGCGGGAGCGAGCTCAGGCAGGGCGCCCCGGTCTTCGTGCTGGAGCAGGAATCGGAACGCGCCGTCCGCCAGGAAGCAGTGGCGCACCTGCAACGTGCGGAGTCGACCCTGTCCGACCTGCAAAAGGGCCGGCGCCCGGAAGAGCTGGCGGTAGCACGCCAGCAACTGGCGCAGGCGGAGGCGGCACTGGCCTTGTCCCAAGCCGAGCTCGCGCGCGAAACGCGGCTGCTGGAAGCGAAATTCGTGGCGCCGGCCCGCCTCGACCAGTTGCGGGCAGCCGCGCGGCGCGACCTTGCCCGCGTGGCGGAACTGGCATCGCAGTTGCAGGTGGCGCGGCTCGGTGCACGCGCCGACGCGCTGGCCGCCGCGCGCCATGACGTTGAAGCCGCACGCGCCCAAGTGGCGCAGGCAGATTGGCAGCTGGCGCGCAAAGCCGTCAATGCACCGGTCCAGGCACGCGTGGCCGACGTGCTTTACCGCGAGGGCGAGCTGGCGCCGGCCGGCGCGCCGGTGGTGAGCTTGCTGGCACCCGCGTTCCTGCGCGCGCGCTTCTTTGTGCCGCAGGCCGCGCTTGGAACGCTGTCGCTCGGCGACAAGGTAACGCTGGCGTGCGACGGCTGCGGCCAGCCGGTGGCGGCCACGGTCAGCCACATCGCGCGTGAAGCGCAATACACCGCACCGCTGATCTACAGCAGGGAGAACCGCGCGGCGCTGGTGTTCATGGTCGAGGCGATACCAGCGCCCCAGGCGGCGCACACCCTGCATCCCGGACAGCCGCTGGAAGTGCGGCTGGCACCCAAATGACGGCGTCCGGCATCCTGATCGACGTGCGTGGCCTGACCAAGCGCTATGGCGCGCGCACGGTGGTCGACCATGTCGACATGCAGGTGCCGCGCGGGGTGATCTACGGTTTCCTCGGGCCGAACGGCAGCGGCAAGACCACCACCATCCGCATGCTGTGCGGCCTGCTCACCCCGGATGAGGGCGAAGGCAGCTGCCTCGGATACGACTTGCGCACGCAGGCGCGCGAGATCAAGCGCCAGGTCGGCTACATGACGCAGAAATTCGGACTCTACGAAGACCTGTCGGTCGAAGAAAACCTCGACTTCATCGCGCGCATCTACCAGGTGCCAAAGCGCCGTCAGCGGGTCGACGAGACGCTTGAGCAAATGGGGCTCGGCGAGCGGCGGCGCCAGCTGGCGGGCGCCCTGTCGGGCGGCTGGAAGCAGCGCCTGGCGCTGGCCGCCTGCCTGCTGCATGCGCCAAAGCTCCTGCTGCTGGACGAGCCGACTGCCGGCGTCGACCCGAACGCGCGCCGCCAGTTCTGGGACCACTTGCACGAACTGGCGGCCGCAGGGCTCACGGTGCTGGTATCGACCCACTATATGGACGAAGCGGCGCGCTGCCATTCCCTGGCCTACATCGCTGAAGGCCGCCTGCTGGCGCGCGGCACCGGAGCAGAACTGATCGCCCACGCGGCGCTCGCCAGTGCCGAGGTAAGCGGGCCGGCGGCGGGCCTGGCCGTGCTGGGACAAGAACTGCGGCGCGACGCGGGCCTGCGCAGCATCGCCTGGTTCGGGGACACGCTGCACGTCAGCGCTGGCTCGCAACAGGCGCTCGATGGCGCGCTCGCCCGCGCGAAACCGCTGATGGATGCGCAAGGGGTAAGCGCCCTGCCCTCGCAACCAGGCCTCGAGGACGTGTTCATCGCACTGATGCAAGACAGCGGCGGGACAAGCTGACATGGCGTCCTCCGGCTTGTCATGGGCGCGCATGGTCGCCATCCTGGTCAAGGAATTCCGCCAGGTGCGGCGCGACCGCCTGACGTTTGCGATGATGGTCGGCGTGCCGGTGATGCAGCTGATCCTGTTCGGTTTTGCGATCAACACCGATCCCAGGCACCTGCCGCTGGCGGTGGTCGATGCGGACCACAGCCAGTTCTCGCGCAGCCTGGTCGCTGGCCTGCGCAATTCGCGCTACTTCGACATCACCGATGTGCCGGCCAGCCAGGCCGCTGGCGAACGCCTGCTCGACACCGGCCAGGTCCAGTTCCTGCTCGTGATCCCGCCCGACTTCAGCCGCCGGCTGGTGCGCGGCGAGCATCCGGCCGTGCTGCTGGCCGCCGACGCGACCGATCCTTCGGCGTCAGGCAATGCGCTGGCGGCCGTCAACGGCATCACCGGCCAGATGCTGGCGCGCGAGCTGACCGGGCCACTGGCCCACCTCGCCCAGGGCGAACCGGCCTTCGAGGTCCGCGTACAGCGCCGCTACAACCCCGACGGGCTTGCGCGCTTCAACATTGTGCCGGGCCTGATCGGGGTCATCCTGACGATGACGATGGTGATGATGACCGCACTGGCGGTCACCCGCGAATATGAGCGCGGCACGATGGAGAACCTGTTGGCCACGCCGGCGCGCCCGCTGGAGGTGATGATCGGGAAAATAGCGCCGTATATATTGATCGGCTATGTGCAGGTGCTGGTGATCCTTGCCACGGCCCGCCTGCTGTTCGATGTGCCGATGGTCGGCAGCCTGTTGCTGCTGTCGTTCGCACTGGTGCTGTTCATCGCCGCCAACCTGGCGGTCGGCTTCACCTTTTCCACACTGGCGCGCAACCAGCTGCAAGCGATGCAGCTGACGTTCTTTTTCTTCCTGCCCTCGATCCTGCTGTCCGGTTTCATGTTTCCGTTTCGCGGCATGCCGCGCTGGGCGCAAGCCCTTGGCGAACTGCTGCCGCTGACGCATTTCCTGCGCGCGGTGCGCGGCATTCTCCTGAAGGGAAATACCCTGGCCGATATTCTGCCCTACCTGTGGCCGATCGCCGTGTTCATGCTGGTTGCCGGAGGGGTAGCCATCCGGCGCTACCGCGAAACGCTGGACTAGCTTCTACGCAGCCTGCGGCTGGTCGTTCGCAAGGACGCCTATGGCCTGCGCGAGCATCGGCCCGAAACCCTCTGGCGCGGCATGGCTGACCCGGACCACCGGGCATGCATGCCAGCGCGCGCAGCGCAGCACGGCCGCCGCGATATCGGCCGCAAACCGCTCGCTGAGCCGCACGCCGGGTTCGAGCGCCACCGACTTGAGCTCGAAGACGCCCTCGCGCCGGTGCGCCTTGGCGTCGATCCGGCCTGCCAGCACGCCGCGCCGCAGGATCGGCAGCGTAAAGTAGCCGTAGCGCCGCTTGTCGGCCGGCGTGTAGCATTCGAGCCGGTAGTCGAAGTTAAACAGCTCCAGCGCGCGCCTGCGGTCCCAGACGATCGGGTCGAACGGCGACAGCAAGGTCGTCACCGTTGGCGACAGCAGGCCGTCCGCCGCGCGCCCGGCCAGTTCGCCATGGTCGGGATGGATATAGACCGGTTCGTCCCAGCCGGCAACGCGTGCGCGCAGCAGCAGGCCCTCGTCCACCAACGCGTCGGCGTCGACGTGTGGCCGGCGCGTGCGGTGGTAGTCAGGAATCCAGGCGGCCTTGCAGGCGCCGATGGCCTTCACGGCGCGCAGCGCGAACTGGCGGCGGGTCTCAGGCATCGGCGGCATCTGGCTGTCGTCCCAGGCCGGATGGACCCTTTCGGCCAGGTCGTACACGCGCTGGAAGTTGTGGCGCCGCGCGATCATCAGCGCCCCTGACGTAAACAGCACTTCGAGCGAACGCTTCTCGGGCTTCCACTCCCACCAGCCGCCGGCCTTGCCGTCGCTGCGCTCAAAGTCGGACGAGCGGGT
>CXWL01023818.1_pt1 | contig 10757 bp, 12 predicted proteins | sample 590931 | NCBI WGS metagenome assembly CXWL01 (sample SAMEA3498368, study PRJEB10139) | groundwater metagenome | biome: water well; material: biofilm material | place: Germany | collected 2015-04-27 | reverse complement strand
GCGATCGAGAAGCCGGCGATCGCGGCGTTCGCCAGCACATAGAAAGCAAGCGCCGCGCACATGCCAAAAATCAGCCGCACCACGATTTCCGCCATCGTCACAGGCGCGGGCCGGTTGAGGTAGGCTGGGAAAAGGTACAGCAAAGATCCAAGCGCGCCCATGAGCAACACCAAGGTCGTGGACAAAAGCGCGGGATGGCCTTGCGCCAAGAAAGCGCTGACGCCCAGCGGACTCATGTTGCGCAAGGCGAGCGCTTCGCTGCGCACGCGCGCGAAGTGTTCATAATCGGGCACCACGCTTTGCTGTAGCGCGAAGATGCGGCGGTTGGACTCAGCCACTTGCCCGCCGACCAAACGTTGACGCGCCACCAAGGCCGCACGCTCGGCGCCGCGATCATCAAGCTCCTCTTCCTGGTCGGCCAATTGACGCACTTGCGTGCGCAAGCCAGCCACCGCTTGCTGATCGCCAGGCGCCAAGCCAGCGCGGCCCGCGAGCGTATTGATGCGTTGGTTGAGGCCCTGCGCGCTCATGTCGGCGGCGGCGCTTTCGCCCGTCGGCGCGCTGATGCGGGTTTCGATGTCGGCGATAGCGCCGACCATGGCGGCGCGCGCTTCGTTGGTTGATGCTTCCGCGCTCTGGACTTGATTGTCGAGATTGGCGAGTTGCTGCTCAACCTCGATCAGTTCGCCGCGTGGCCCGCCGGACTCGGTTTCGATCTGGCGGATCTGGAGATCAGCCGCTTCCAGTTGCGCAAATGAAACGAGCCCATTGGTCGATGGCGAAATCTGCGCCACGCCGAATTGAAAATCGCGCGAACTGAACACCAGCGCGCTCATGCCCAGGACAGCGACCATCGCCACCGCCAGCACCACGCCCACAGCGAATTTATACAAGGTCATGGCCACCCCTTTTGATTTGTTCCGCCGCACCCGGCAAAACATCTCTATCCTAAACTCGCGCCCAGCAGATGGGCTTTTTAACCATATCGGACAGCGAAATGAGCGCGCGAAGCAGCTTTACGTTAGGTGATCATTGAGTGATGAACATTTTTTGATATCTTCAATTTTCTCTTGTCAGCGATCACGCATGGGCGCAGGATCTGTCTCGCGCTCCTCCCCAGAAGCGTGACCAACAGGAGAAACTCCACAATGTCCGCTGCAAGAACCATCCTTTTTGCCGTCCTCGCCAGCGTCGCTTTTGCCGGCGCGGCTTCCGCTCGCAACGCTGTTTTCACCGCTAAGCTGGAAGCGCCGCTCGCCGAGCAGACCCAGATCATCGCCCAAAACACGCTCTGGACCTGCAATGGCGACACCTGCCAGGCCCGCCCCAGCCACGCGTCCACGGTCCGCTCATGCCGCCAGTTCGTGCGCGAAGCCGGCGCGCGCGTCAGCGCTTATGGCCCTGCCGGTGATGAACTGACGGCCGACGAAATCGCCCGCTGCAACGGCGAGGCGACGGCGACCCAACAAGCCCGGAACTAAGAAACTAAGCCGCCGATGCACCCGCATCGGCGGCCCGCCCGCGCAAATCCTCGCGCCAGGGATGCGCTCCGCAGGGCACTAGCGAAAGCAGGGACGCCGCCGGGTCGTCCCCAACCCGCAGCCGCGCCGCACCTGTACGCGCATCAATGAGATTGTGCGCCTCCGGTGCGATGCCGCCGCCCGGCTGACGCGCGAGCACCAAAACGCCGTGCGCACCCAGACTCCGCACGCCGCCGGAAATGCGCGGCAAGCGGTAGACAATACGCACCCGGAACGTGTCAGCGTCAGCGACCCGGGTGTAACGTGGCTGCTCAAACAAGGTTTCGGTTTGGCGATTGTAGACCGCCTCGATCGCGCGCGGCCCAAAGCGCACACCCACCCCGGCCGCACAGGCTGCCGGCCCTGAACTCCAGAGGCCGGCAAGCTCGGCCGGCGGCGCCGACCCGCCACAACCGGCCACCGCCAATGCAACAAGCAAGGCAAAAGACAAATGCGCACGCGCCATCAGACCAAAGCGCTAAGCCGCGCCGGTTGACGAGGTCTGAACGGCGCTTTGCGCTAGCCAAATCAGCGCTGGCGCCCCATGTGAGGCCGCGCCTTCATGGACACCTCCTCCCCACCCCCGCACAGTAGCGGACGCCCGGCGTCGGAGCTGCTCGACGATCTGGTCGAGGCCTTTCCAGGCGAGAGCGTCAGTGTCGGTGAATTGCTGGACCGGCTCGACTCGCGCGCCAACGGCGTGGTGTTGCTGGTGTTGGCGCTGCCCATGTGCATCCCCAACATACCGGGCATCTCCACCATTTTCGGCGCGCTGATGATCGCGCCGGCGCTGCAACTGGTGCTTGGATCGCGCACCTTGTGGGTGCCCAAGCGCGTGCGCGCCTGGCGGGTCGATTGCAACGCGCTGCGGCGGACATTCAATGTCGCCACGCCCGTGCTGCGGCGCTTGGAATACCTCATCAAGCCGCGCTGGTCGCGGCTCACGCGATTTCCGATCACGATCCTGGTCGGTCTGCAAACGCTATTCATGGCGTTCGTGCTGATCTTGCCGATCCCACTTGGAAACTGGCCGCCCGGCATGACCGTTGCGCTGACGGCGCTGGCGCTGCTGCAGCGTGACGGCGTGTTGATGCTGTTGACGACTTTGGCGTCCGCGTTATCCGCTTACGTCGCCGCGCGCGTGGGCTCAGCCATCTTCCACGGCCTGTTCGACTGGATTCAGGGCCTGATGCAGGGCGCGGGCTAGAGCGCTAGCGCTTCAGCACGAACGACGGATCAGCCAGCCCAGATGCGCGCCGGCGCGGTCGGTCGCGGCTTCATGGGCGCGGCAATTGCGGGCGCGCGGTTCGGTTTCGCCGCGTTGGAATTCCGGATCGCCTTCACCGCTCCTGCGATCAATGTCGGAGAGCGTTTCATACACCGACACTTGCGCACCGGCGAGATCGGCGATGCATTCGCGGCGTGAGCCGTCACCTTCACGAATGCGAACGCTAACCGCGCCCTCGTCCAAGGCGGAGGCGAACGTCACCCGCCCGGGCTGCGAGGTCACGCGCGCCAAGCATGCATCGATGGCGGGGATCAGATCTGGCAACACCGACGCCCAGGTCGGGCGTTCGCCTTCGTCAATGCCGCGCCGCGCGCAGCCCTGATAGGCGACGCCTTCAAACAGAACGTGAGCGGTGTAGGGGAGTTCCACGCCATTGGCGTCGCAGGCTTGCTGCATGATGGTGATGGTGACCGAGCCCGCCGCGACGCGCATACCGCGCTCGCGAAACAAGCGCTCGCTGGCGATGCCGCCGTCCTCGCCGAGGCCGGGACGGGAAAATTGCGCATAATCGCTGAGCAGACGCAGCTCCCAGGCGCCCTCACCGGCGCCGACATCGCCCGAGGCCTGGAACTCGCCCTCATAGAGCGCTTTTTGCGCGGGAGTGGCGCCGCCGCCGAGGGCCGCCAATTGCTCGGCGGCGATTTCGGCCTCGCGCTCGGCATTGCTGGGCGCGGCGGGTGTCTCTGTGGGCGCGGCGTTCTCGCGCTGGCACCCCGATAGCCCCAAAGCCCCCAACGCCAGCGCCGCACAAACGCCGCGGAAATACCCCCGCATTGGCCTACCCCTGTCCGGACCCGACCGTCCGCGATGGACGCCGAAGCAGGCGCCGGGACTAGTATAGCCCCATGCAACGTGATTCCGGCGCCCCACTCTATGAGTTTTTCGCTGGCGGCGGCCTGGCGCGACTCGGGCTCGAACCGGATTTCGCCTGTGTCTTCGCCAACGACATCGACCCCGCCAAGGCCAAAGCCTATCGCGCGGCATTTGGGGGAGGCGAAATGCGCGAGGGCGACGTCTGGGGGCTCCGCCCCGCCGATCTGCCCGGCCAAGGCGCGCTCGCGTGGGCCTCCTTCCCCTGCCAGGATCTGTCGCTGGCGGGCGCACGGCGTGGCATGGCGGCGCCGCGCTCGGGCGCTTTTTGGGGTTTCCACGCGCTCATGGAGCGCCTCGGCGCCGATGCGCCGGGCGTGCTTGCGCTGGAAAATGTCACCGGACTTTTGAGTTCACATGGCGGCGCCGATTTCACCGCGCTGGTGCATGCGCTCGATGGACTGGGCTATCGCGTAGGCGCGCTGGAAATCGACGCCGCCCTGTTCACCCCGCAATCGCGCCCGCGCCTCTTCATCATCGCGGCGCGCCGGGTGCCTGCCCATCTTACCGCCGCCGGCCCCGCCGAGCCATTCCACACGCCAGCACTGCGCGGCGTGGTCGCGCGCTTGCCCGAGGCCTTACGCAAACGCTTCGTGTGGTGGCGCCTCGATCGACCCGCGCAGCGCAACACGCGCCTGGCCGACATGCTGGATGACCCGCCAGTTGGCGTCGTCTGGAACACCGACGCGCAAACCCAGCGCCTGTTTACACAAATGAGCCCATTGCACCGCGCTCGCGTTGAGGCTTTGCGTGAAACCGGCCAACGCGAAGTCGGCGCGGTGTTTCGGCGCATCCGCATCGAGCATGGCCAGCGCGTACAGCGCGCCGAAGCGCGTTTTGACGGTTTGGCGGGATGTTTGCGCACGCCGACCGGCGGGTCTAGCCGCCAGCTGCTGCTGTTCATTGAAGGCGACGCACTGCGCGCGCGCCTCATCTCGCCGCGCGAAGCGGCGCGGCTCATGGGCGCGCCGGATCATTACGCGCTTCCGGCCGGGCAGACAGCGGCGCTCCACCTTTTAGGCGATGGGGTCTGCGTGCCCGTCGTGCGCTGGCTCTCCCAGCACCTGCTCGCGCCGCTTGCCAACGCGGGCGCGGCGCGCAAAAGCGCGTGATGCGCGCCGACATTTTCACGCCCGCCAAGCGCGCCGCCATCATGCGGGCGGTGAAGGGGCGCGACACGGCGCCAGAGCGCATTGTGCGCGCGGCGGCCTGCGCGCTCGGTTATGCCCGGCGCTATCGCCTCCACGGCGCACACCTGCCCGGCAAGCCCGACCTCGTGTTTACATCGCTCGGCAAGGCCGTGTTCGTGCACGGCTGTTTCTGGCACGGCCATTCCTGCAAGCGCGGCGCGCGCCAGCCAAAGGACAATTCCGCCTATTGGCGCGCGAAGATCGCCAAGAACCGCGCCCGTGACCGCGCCTCACTGAAGGCGCTCAAAGCGCGGGGCTGGTCCACGTGCGTGGTTTGGGAGTGCGAATGCCGGGATCGCGACGTCCTGGCAGTACGCTTGGCGATGTTCCTCGACGCGAAGGCGGCTAAAGCATCGGNNCAACTTTTGGACTTGAAATTCGCACCCGGCGGCCATCCAAGTGAGGCGAATTTCAAGTCCGTTGCTTTAGGCCATTCTACGCGGCGCCTGCGCCGCGGCGACGGGCGCATCAATCACAAACGTGAACGCCGAGCCTTGGCCCAATTCACTGCGGGCTTGCAAGCGCCCGCCCATAAGGCGCGCGAGCTTCACTGAAATCGCGAGTCCCTGGTCTGGCGCTTCGCCTTCGGCGCGCACATGATCGCGCCCGAACAGCAGCGCCAGTTGCGAGCGCGACAGGCCGGGGCCGGTGTCGGACACCACAAACGCCAAGCGTACATGCCCCTGCCGCGCGCCCGTTTGCAGGTCGAGGCGCACACGCACGCCGCCATGAATTGTGTAACCCACGGCGTTGGCGAGCAGGTTGAACAAAATCTGACGCACACGCAGCGGATCGAGATCGACTTGGGCCGGCACGTCGGGGGCGACATCGAGGAACAGTTCAAGGTGTTTGTCGTGGGCGCTGGCGCGAAAAGCGGAGACCACCGCGCGCGCCAGGTCGCGCGGGTCGGACGGCTCGGGAGAGATGACAACCTCGCCGTTTTCGATACGCCCAGGCTCGGAGAGATCGCTCAGCACCAGTTTCAACACATCGCCAGCGCGCACCATCGCCGCGACCTGGGCGCGCGCGCCCGGCGTCGTCGCGCTGCGGCGCAGCTGCTCGGCCGCGCCGAGGAGTGCCGCCAGCGGGGTGCGCAATTCCACGTTCATGAGCTTGATCATATCGGCCTTCGCGGCGGCGGCGGCGGCGGTGGATTGGCGTTCGCGCAGCGCCGCCGCCTCGGCAAGCGCTTGCGCCACGTCGGACGCCGCCAAGCCGCGCCACAGGCCCACGCCGCAAAACAGCAGCAGCAAGCCGCCGACGAACGGGAGCAGATCAAGCCAATCTCGCGCGCCTCCGACGAAGAAGTCGATGACGGGCAGACCAAGCAGAAACGCCGTCGTTGAGGCAACGCCCGCAATCGAAAGCGATGCCGATGCGCGCAGCGTGGCGGCGGCATTGGCGAGGCTGCCACATAGAAAGATCGCCGCCAAGGCTTGGCTGGAGGGATGCGGCGCGAACCACAGCAGCGCCGCGAAGGCGTTGCCGTAGGCGCTCTGGAATGCCGTCCAACAGATCAGCCCTGGCATGGCTTGGGGCGGATCGCCTGCTTCACACCGTGCGCCGAGGCGCTGGTGGATGCTCCGATCGGTGAGCACGACCAGGGCGAACCCCGCCAACCACGCCGTCGCGCCGCGCCAATCGACAATCGTGCTCGCCACCAAGGTGGAGACAGCGCAACCGCCAAGCCGCAGCCAGGTATTGGCGACGCGCGCGCGCGCTGTTGCGCCGAGCGCACGCGCACGGCGAGCCCTAAGGGCATGGGTCTCGCGGTCGGCGGGCCCGAGCAAAAGGGGCGTGGCTGCTGGCACCAAATCGCGCGAAGGGTGGCGCCCGCTCGCTTAAGTCCGGTTAACGTGGCTGTAAATTCGGCGGATGTCGCAAACCGCTTGACCGATTAAATTGAGTTGGGCTGTTGGCCCACGTCATAGCGGAGGGTCTTCGTGCGTTTTTTTCTCATGATCGCGGCGCTGGCGTTTGCCGGCCTGGACGCCGCGCCAGCGCAGGCGGAAATAGCCGCCGTGGCGCCGGGCGCCTTCCTGATCCAGACCGAAGCCGAGCTCGCCGCCTCCCCCGAGCAAACCTGGCGCGCGCTTACCCGGATCGGGCGCTGGTGGGGTTCGGAGCACACTTATTCTGGGGATGCAGGACGCCTCAGCCTCGACCCGCGCGCTGGCGGCTGTTGGTGCGAACGCTGGAGCGGCCAGTCCGTCGAGCATGCGCGGGTGGTGCTGGCGATGGAGCGCGACGGGGTCCGCACCTTGCGGACGATTGGCGGGCTTGGGCCATTGCAGGAGATGGGCACAACCGCGATCCTGACCTTTGTCATAACGCCCCAAGGCTCGGGGTCGAAAATCAGCATGACCTACCGGGTGACCGGCGACCCGGGCCTCGGCCTGGGCCCGATCGCTCCCCTTGTTGATCAGGTATTAATGGCACAATTCGCCCGTTTAGTCCGCTATGGTGGAACCGGATCTCCCGATTGAGGCGAAGCGTTCATCCTGCGCTCAGGCGGGAAGATTCAGATTCCTTGCGGAGTGGGTCGTATCGCACCCATCTTGAATTTGGCTTTTGGACTTGGAGGGACACATGATCCGCAAATTTTTAGCTGGCCTCGCGGCCGTCGTATTGATCGCCAGTTGCACCAACGTCGATCCGGTAACGGGTGAACGCACACGCAACAACACTGGCAGTGGCGCCATTATCGGCGCCGTGGTTGGCGCGGCGGCGGGCACACTGGCTGGCGGTGACGATCGCCGCAACGCCATCCTCGGCGCTGGCATCGGCGCGCTCGCCGGCGCCGGCATCGGCCATTACATGGACCAGAACGAGCGCAACCTGCGTGAGCGCCTCGCCGGCACCGGGATCGGNNCGCGACTCGGTGAAGGCGCAATTCGTGCCCTCGCTCCGCGATGTCGCCGGCGTGCTGCGCGAATACGATCAGACCACGATCGACGTGCTGGGCCACGCTGACTCAACCGGCCGCGACGACTACAATCAAGATCTCTCCGAGCGGCGCGCCATGAATGTGTCGTCGGTGCTGATCCAGAGCGGCGTTATCCGCCAGCGTGTGATCGCCACCGGCTTTGGCGAAACCCGCCCTGTCGCCGACAACACCACGGACAGCGGCCGCGCGCGCAACCGCCGCGTCGAAGTGATGATCAGCGCCTTCCAGGGCTGATCGACGCGGAACACAACAAGAGGACGCCGCCGCATCTCACGATGCGGCGGCGTTTTCTTTGGCGCTAGACTCGCGTCGGCTTTTTGTTGGCGCGGCGCGGGGGGCCGCTGTTGGACCACACGTCCTGACCCTTACGATTGCGGTATTCACTGGGGCCTCTGGCGCCTTCATCGCGCGCATGCGAGGTCGCGTGTCCCTGCTTGGCGTGCGCCTTGCCATGCGCATCCGACGCGTGATGGCCTCTCGGCGCGTGCTTGCGTTGTTGTTGGGGACGGCCCTCGGACCGCCCCTGCGGACGCCCGCCGCCGCCCATTTTGAGCGCGCGCGGCACGCGTTCGTCAGCACGCGGCGTCGGCAGTGACAAAGCATGCACCACCACGGGCACCGCCTGCTTGGTCAGCTTCTCGATGTCGCGCAGAAACGCGCGTTCGTCGGGCGCGCAGAACGAAATCGCGTGCCCGCCGGCGCCAGCGCGCGCGGTGCGGCCGATGCGGTGAACGTATTGTTCCGGCACGTTCGGCAGATCGAAATTGATCACATGGCTGATGTCGTCGACATCGATGCCGCGGGCGGCGATTTCGGTGGCCACCATGAGCCGCGCCTTGCCCTTCTTGAACGCTTCGAGCGCACGTTCGCGCTGACCTTGGCTCTTGTTGCCGTGGATGGCCTCGGCCGGAAAGCCGGCGGCTTCAAGCTTGCCGACGACGCGGTCGGCGCCATGCTTGGTGCGCGTGAACACCAAAGCGCGGTTGACGGCTTTGTCCTGCAACATCGCGTGTAGCAGATCCTGCTTGCGCGAGTGATCGACGTGGATGACGGCCTGCTGCACGCGCTCGGCGGTGGAGCTGACGGCGGCGACCGCAACGCGCTCTGGATTGTCCAGGAATTGCGCGGCCAGATCGGCGATGGGCGCTGGCATGGTGGCGGAGAAAAACAGCGTCTGGCGCTTCTTCGGCACCAGAGCGGCGATGCGGCGCAGATCGTGGATGAAGCCCATGTCGAGCATGTGGTCGGCTTCGTCGAGCACCAGGATTTCCACCGCATCAAGCCGGCACGAACGCTGCGAGATATGGTCGAGCAAACGTCCTGGGGTGGCGACAAGGATATCAACGCCGCGCACCAAGGCTTGCTTCTGTTTGTGCATCGAAGCGCCGCCATAGACGACAGCGGTTGAGAGCCCCAAGAAGCGCCCATAGGAGCGGAATGAGTCGCCGATTTGGCCGGCGAGTTCGCGGGTTGGGGCCAGCACCAGAACGCGCGCGCACTTGGCGCCGCCATGGATGCGGTTGGCCGCCAGCCGGTCGAGGATCGGCAGCGCGAACGCGGCGGTCTTGCCCGTGCCGGTTTGCGCCAGGCCGATGAGGTCGCGCCCCTTGAGCACGATTGGGATGGCTTGGGTCTGGATCGGCGTTGGGTTGGTGTAGCCCTCCGCCGCCAGCGCCTTGAGAATTGGCGCGCTGAGGCCGAGGGAGTCGAACGCGCTTTTGGGCGCCGAGTTCGGCGTTCCAGTCGAAGAATGAGTCACAGAGATACTTTCTCGCCCCACGCGATTGCGCGCGGGTGCAGAGTTAAGGAACGAAGCGACGGCGAAGAAAGGCGGCGAGCTTGCTTAACGAAGCGCTCAAAGCCGAACGTCGATGGTGGCGTTCCGGGGGACCGCGTTCGGCGAATGAGCGCGAACGGTCGCTGGACGGGGATATGGTGGAAAAGGGTTGAGAAGTCAACAACCGGACGCTGTTTGTTCTCGAAATCGGCTGGCGCCCTCTTCTACCGCCAGTGCGCGGGCCCACATTCAGGCAGCGCCCATATCTCGGGCCGTTTCGAGGTTAACTCATGTCTCCGTTCATCATTGCCGTCGTCGCCATCGCGGTCTTCGCGCTGGCGGGGTTTCGCATTGCCCAGGAATACGAGCGCGGCGTTATTTTTAGGCTCGGCCGCCATGTCGGCCTGCGCGGGCCTGGTCTCTATTGGATCATTCCACTGATCGAGCGGCAGGTGCTCATGGATTTGCGCACGCGCACGCAAACCATCGAGCAGCAAGAAACCATCACCAAGGACAGCGTCACCATCAAGGTCGACGCCGTGCTCTGGTTTCGCATCGCCGACGCTTCGAAGGCTGTGCTGAACATCGCGAACTTCCAATCCGCGGTTTACCAGGTGGCGATGACCAGCCTGCGCAACATTATCGGCCAGCACCAATTGGACCAGGTGCTGAAAGAGCGCGACGCGATCAATTCCAAGCTCGCTGAGATCGTCGATGCGGCCACCGAACCGTGGGGCGTCAAGGTCGAGATCATCGAGATGAAGGACGTGGAAATCCCAGCTTCGATGCAACGCGCCATGGCGCGCGAAGCCGAAGCCACCCGCGAGAAACGCGCGCGCCTGATCAAAGCGGAAGCCGAGAGCGAAGCTTCGATAAAACTGGTGGAAGCCGCGAAACTGATCGCCACCAGTCCGACCGCGTTGGAGTTACGCCGCCTGCAAATGGTGTCCGAAGTCGGCGCCGAGCACAACACAACGACGATTGTGCTGCTGCCCAGCGAGTTCATGGCGGCGGCAAGCGCGATCGCGCAGGGCGGGGCGGTTGTGAAGGCAGCGTAGCGGGTGAGGCGTCCCTTCTCCCCTGCGGGGGAGAAGGTGGCCCGAAAGGCCGAGCGCTTCCTCCCCCTACCCGCCCCGGATTAAATCCTGGGCGACCTCCCCCCCGC
>CXWL01046556.1_pt1 | contig 10759 bp, 20 predicted proteins | sample 590931 | NCBI WGS metagenome assembly CXWL01 (sample SAMEA3498368, study PRJEB10139) | groundwater metagenome | biome: water well; material: biofilm material | place: Germany | collected 2015-04-27 | reverse complement strand
GTTCAAACCTTGCACTTGTGCAGGGGTCAACACAGAAGGAATGGTCAACGCTTGATCTTCTGCGACTGCGGTTTTCTTTGCCATGATGTGCTTATCCCTTTCTAGGATTGCTTGATTGAGGAGGTCAATTGGATTTCTCATAATGAGAAATGAGTTTACTTCAGTTCCTTGATAATGCCTTTCAGGGTATCATGCAGCAAGATCAATTCTTGTAGCATGTCCTGATTCACTTCGCCGTCTGGTGCCTCTTCAGTCACTGGGGAACAGAAGGCTCCTAATTCAGCGGCTTGATTGGGTCGCTTGCGAAGAAATTCGACATTGAGCCCTTGAATGGTTTTGAAAATCTGCGCGGCTTTCTTCGGTTGTTGCTCCTCTTTGCGCGCATTCGCTCCCTTGGGTCCTGGCTTCCCTTCCCCTTGCTTGCCCTTCAGGATGCGATCAACCGAGGCAGTAGACAAGCCAAATTCCTTTGCCAATTGTTCCAGCGTCAACTTGGCGTCGATTTGCTTGAGCAAGACAATCCGCTTGTTGCGTTGCTTGTCGTCTACAGGGAGACCGTGGCTCATGTTGGCGGTATACATGAAGGTCAAGGCTGATTCCAGACTTGGAAACTTTTTCGATTCAACAGGTACATCTGTCAACCCTGCCTCTTGAGCGGCTGAGAAGCGATGCAGTCCATCGACAATGCCACTCTCGCCATACTTGGCAGTTTTCGGCCAATAGCCGATAATGATGGGCGGAAACACCACCCCAACTTTCATGCGTTCCGCATACTCAGCAATCTTCGCCTTGTCTGGATTGCGGAGCGCAATGGCATCGTTGATAAAAAGTTTCAGTTCTGCGAGTTTCATACTAACCCCTTCCTACATAACTGGTGAACTGTTTCCCTTTGGCGAGACCCATCATCAACCGCATTTTCTGTGTGATTTCTTCCAGACTCACAGAATAGTCTGTTGTGAGTACTTCAGTACATTTGACCCCCTCTAGGTGATAGGTGATGGAAAATTCGAGACCCTCTGTGACACGAATCGTCAACACGGATTAGACCCCTCCTTTCTTCTGTTGTGGTGTTTTGTATTGACACTGACAGACACAGACAACCCGCCTACCTTGANNACTTTTGACATTGGGTAGACCCCCATTTCTCATTATGAGAAATCACATCACACTCTTGGGGAATTTATACTTTCTTCTTCTAACTTTGTCAAGTAGTTTTTTAGGGTATATTTTTTCCCTGCGACTCTCACTTCATGCCAGAATGGTTCAGAACGAATATCGAGGTGTAAATGGAGATTATTGTAATCAACTTCCACACCCCCAAAACCGAGCGACACGGCGTAACGTGCTGCTGGAAGCAAGATTGACGTTTGATCGAAGACGAGATCAACCGCTTCGCCGGTCAAGTGTTTGGATGATTGAGCACCCTTGACAATCGCTTCGTTTCGGTAGGGTGTGGTGCAGAGGCGGGTGACACTCGCGGGATACAACGCAAGAAGCGCATTCAATTTATCAATTAATACATAAGAAATTTGCATAATTAAGGGACCGTCACAAAGATTTGCAAGGTCGGAATAGCAGGAGGCAAATCAGGGACTACAAATGTGAAGGCCACTTCGTTGGATTTTCCTGATTCATTATTCGCCAAGTCATAAGCCGTTACACTCGCCACATAATTTCCAGGGGCCAAACTTCCAAACGAGGTCTTGAATTGATCCACTCCAATAGCAGATTGAGGCTGCTTAATATCTAATGGTGCTCCATAGCTTCCCCCTACTGGTTTGACATAAAAACGATAGCCTGCTAAATCGCTTTCTGTATTGGCATTCCAGAAAAACGTACACGGTTTGTCATTGCTACAATCTAAGGCGTAGACATTTCCCATTAAGGAAAATAAAAACAAGAATGTTAACATTAATTTTATCATCTTTACTCCTATCTTATCTCTTTTTACGTGGGTTATATGACTGTGAAATCACTTCATCAGGAGTCACCACATCAATAATATTTGCATCACGTAACCGAACTAGTTCATTAATCACCGTTTGAAAACATGTAATATCACACCCCGCCGTTGGCATAGTATGCCATAAAATACCTACATGTTCTGAATAACTAATAGCGTGCTTAATTACAGCAATTGTATTTACTGCTGACAATTCTGACGCACCAACCGTCAAAAACCCCCCTATAAGCCCACCATAATATGGTCGCCCGTTCATATCCGCAGAGGGGTTACTATTTGGATTGTGAGTAAAACCAAATTCTTGCAAAATAGCATCCGTATTCTCATTACGATTTCCACCTGGATAGTAATAAATTTTACTTAATTGTAGTCCTAATGCTGTGAGTACCTGAGCATTATGTAAAATCTCATTTCGTAAGTCTGTCACAGACATACTGGTATAATTCAGTCCTGACGAATTACTTTGGTGTGCATGTATAGTCCATCCAGCCGCTTGCAATGTTAATAAATCTGCAACTGTGATGTTAGATCCACCCGTTAATTCATCAGTAGTTGGCGCATAACCACCCTTGATGTTGCGAGCAGACATATAGGGCAGCATTGTCGTCATCACACCTTTGTCATTGTCTGCTGCAAAAATATATACTTTAGGCCGAGCCGCATACTTATAAAAAATATCCCCAAAATACAACGTAACACTTGCATTACTATTAAGGCCTACTTCAATTTGCACAAATGATACTGACGTGGTTGCACAAGCAAACGCACCAGCCTCCAACACATAATCGGGAGCAGCTAACGTAGGAGTGCATCGGGATTGCACTAAATTCCACCCTTCTTTGCGGCGCGAATAGCTACTATTCGGCCATACGTCAAAACGTATACGATTTGCAAATCCACTCGTATCAGCCAAATACTGATTCAACACATTATTATTTGCATTATAACCCGCCTCAAAATACATAAACTGGCCCACTAGCACATGCCCCAATGTGACTGCTGGAGTATTAATATTGTGACGCACTGTTCCACCGCTCCCGCCTCCCGTACACACTACTTTTATAAACACTCCACTCCCAGGCAATGCCCAGGTTGCCTGCCCAGGTACATTGGTTGTATTAATTTGAGTTTGTGTCACTTGTACCGGAGCACTACAAGACGCAGTACCCGTATTTGCTGTTGTAATAGATCCTAAACCTTGTGTAGCAGACGATCCACTCGCATTCCACAATGTTTGCGCAGGTTGTGTAATTTGCCCAATAGGTAGCGCTGTACCCCATGCAAGCCCATTACACACTACCAATAGAGCAATACAAAAAAATGATTTCAGCATCATCATCACCTGTAGCTGACGGTTATATCTTGCGCAGCCGTGGCTGTCACGCATGTCAACCCTACTGAGAATGTTACATCATAATGAAGTGAGACAGGCACGCCTCCGGCGGGGCTGGTTATGGTGGCGATTACCGTTCCACTTCCCACCGTATTGTCATAACACGTTAAAGTTCCAGTAGACACTGGTTTGTTAAATGTAATGGTGTGAAGAAATCCAGCACCACTTTTAATCACCGTTGTCGTCGGCGCAGCAAGTGTAATATTCGTATAGGCAAACCGTTGTTCAACCTTTTGCACATCATTAGGTACATCCTCACCTGCGTCAGTTGTACCTTTGGTAAATCGTATATTTCCGTTTGTGTCAATCGAACATGGTACATCCTTATTGACAGTCAAGGAAGGTGCCGATGACGTAACTCGACACAATCCAGGTCCGGCATTTCCCATTACGGGAAAACCTAAAATCAATATGAGAATCAGAAAAAAGAATTGCATCATCTACCTACTTTCCAGGTTCAAGAGCCAAAGTTGACTTGCCTGTAAAATAGCCAATGGCAAAAATGCTAATACCCTCTGCTACCTTTGCAATGCCGTGTCCAATATCCCCCGTTTGAAAATAAAAATACCCTTCAATTAATTGCGGCACTCCTGCAACCGTTCCAAAAATATTGGTCAGCCAATTAATCACCTTTGCTTTCCACATGCTTCACTCCATTTCTAGCAGGTCAATTCCCGCTCGATATAATGACCGTTCAATTCGGTCATTGCGTTTTGTCTCACGCTCTAATGCTTCTTCCAGCCCCGTAAGCCTCTGCTTGACCATGAAAAAGATAACGGCCAGGAGTGCTGTGTTAATAGGAGATAACCCCAGACTATCACTAAGGCTATGGTAAAGAGCATCCACGCCACCCCCTTTCTACAGAATTTGCAAATGTATGTGGTCACTTTCAACCACAAATTTGAATGGCCATATGTTTCTGACTTCGTGTAAGGATTTATTAATCGGAATCACATCAAAGGCCCATCCAATTTGATGCAGCGAAAACCACTTGCCCCCTACCTCATAGTTTTTCCAAGGGGTACGCCACCAACTTGTGACCGTCAAGCCTTTGTAATGCAACAAGGCGCGTGCTGCTAAGGCAATAATCAGAATAATGAGAGTAGACAGAATCAACAGTCGTTTCATTTAATCGTAATAGCCAATTAAAAAAACAGCCTGAGTAATTGGGTTTCCTGTAGTTGAGTGTGAGTACCATAATGTTCCGTTTACAACAGGTATTTTTGTAGGAACATACTGTCTATGTATAATCGTGTTTGCTGTAGTAGCAACAAATTCTCTTATTTGAATATAAGCTGCATCAACAGCTGAGTCTGCACACGATGCTTGCGAATGAAAAGTAATTCGACTTTCTCTATTTGCAACCGAATTACTTGCTAAAATAGATATATCTAATAAGACATACAGATATGTCGATGTAGTGGGTATATAGCTACTCACACTAACCGATTGACACCCTAAACCACTAATACTTGTTGTAACAAGTTGTGTTCCATCAAAGGCCTTGTCTGCACAAAAATGTGGGACAATTCGAGTATAACCACTAGCACAAGCTACAGAATACCCATCCGGTGCCGTAATCCCTACTGCACTTTCTACTTTCTCAGGTTGTGGGAGACAGGCCCACGCAAAAAGGATAGAGAACAAAAAGACTGAGACAAAAAGTTTTTTCATCTTCTACCTGTACGTTTCATTAAACGTAATCGTATTCGACGATCCACCCGTTGACATACAGACTACCCGCTTATTCAAGACTCCTGGAACACTATCACTCGTCGCCTGACCAGGCTGTAGCACCCATGAATTTGTGCTATCCAAAACCGCCGTTCCTGAATCAAGGTATCCTAGCCGTACTGCTTGCCCATTGATATTGTTGAAGAGCATGGAATATCGGCTAGAACGATTGGGAAGCACTTGAATACTCGTACCCGATGCAGGGCATGTCACATCACCTGAATTTGTCCGGTTCGCTTGTGCTCCTACGTCATTTCTCATAATGAGAAATGCAAGTAGGGCTAAGATCAATTTACTTTGCAAGGGCGGCTCCTTTCGATTGGACATACGACATGCCAAACAATGCGACTACTCCGACAATGACAACCAATACGATAATCTTAATCAAGGTTGATTGTACCGCTTGATTCGCTGCACTGGCCGCACTTGCAATTTTGCCACTGAAGTCATACCATGCCGGTCCTTCGCCTTGAGACAAAATGCTCTTGGTAGAGTCCACTAATCGGGCTGCATTGGCTTGCACTTTCGACACTGTTGATTTGACCGTTTCGGGCAATGAAAATTCGCCTGCATTCACATCAGGCGGACGCCAAGGTACCACCGTGGAAATAGCAGGAATTTGGAATTGATAGGTTGTGTTACTCTGTACAGGATCAGGCGTATCCCAGGGACGGCACCCAGGGACTAAGGCAATTTTTGAGAGGATTGAGCATTCACCCATTATGAAATCCCTCCACGTTCGCTGAGTAGGTTCCCAGTCCACCATGCTTGACAATTGACTGCAATAGCAGCAAGCGCAGCCGGTTCAATACTTGTCGTCATTCCTGAAATATTGTAGGCGACAATTTCAATCAAACCAGGGGTCAACAACACGTTCAAATCAATCTGCGCTTGATAGTCAAACTGAATCGCGGGAATACGTTCCATGCCAGCCTGTACCGCTTGTCCATTCTTGAGAATGGCAAAGTAGATTTGATCGGCTGAGCCTACGTCAACCACTTTTGCAGACCACTTTTGCAGAAAGGCTTTTGCCCCTGCGGGGATTGTCCGAGAGGCTAACACCGTTCTACCAGCGATATTCGTTGACCCTGCAACGCATGAGGTAGTCACCCCAGTCGCGTTAAAATCTCCACCATTTTTCATATCCATGTTATTTTTTCCTCATAACCAACCAAAGCACCGCCAATATTCCAAACGCAATTGCAGGGAATACTAACGGATTGGTTGTGGTTTGTCCAGTTCCACCACTTCCGACACCTAAACCCGATCCACCTCCTCCACTTTGGAAATTTCCAAAAGGATTGATAGAAATAGGAGTAGTTGAGGGGGGAGTAGTGTTACCACCAAAAGTTTTTAAGACACCAGAAAAGTTTCCTGATAAGATTTGAACTACTCCCTTACCTATTTTTCCTGTTAACTCAACAAATTCATTCACGATCTGCCCCAATGCTGTTGTCTTGCTGAGTCCTACTATTGTAGAGTCGGGTGAAGGACTGTGATATACCGACGATATGGGAGAGGCAAGAATATCCCACGCGCCTGTAAAATTACCACTTGATAGCGTAGACCAAAAGCCAGGATTGACTGGACCTTGTACACCCGTTGCTAAAGGTNNTTATTCCTTTAATCAATTCTTGTGTTGGATTGAGTTTAGGAGGATTGATTAAGTTCTCAATAAATGAGGTGATACCTGTAGATGGACTTTCTGAAAAACGATTTGTAATAGCTTTTGTGGCAGTAATTGGATTCAAGAAATTAACAAGATCCTTGAATGCAAAGTCAATAATACTCCCACCACTTGCTGAGGGTTTATACCCACTCACTACCCAATTTTCCCCTTTTGTATAATCTGTGATGCCGGTAAATGACGAAGTTGGACGAAACTCCCATGACCACTTTACACCTTGAGATTCTGTCAGTACAGGTAGACCTACAGACGTTGCGAGTACATCCCACGCATCAATAGAACCAGGGTTGCTATATCCATACTTTGCCAACACAGTAGGATATTTCGATTGATACTCTCCCCACAGAGGGTTTGTATAGGCAATTGTTTTGATTTGAGGTTGAATCTTGGCAAGGACAGGCGCTAAGTCTTGAAAGAGGGGTTCATTCCCTTTCGTTGTGTCTAATACACCTGCACCCGTTTGGGTTGTATCCCAATTCGCCATGATAGATTATCTCCGAAACAAAAAGAACGCACCGACGACTACCACAGCAAGCCACACCATTGGATTAGCAAAAAAGTTTTGTGCTCGTGTGGCGATGCTTGCCGTCTGAATTTGTGCTCCCGTTTGTGTGGATTGAAAATTCTTAAACAATCCTGCAATGGTGGGGTTGCTGTTGTTGGCATTCCGGTTGATTGCATCACTCGCCAATTGGACACCACTTTTTGCTGCAGCTTGAGTGACACTACCGAGTACATCCTGCAATGACGAAGTAATCTTTGATTGGTCAAAATCCCAAAACGAGACATTGGAACGGGTATCAATCAAGGTTTGTCCGTCAGTCAACAGGGTAGGCGTAGGAAATAAGGATTGAGAAGAGGGAATATCATAGCTTCCCCCACCAGCGAAACTAAAGTCAGAATAGGCCCCCTCAATATTCGTATCTACACTGTCAAACAATCCCATAGGTTCCTTTCAGTGATGCCCCATTTCTCATTATGAGAAATGGGGCACGCACATCCTTACTTGAGTGAGCGGATACCCTCAGAGGCTACGGTTACAATATAATTTGCACCCACACCCGCCTGATTCGTCCACTGATACTGCAACAAGGATTTTCCGGCAGTTGCCAATGCCGCCTGGATTGATCCCTCTTGCACAAAGTCATGCATTTCCACACCTGTCACAATGGATTCAAGGGAGCAATCGAGTTGATTGCTTTCCTGAATCATCCGGTGAATACGGTCCTTAATGATAAATCCCGATTGATCCTTAATCGAGACCACATTTTGAACCGCGTCAGAGTTCACACCCGCCCAGGGAGTACCAGCCGTCCCACCCGTACAGGAATGGACATACAGACGCTTGTAAGCGAGATCCTGCGCCCGTTCCAGTAAGACATACTGCAACACGTTAGCATCAATCGGGTTCCGGTAGTCATAGGAAATGACTGCCAGGGGTTCGCCCTGCTTTGGAAGCAAGCCCTTCGTCCGTACCACTTCCACGTCAAGGGTTGCCGTCACTGAGGACGTTCCTACCGTTGACAGAAGATCGGCCACCGTTCCCAACTGAATTTCAATGGTCATTGAAGAATACCGCTTTGTGTTGAGAATGGTATCTTCAGGACGGTCCATCGTCCGGTAGTGGTCAGAGAAATAAATCGGGAGGTTGACGTAGTAGGTAGCAGACGCGGCTGCAATGGCATCCTTACGGGGGGCTACCAATCCCGCTTTGAAGGTCGCAATCTTATAGAGGGCTTTCCCTGGCAGATTGCAGATAATCTCTCCACGATCTGTTTTGAAGAGCACGTTCTTGATAAAATGCAATTCCCCTTCAGTAATCGGCGTGGTCCCCGTTCCCACCACGAACACCAAACCAATCCGCAAATTCATCCGATACCAACCTTCACCCACTGGCAACGAATCAGAAATCACCGTTTTTCCGTTAACAGTCAACGCTTGACCAGCAATCAAGTTGACGTATTCAGCATTCCCACGCATTCTTCACCGCTTTCTACTCTACCCCCGTAGATATATACGAGGCCCTAGAGTGTTAATGATTAAGCAACCTGTTCTTCGTGTTCCACTACTCGGACATGGTGTTCGTCAGCGCGAATATCAACCCCACGGTTGACCAATTCCACTTTTTTCTGATTTGCCATACCTTCACACAACTCACGGTCATCACTGGAAAACATCACTTGTTTTCCTTCCATCACTCGAAACTTATCAGCCATGATTGACTCCTCTTCTTTCTCGTAATGAGAAATTACGGGTTGACGATGCTCTTGAGCACCGCGACACGGTTGATAATAAACATCCCCACCGCCACCACCAACAACGTCCCGAACAACCATTTGACAATTCCCATCATAAAACCTCCACATTCAACCCCATAAAAAAAGGCGTAGCAAGGGGGGTCTAGACCCTGCTACGCCCGTTTCTGCCCCTAGGGGGAGCTAGTATCCTTTCGGATACGTTACAATACGAGATCTACATGATGCGAGATACTATTGTCAAGTTTTACGCCAAACACTTGATTGACTCTTTCTACAATGGAATACTCCTTGACCACGCCATTGTGATAGTCAAAGCAATGGAATTTTGGCAAGGTCATCATTTTAGACATGCGCTCTTTGCCATAGAAATCGACTAGCCAATCCATATCAGCGCCCTCGTGTTGACAGAATGTTATCACACGGTTGGCTTGTGATCGAAAGTCAATCGGGATATAGGTTGGCCGTTGTGCAATCAAGAGCATGGAACAATTCATATGACGGCCATAAAAAACGTGACGCTTGCCCCATTCAGGTAGGCGTGCTTGTCCTTTATCAAAAACCGTCGCCAATTCTTCTAACACCAGCAAGTTATTTTTACTCACAAACAATGCCGCCGCCCCTTGTGGAATATCTTCAGCATCACTGAACCCATAATTATACACTTTCGTTTCAGGCTTCAAGATCTCTTCCGTACTTTCCTCAATCGGAAGATAGGCTTGAACTGGAAAGCTCAAGGTTGGATCATAGACTAGCTTCCGGTCAAACATGCGTGAATAGAGCTTACTCCACCAGGATTTCCCCCATCCAGTCATCCCCATGACGAGGACAATTTCACGTACCCCTGGTGAATCATGTTTCATGCGACTGGCTTGAGTCCTGAGACTTCTGCGGGTTTGTGTTCAGGTTCACTCTGTCTCTCTAGGCGTGCTTCTTTCGCGTTTTCTGCATATTTTTCGGTCATAATCACCGCCCAGTTAAACATGCAAATCGTCAAGGCCACATACTTCGGATCAACGGCCATGAAATACTCAGCCGTCATACTCGTGCTAGTCGCTAAGGTATCCTCTTCCCTTTTTTCAAGTTCCCAGCATTTTCGGCCTGTGATAACTTTGCCGAGGGCAAACGGGGCTCTGACAATCGCTCGCCACGCATCGGGGTTAAACATGGCTTTTGCCGCTTCACTAAGTTCTCTAGATACACTTCCCCCGCTACCCTTTGCGCTACTGCTTTTTGACCCTTTTTGAGATCCTTCCACATCCGAAACACGCTTTTTGCGAGCATCGGAGAGAGCCTGACCAAGCTGAGTAGACCAGATACCCGATTTTTTAACTTCTGTATCGTCCGATACAGTTTCTTTCTTTTCACCCATTCCAAACATTGCATAGACCCTTTCTCATTATGAGAAATTAAAAAATGCCTAGAAATTTTTCCGGCTGCTCTTTCTTTTTCTTTGCGTCTGCAATTTCTTGTTCTTTGGCTTTTCGCGCATCCCGATAGTCCAAAAATTTCATCAAGGCAATTGACTTCGGTTCTTTGACAATCCGCTCCACATCTTCGTCAAATTCAATGTCAAGATCATCCTTCGGCATGTTCCTTACCTCCTCACGTTCATGGTTGACCAATCCACATTCAAAGACCGCCGATGATTTGTAAAGACAAATGGCAATACATCGGGGTCTCTCCTCCTCATGGCTTCTTTTAATCGCACCATTCTATTGACTACA
>CXWL01011704.1_pt1 | contig 10760 bp, 12 predicted proteins | sample 590931 | NCBI WGS metagenome assembly CXWL01 (sample SAMEA3498368, study PRJEB10139) | groundwater metagenome | biome: water well; material: biofilm material | place: Germany | collected 2015-04-27 | reverse complement strand
GAAAGTGAATCGGGCCAGGATCGCCCTGGATAAGACAAGAACAGCATGAATCACTACACTAGTTATGCGCCAGCTGAACGGTTGCTATACACAGGCGTACAACTGTCGGCCTGAGTAGAAGGCTTCTCTTCTAGGGACGGTTCACGACAATTTTGGTCGAAAAAGAGGCGCACTTGCTCGACCTCTGCCGCTATGTCGTGTTGAATCCGGTGCAGGCCAAGCTGGTGCTCCATCCCCGGCAGTGGCCCTGGAACAGCACTCGAACCTTTGTGGCCGAGGGGCGTGGAGGGCCGCGGCCATGGGAGCAGGTGATGGGGCAGAGCTAGCAGGGCTCCGAGAAGTTCGTGGCACAGCACCAGCTCAATCGGGAAATCCGGGCCATCCCCCCGCCGGCAGACGCAAGCCCAGCGCCCGGCATGACGAGTGTTGTTTTAGCGGAAAGAAGAGCCCATGCGGCTCATCCCTATGGCCTCTCAACGATAGGGGTATCGGCTGTCCGAGATTGCGGACCATCTGAGCGTCCATGAGGCCACGGTCAGCCGTCGCGTGAAGTAGGCCAAACAGGCAGATCTATAATGTAAGCCTCTCGCCATGGCGTTCACTCCACTGCCTCATCATGCACCCGTTGCCTGTGGAACGTGAAGCTGCCTCCTGATGAGTTGACTGTCCGTGCCCCCCATATTAAAGTCCCGTCACAATCGATGATTGGCCCTACTCCGCTTGGCAAAGCGAATGAGATGGGGACAACTTTCTCAACAGGAGGATCCATGCGACAGTTTGTAATGATGGCATTGCTCGGAGCGGCACTCGTATCAACGGGTGGATGTATCGTGCCGGCAGGGGGCGGATCCTACGCGTCCCATCCGGAATTGGCCTATCTGTCACTTGGCCGTGGAGAAACGGTCAAGTCCAATCTTGGCGACCGGCTGAACCACAAGATGGGGTCTACCGTGCAACTGAACGTCTTGGGGCTGGAACAGGCCAGAAACCTTGCGGGCTTAGAAAACACTGCAAGTCAGACCGCGCAGGAAGCCACGGGTGGGGAGTTGGGACGGCTGGCGGGACAATTGGCTGACATCGCGGGGGAATCGCGAGCCGAGCTTGTGCTGACAGTCGTCATCGCTGGTGGAGACGCCGATAAGGAGAGCGGGCAGATTGCCCACGTCTATTCTCCACAGCAGGCGCACGGGTCGATTCTCGGTTTCAAAGTCGGAAATAAGATGAAAGCCACCGTAACGGCCACGGACTTTAAACCCAAAGTGTTATTCGTGGAGAAATATGACGATCGCGGTGTCCTCGGAAAGATGGGGTCGCCCACCAGTGCGACACCCCAATACCGTGTGGTCGGTGAAACGGAAGGAGAGGGATTGATTCCTGGTCAAGCCTCAGTCACATACACAGCAGGAAAAACCTCGGCGGACAAAAACCAGAAGGGGGGCATCCTGATCATCGTGACAAGCGAAGACGGAAAGGGCGTCACCGGCAACTACACTCTGAAGTTCGAAGTGCTGTAGGAGGGGAAATGCGCGTCCAGCTTCTCAGACAATCTGGTTTCTGGCCCAGTGTGCTGGGTCTAACCGCGACAGTGATACTCGGCGGTTGTGCTATGGCCAAGGATATGGTTTTAGGCCATGAGATCCAACAGATCGAGATCGGTTCTTCCTCGTCCGGCACCTTGGAAAGGAAAGAAGATCGGCATCTTCACGTTGATTCGACCTACAAGTTGAAGAAGGTCACGACGTATGTCTCGGCGAGAACAAGGGAAGTCGTTCGCAGAGATGAACAGTGGGACTTTCAAAATGCGTACAGCTGGCGCGAAACCGCGTCTGGCACCACGGACGTATGGGAACTGGTCACCACCAATTTACCAGGCCCCACAGAAGCGATTGTTCGAGTGAGGGGGCGTGGGTTCACCCCCATTGTGACCATTTTTCAAGATGCCTCTCCCCGCCTCTTGACCTTCAAAGATGGGTTCCGAGTCGATCTGATCGACGGGTCCGATCGGGAAGCGGCGGGCGTGATCGTCCTCGATCCCAAACACACCTACCTCGTCACGGTGCAGGCCGCGGGTGACCCCGTGCATGCCGATTATGGCGTGGCGCTAGTGCCGTACTCCGTATCGGCACAGTAATGGTTCAGGAGGGGGGGAGGCCTGACGGCCTCTCCCCTACCCAATTCCGTTCATCCCACCGGGCCCATGAAGAAGAATAATTTTGAGTCTGACACAGACGGGATTAGAAAAAAAAAGAGGGCGGGACGCTTCTTTTGACGGGAAGCGGCTGCGGGGCTAAGTCGCGCGAGGAACCCGCCACGAGCCCGCCTTGGAGCTGAAGCCCTTCAGCTGAGTGGGCAACGACCTCGCCCCTTCAGCGAGAAAAGCTGGGGACGCCGGATGGCGAGGCGCTTCGGGATGGGGCCCAGGTTGGGGCCACGCGGGCGGCCAAGAGGATTATGAGAAAAAACTCCCGCCCCATTTTCTTGACCCTCTCACACTGAGAGGACATCATTCACCTGTGGAGGGCTGTGTCATGTCTGTGACCACCGTGTTGATCATGGGAGCGGCAGGCCGAGACTTTCACAACTTCAACGTGGTGTTCCGTGATCGTCCTGAGTACCAGGTGGTCGCCTTCACCGCCGCGCAGATTCCCAACATCGAAAGCCGGGTCTACCCCCCGGCACTGGCCGGAGCCTTGTATCCAGACGGCATCCCGATTCATGCAGAAGACAAGCTTGAGTCATTGATCAGGTCGCAGCACATCGATCAGGTCGTGTTCGCATACAGCGACCTCTCACATGAAGAGGTAATGCACAAGGCCTCCCTGGTCGTCGCGTGCGGGGCCGACTTCCGGTTACTCGGAGCGAGACAGACCATGTTGCAGTCCACCAAACCGGTGGTCTCCGTCTGCGCGGTGAGGACGGGCGCGGGGAAGAGCCCGGTTTCGCGGAAGATCGCATCGCTCCTCAAACGTGAGGGAATTCGGGCCGTGGTGGTCCGACATCCCATGCCCTATGGCGATCTGACGAAGCAGGCCGTCCAGCGCTTTGCCGGTCTCGATGACCTCCGCGCCGCCGAATGCACGATCGAGGAGCGAGAGGAATACGAGCCGCACATTCGGGAGGGGCACGTGGTCTTTGCGGGGGTGGACTATGAACGAATCCTACGTGAAGCCGAGCGCGAGGCGGACGTGATTGTGTGGGACGGCGGCAATAACGATACGCCGTTTTTCCTGCCCGATCTGGAACTCGTGGTGATCGATCCCCACCGGGCCGGGCATGAGCGAACCTATTTTCCGGGCGAGGTCAATCTCCTCCGTGCCGACGTGATCGTCTTAACGAAACTCGACACGGCCAGGAGCGGGGACATCCAGACGGTGCGTGAAAATATCCGGAGATGGAATCCGCAAGCCATGGTCATCGAGACGGCCATGCCGGTGTCGGTAGACCACCCTGAACAGATCAGGGGAAAGCGAGTGCTGGTCATCGAGGATGGCCCGACGTTGACGCATGGAGGCATGAAATCCGGGGCCGGGGTGCGAGCCACCGAGATGCACGGGGCAACCGAGGTGGTCGATCCGCGGCCGTTCGCGGTAGGGAGTATCGGGCTGGCGTTCACGAAGTACCCGCACATCGGCCCAGTGCTCCCAGCGATGGGCTATAGCGCCGAGCAAATACGCGAGTTGGAGGCCACCATCGAGCGAGTGGAGTGCGACCTGGTGGTGATCGCGACGCCGATTGACTTGCGAAATATCCTCCGCATCAGGCAGCCAACCTGCCGCGTCAGCTATGACGTGCAGGAGCAAGGCACGCCAACCCTCCGGCAAGCCTTGGACAAGGTGATCAAGGCCGTCGCGCGGGTGTGAATCCTTTTTCGGGTAAGTGGCTCTCATATAGATAACCGAACATCGCATCAACAAAAGGAGCCACGATGCCCAAAGTCTTAGAAAAACAAACAGTCAGAGTCGATGCGTGCCCCCGTTGCAGTGGATTGATGGTGCCTGAGCTGACCGGGGACCCCGGATATCCGTTTACGGCTGGATGGCGCTGTGTGAGCTGCGGAGAGGTGATGGATCCCATTATCATGGCAAACCGCCAGCAGAGTGAGGCACGGAATGAGATGCAGCAGGTTTTCGTCGGTGCCGGCAGCGCCCAACTGAACTAACGACGACGTGTCCGCGACTTGATTGCAGTCGCGAGCAGTTGGCGAACCCGGCAGGCGGGTTCAACGAGACCGATACCGAGGAAACTCGGTGCCAGTAAGGTGGCGGGTGCGTTTTGGTCTTTGAATTCCACCTCGACTTCCTTCCCGCCGGCCATCAAGGGCAGGTTTTGAATTCTGGCTTGGGTGACGATGCCCAGCAAGGCCACCTTACCGCCTGTCGCGAAATGGCCTTGCCGATCGGTTCCAGCCGGGAGCGTGAACACCGGGCCTCCGCTGTTGCCGGGATAGACGTGGCTGTCGATCAGGAACACCTGCGACTCCGGTTCCGTCGTCGAGACCCAGGACACAATCCCCTGCCGAACCAGCGCGCGCGGCCAAAAAGAAGAGCCCACCGCTCCGGGATACCCCAGCACGAAGACCGGCGCCCCTTCATAGATATCTTCCGTGGTGGCCCCATCGCTGAAGGTGATCCGAGGGAGTTCACGTTTTCCCGATTGCTCTTTTTTCAGCGAGAGGGGAAGGCACGCAAGGTCAACGGCTTGATCCGAATGGGGTACCCATCGACGTCGACCGCCATGTGTCAAACGAACCGGGATGGTGAACATCCGATCGTTCCGCCGGTTTGCAGACCAGGAAAACAGCAGACACAGGGTCGACGGCTCCCAGCCCTCGCTCGGGTCGGAAAACACATGTTTCGCCGTAACCAGCCAAGGGGTTCTGGCACGGTCACCCTCCAATCCAAACAGCACGCCTGTGCCGACGACCGCAAAGAACTTGGCCTTGGACACCTTCCCGTCCGCTTGCTGCACCTTCATCTGCTCGATACGACCGATCGCCACAGTGACTTCACGCCAACGATCTACCCATCCCGCCATCTCATCCCCTCCAAATCTCGCTTACCATAAGCCAGCTTCAGCCAGGAAGTATCACGTGCTCCTCACCGCCAGCAACCTTAGCAGGATGTTCACACAGGCTGTCCAGCAAGGCCGCAGCAAGCGAAGAGCCGACGCGTACCGGCGGTACGTGGAGGCCTCTGAGCGAAGCGAGAACGCCGCTGGCGGCCTGTGTGAGCATCCAGCGAGGGCAGAAGATGGTTACAGTATCGTCTTGGGACCCTCTGACGAATCGAGTGGCTACTGAGATTGAACTTCTTCCAATGGCGGCACGTCAATCTTCAACACTCGGGTGATCCAGGGAATCGGCGGCCCCTGCAGGACGACGGACGTGAGCGCAATAAAAAACACCAGGTGAAAAATGGTGTCGGCCTGCTTGAGACCGGCTAATAACGGGAATGTGGCGAGAATAATCGGCACGGCCCCGCGAAGTCCTACCCAGGCGACAAGCGTCTTTTCTCGAAATGACATGCGGGAACACGCCAGCGCCGCGTAGACGCTGATCGGGCGAGCGATGAAGATGAGAAAAAGGGAAATCAGGAGACCCGCCCAGGCGATCGGGGCAAGCCGTGTCGGAAAGACTTGTAAGCCAAGGAGTAAAAACATGGTGATCTGCATCAGCCAGGCCACCCCATCGTGGAAACACAAAAGACTCTGCTGGTGGATAAACGGCTTGCGCCGCATGAGGAGCCCTACCAGATACACGGCCAGAAAACCTCTCCCGTTCAGGGAGGCGGTCAGGCCGTAGGTCAGCAGCACCAGCGCCACCGACAGCACCGGATAAATGCCCTCCAACTCCAAGTCGAGCGCATCGAGCATGCGTCGGATGACCTCTCCCATCACCACGCCACACACCGTCCCCACCGCCATTTGCATCACGAAGAATGAGCCGAGCTCCCCAAAGGAGGTGGCGGGTTCGATCAACAGCCGAATCAGAGCAATCGTCAGCACCACCGCCATCGGATCGTTACTGCCGGATTCAAATTCGAGTAATTGCGTTAAGGGCCGCGGGACCGTGGCGTTCCGCGCTCTGAGCACCATGAAGACAGCAGCCGCATCGGTGGACGACACGATCGCGCCGAGCAAAAGGCCCTCCAAGAACGAAAACCCCTGGACCCACGACACAAACAGCCCGACGAGGAGTGCCGCGAGCAAGACGCCTATCGTAGAGAGCGCCAGCCCCTTCCAGAGAACGGGGCGCACCCCTGCCCACTCCGTGTCCAATCCTCCCGCAAACAGAATCAACGCGAGCGCGATGACGCCCAGCGACTGAACCAAAGACGGATTATCAAAATAGATCCCGCCCAGACCGTCGGACCCGGCCAACATCCCGATCACCAGGAACAACACCAGCGAGGGAATACCCAACCGATTGGAGAGCTTGATCGTGAGAATGCTGAGAATGACGAGGCCGGAAAACACGACGAACTGCAAGTCAATTGAAGACGGCATCGGCCTCCGCTGTGGTGAGCCTATCGACGTAAACCAATTGATTCTATAGCACAGAATTTGGCGTCAAAATAGGCGGGAGGATGGTCAAAAACAGGGGGCGGGCGATCAACGAGGGCAGGAGTCTTTGCTTGTCGTGGAGAGGGCGCGGGACTGGGCCGCACGAGGAAACCTCCCCGAGCCCGCATCGGAGCTGGTAGCCATCCGGCTGAATCGGCAACGGAGCCGCACCTTCGGGGAGGAAGACTGGATCGGTCGAATGGCGAGGCGATTTTGGGGCGCGGTTACTTCTTGGTCGGTATGCTGTCCGGACGTTTGGCGATCACGTTCATGGCCAGCGCAATCATGGACCCCACATCCGAGACATTGGCAGGGAGCACCAGGGTATTGCTGGCTTTGGCGAGTTCGCCGAACTTCGTGATGTACTGCTCGGCCACGCGGAGTTGAACGGCCTCGAACCCACCCGGCACCTCAATCGATTCCGCCACCCGGCGAATACCTTCAGCCGTGGCCGTGGCAATCGCCATAATCGCCGAGGCCGCACCTTCGGCTTCATTGATCTGCTGCTGCTTCCTGGCCTCCGAGGCCTTGATCACTTGCTGCTTCACCCCTTCCGCCTGATTGATGGCAGCGTCCCGTTCGCCTTCGGAGGTCAGAATCACCGCGCGCTTCTCCCGTTCCGCACGCATCTGCTTTTCCATCGCATTGAGGATGTCTTGGGGCGGCGTAATGTTCTTGATCTCATAACGGAGCACTTTGACGCCCCAGGGCTCCGAGGCCTTGTCGAGTTCGTTGACCACCTGCGTGTTGATGTTCGTGCGTTCCTCGAACGTCCGATCGAGATCGATCTTGCCTATCTCACTGCGCAAGGCCGTCTGAGCCAGTTGGGAAATGGCAAAGCGATGATCGCTGATCCCGTATGAGGCGCGTTGGGCGTCCAGCACCTTGAGATACAGAATGCCGTCGACCCCCACCTGCACATTGTCCCGCGTGATGCAGATCTGCTCCGGGATGTCGACCGCAGTCTCCTTGAGTGAATGCTTATACTGAACGACGTCGATGAACGGAATCAGGATATGAAACCCCGCACCAAGGGTTCGCGAGTAGCGGCCCAATCGTTCGACCACATAGGCGCTCTGTTGGGGAACAATGCGCGCAGTCTTGGCGACGACCAACACCACCAGAACCGCCAGGAAGATCATTACCATCAATCCGCCAGACATACCGCTCTCCTCCATGGTGAGACCTCCGTAAGCCTATTCCGCGGTGAGCCAGAGGGCCAGCCCCTCGACCCGCTCAACGCGGCTGCGCTGTCCTTTGGCAAGGCCGACCGAGCCGGAATTGTGTGCGGTCCAGGCTGTCCCGCGACACTCGGCTTTGCCCGTGCTGCCAGGCGCCAAATCCTCCAACGGCACAGCGATCTCGCCGATCATCGTATCGATGGCCGGCCCAGCCACCTCCTGGGACTTCATCATTCTGAGCAACGGCCCGCGGAAGATGAGCAGCGAGAGGACCGACATGGCCGAAAAGAGCAGCCACTGGACCCACTCGGGTTCGACCATCCCAAAGCCCGCAAGAGCGGCCACCACCAACGCCGAGATGCCGAAGAAGAGAATGTAGAAACCACCGGGCGTCACAATCTCGACTCCCAGCAAAATCAATCCCAAAAACGCCCAAATCCACCAGGCCATCGTGCACTCGCATCGAGAGATGAACAAACCCTTCGTACGCACAGAAGTCTAAGCGTCTTTCCCAAGACCGTCAAGGCAAGCACCAGCGATGCGGTCGCACAGGAACCAGCCCATACCAGCCGAGAGAAGGGGTGGGAAGGTTTTCTTGAAATGGAGCGACCGCGGAACGGGGTCGCGCAAGGGAACTGTTTCGAGCCCGCATCGGAGATGAAGGCCTTCCGGCTGAGTCGGCAACGGGGCCGCCCTTCGGCGAGAAAGCCTGAATACGCCGGATGGCGAAGCGATTCGGGTTGGAGTCCTCGTTGCAGCCCCGAGGGCGACCGAGAGGATCAGGAGAAAAGACTCCCACCAATTTTTTCACAGATCATATTACAAGATGTGACCCCTTTAACAACCCTCATCCGCGGGATGTCACATCGTACTCGGTGGGCGGCTGAGGAGCGCGACTCTCGTGACGTAGGACCCCTGTCCCTGCCTTTCGCGCATTTCCCGCCAGTCTCGCCCCAACTCACTTGAGTCAGGGATTGCCGATTGCAGTAGATGTAAGGCAGTCGTGTGTATCCGATGTGGGGTTGCGTCAAAGCGCTAAATGTCTTAGTCTTACCTGGCACAGGCGTTCAGAGAGGAACTTCTAACGGTCGAGGACTCCATGACACACTTGCAGCAAACGATTAAAGCCGTCATCCGTCATGGTGACGCATCAGGCTATGTGGCCGAGTGCATTGAAGTCGCGGTAGTCACGCAAGGCCAGACCATCGATGAGACGGTGGCCAATCTCAAGGACGCCGTGGCCCTGCATCTCGAAGGCGAATCGCCTGCGACTTTCGGGTTGCGGGAACGTCCAACTCTCATGATCACCCTCGAAGTCGATCTCACCTATGCCCAAGCTTCGTAGGCTGTCCGGGCACGAGGTGGTCGCCATCCTCAAGCTGTTCGGCTTTCTCGTTGTGGCCCAACGGGGAAGCCATATGAAACTGAAGCGCATAGGATCGGACGGGACTCAAATCCTTACTGTTCCTGCCCACGCCAGTCTGGATGTCGGCACCCTCCGCGCCATCCTTCGTCAAGCCAGCCGCTTCATTCCTGAAGATCATCTACACCCGCATTTTTATCATCCGTGAGGAGCCGCCTCGCGAGACAACGCGGCGCAACCGGCGGAACGTTGCGGGCAGGGTGAGGCGACGCTGAAACAATGCAGTCCGGTTTTCCAATTGCACATCAGACTTGCTCCGCCTGCTTCAAGCGACGGCTAACCGTGGCAGCATGGGTGAACCGTGCCGACCTCGCGACGCGGCTCAGCGATTTCTCGACGAACCGTCATGAATACTGAGGACTAGCGATCGACCACATGGGCGAGGAGTGTCAGAAGCTGCGTGCAGTCACGATCAACAAGGACGATGTCCTGGCAGGCATTGCCCCGACTCGTGACATGATGATAGACAGCCCCGGAGAATTCAAGACGAAGCGGACGTACCATGGAACTGAGATTTCAAAAAAAAGACTCCCGACCCCTTTGTTTCACGATCTCGAATTGCTGACCGCGCGAGACTGGCGGGACGGGTGAAAAAAGCGAGACACTCGGAATCAGGGCTTGCGAGTCGCGCATTCCATGCTATGGAGGGCGTTGACAAGTAATTGAACACGCGCAAGAATCACCACCAGTATACTCAATAGTGAGGCGATGGAGCCGCAAAGGGTGACGTAGTGCCGCCAAAAATAAGAGAGCTTGTTGACGACCTTGTGCGAGCGGGCTTCGTCGACCGAAGCGGCAAAGGCAGCCACCGAAACTTTGTCCACCCGAAGGTTGTCAAACCCATCACAATATCCGGTGCGCTTGGCGATGACGCAAAACAGTATCAGGTCCGCGCCGTGAAGCGTGCCGTTGAGGAGTCACAGTCATGAAAGATACTGCACGATACGCAAAGATTGTTGAGTGGTCAGAGGAAGACCAGTGCTTTGTCGGCAGTTGTCCGGGTCTGATTGACGGCGGGTGCCACGGCGCTGACGAAAAGGCTGTCTTTGGGCAGCTTTGCCAAGCCGTAGAGGAAGCCATTGCGCTCTACCGCCAGGATGGAAAGGCTCTTCCCCCGCCAACATCGGGCCGCGACTTCGCGAACAAGATGCAGAGCGTCGCATAGCCGCGCGTGACAGGCGCGACACGAAGTTCGAAGTTCTGGGTTCGAAGTTCCGAACACTTCCGCCTTCAGTCTTCAGCCTTCAGCCTTCAGCCTTCAGACCGCCTCACCCGTCCCGCTTTTCCCGCCAGTCTCGCCCGTCTCGCTTTAGTCAGAAATCGGCGATTGCAGCAGAAGTGTTCATGAATAATGCTGGTTAGAACCGACACGACAATCACAGAGGAATTTGCGGGCCTGTTTCGCGTACTATGCCGGTCAGTATACTCAATAGTTAGAGATCTCGACAATGGAAGAGACATCGCTCAACAGTTGGGAGCAGTTTGAGGTCCAGCTACAGGCCCTCGAGGCGAAGCGTCAAGGCCAGTCGGGTCAACCTGCTAGTGTAGTGATTCATGCTGTTCTTGTCTTATCCAGGGCGATCCTGGCCCGATTC
>CXWL01000654.1_pt1 | contig 10762 bp, 9 predicted proteins | sample 590931 | NCBI WGS metagenome assembly CXWL01 (sample SAMEA3498368, study PRJEB10139) | groundwater metagenome | biome: water well; material: biofilm material | place: Germany | collected 2015-04-27 | reverse complement strand
GCCGAAGACCACCGCGTCTCCGACGCCACGTATCCGTTTGAGATTATCGATCACGTTGAGGAGTGCATAATTGGAGATAAAGACGGTGTCTTTCGTGGGATCGCTGGAACTGAGCGCGACGACCGCCAGCAGGTCCGGAGACACTTTCTTGACCGAAATGCCTTGGCGGACGACTTCGGGCGGCAACTGAGGCTCCGCCAGCTTCTGGCGGTTCTGAGTCTGTACCTGAGCGATGTCCACATTCGTCCCGATCTCGAACGTGAGCTTGATGGTCATGTGCNNCTCGATCTGGACGACGGGCGGCGTGATTTCCGGAAACTGGGCGATGGGCAGGCCTTGTAAGGCAACCAGCCCCACGACGACAATCACGATGGACAGGACCGATGCGAAAATCGGACGATCGATAAAAAAGTGCGGGATCATTTTGCCTGCTCCGGCTTCACATCTGCCGGCTGGCCGGAAGCGGCTGGGGTAGATTGATTGTACGGAACGGTTCTCACCGGCGCACCCGGTGCGATCATGTGGAATCCCGAAATGATCACCCGTTCTCCTTCGCGTAACCCGTCTTCGATGGACCACTGACTGCCGCGCCAGGATGTGGCCCGAACAGGGCGGATCTCTACCTTATTGTCAGCCCCGACGACAAAGACGATAGATCCCTTGGGTCCTTGCTGGACGGCGCTCTGGGGAACCAGGATGACGCCGGTTCTCACGGCGCCCAAAATGCGGACCTTTACAAACTGTCCCGGGAACAGGACGCTATCCGGATTAGGAAAGATCACGCGAAAATCCCTGGTGCCGGTGGCCGAACGCACGCCGACTTCGAGCAAATCAAACTTGCCTTCATGGGCATAGGTGCTGCCGTCCGTAAATGTGATGACACCGCGCAATTCATAGAGTGTCGCGCCTTGGATCCGATGAGTCGCGCGGTCCCTGAAGCGTTTGAGGACAAACATTTCCGGGGCGCTCGCGTTCACATACATGGGGTCCAACTGGTGGATCGTGGTCAGTAGATCGGTCTGCGCGGAGATAAGGCGCCCTTCGTAGAGCCGGCTCCGCTCGATCCGACCGCTGATAGGCGCCGTGATGAGCGTGTTGTCGAGATCGAACTTGGCCTTCACCTGATCGCCTTTGGCTCCCTCCAGCGCCGCCTTGGCAGCCAATTCCTCCGCCACCGCATCGTCCACATCTTTTTGGCTGACTGCCTGTTCCGCCAGCAGCGGTTTCACGCGAGCAGAATTTTGCTTGGCTTGTACCAGCCTTGCTTCTGCCTGCGCCACCCTGGCATGAGCGCTGCTCATGGCCGCTTTGAACGGAATCGGATCGATTTGATAGAGCCGATCGCCTCGCTTGACGTCGCGTCCCTCAGTAAAAAACCGCTCCTTGAGGATACCCGTCACCTGGGAGCGGATCTCGACCGGTCGCGACGCTTCGGTCTGACCGATGAACTCCGGTTCATCCGGCATCGTGCCAGACGACACCGTGACCACCGGCACCTCCGGGATGGGAGGAGCCGGCGTAGAAGCCGCCTCTTTTTTGCAGCCAGGCAGTCCGGTCAGGCCGAGGACCAGGAGAAAACAGAGCATACTGAACGTGAGTCTGTTTGCTCGATTCTGTGTTGTCATGTTTGCCATCGATCGTCCTTTAGCAGGATGCTGAAAAAGTCCGCCAGCATCGTTCTCGTATCGCTCAGAGGCTCAACGTACTGAAGCGTACGCCTCGCCTCTTCGCTCACTGCGGCCTTGCTGAACGGCCTTTTTGAGCATCCTGCGCGATTGTGACGTCAGCGCCACTCTGCGATATTTCATCTGCATGTTTCGTATGAGCCGAGTTTTTCCGCAGCCTGTTAGAATTCATCTGGTTACTTCGTACGTTCGCCGCTTCGAACAGATTGTGTGATCTCTTTGACGATAGAGCTGGTCAGACAGCCTGAGGCGACAAGCGTGGCTCCCTGTCGATGGATTTTCTTCAGCAGATCTTTTCCATCTGAATCAACATAGGTCACGGCTGAGAGGTCTACAATCAGAGGGTGGGTCGTCATCGTACCGACGATAGAGTCCCAACACCGTTCCAGCTCCTTTACCCAAGGTCCCGCCAAACGCCCCTCAAGCCTGAAGGCAATCGATTCTGCATTCGTGACTGTCGTAATTTTCAACATGGATTCTCTACCTCACCTGTATGAAATGGCAAGGAGCATTCCAGCAGTCAAGAGCGAGTTCATCTTCGTAACGCATTGTTATTGAGTGAAATGTTTCGATGTCCGTAGCGTAGACACGTCTAACTGACGATGGTGACCTGCCGATATCCCGGCACTCGCCGAGCCATCGGCAGGAGATGAAAGAGTGGATCGGCGAGTGAACTACCGGGACTTCGTTTTACACACAAGCCGGCCTTCGTAAATGATCGGGCAGCGAGTCGGCCGATATACCACAAAGTATCCATCGCTCTATCAACCACAAGTGAAGGCGTTCACCAGCTCACGCACCTGCGTGGCTGTGTATCTTCACTCACCGCCGACAAGCCCCTAAACCTCAAGACTATTGCCGCTAAGGTCCTCAAAGAAAACGGCGTAGGCTAGCCGGTCAACCAGCGGAAACTGTCTGCTCAAGCGACCGGCCGTTCGCTTCCGTCAGCAACTCGTTGCGCTCAGGATCCTCATACGAGGGGCTTGGCTGGTGCCGCGCCGCGATCAGCGAGTAGAACACCGGCACAACGAAGAGAGTGAATACCGTCCCAACGGTCATGCCGGTAACCAGCACCATGCCGATGCTGTTGCGGGCAGCGGCTCCCGGTCCCGAAGCTAGCACCAGAGGGAGGTGTCCGAAGACCGTGGCCGCCGAGGTCATCAGCACCGGCCGCAGCCGTGTCAACGAGGCCTCGCGCAAGGCGGCGGCCTTCGAGAGCCCACGGGCCTGCAACGTGTTGGCGAATTCCACGATGAGGATGCCGTTCTTCGCGATCAGTCCGACCAGCGTAATCAGCCCGACCTGGGAGTAGATGTTGATCGTGGTCAGGTCCAGGAAGCTGAATATCAGCGCGCCGGAAATCGCGAGCGGAACCGAGCCGACAAGGACGATCAACGGGTCCCGAAAGCTCTGGAACTGCGCCGCAAGCACGAGATAGATGAGCACGACCGCGAACCCGAGCGTGACGATGAGCGCAGATCCCTCGTGACGGATCTGCCGTGACTCGCCCGCATAGTCGATGGCGACGCCGGATCCGCTTGCTGCAGCAGCTGCGGTTTCGAGGACGCGCAGCGCTTCTTCCTTCGTGAACCCTGGGATGACGCCGCCGAATATACGCACTGCATTGCGCTGCTGGAAACGGTTCAGGGTGCGCGGCGCGGTGCTCGTTTCGATGTGCGTGAACGTCGAGACCGGCACAAGCTGGCCGCCCGGGGTCTTGATCTTGAGATCGAGGAGCGGATCGACCGTCGCGCGGTCTTTGTCGCCGATCTGAGGAATGACTTTGTAGCTGCGGTCGAAATAGTTGAACCGGTTGACATACGCGCCGCCAAGGAGTGTTCCGAGTTCGCGGCCGACCCCTGCCAGGTCAAGCCCTAAGTCGGCAACACGCTCACGGTCCAGCACGACACGCGCCTCAGGGAGGTCGATCTTGAGATCGGTGTCCACATACATGAACTTGCCGCTTTGCCAACCGGCGCCGAGCACGGCGCCGACCGTTTCGAGCATCTGCTCGGGCGGCACATCGCTCTGCAGCACGAGTTCGACGTCGTACTGGCCTGGGGTGGGCAGCGGCGGATCCAATCGCGGAAACACACGCAGGCCCGGCACTTGCGACACCGCGCCGAACACCTCGCCGTACATCTCCTCGGTCGAGCGTGCCCGTCCGTGCCAGTCCTTCGCAACTAAACCTCCAAATCCACCCCATGCCGCCGTCAGCGACCACGTGAATTCCGTCTCGGGAAAGGACGTGATGGTCTTGACGACCTGCAAATGCTCGCGGTTGGTGGCGGCCACTGTGGAGTCCGGCGACGCTTGGAAAAACAGGCTGATATGGTTTTGATCCTCAACGGGAGCGAGTTCTTGCCGCGAAAACATGTACAACGGCCACACCGCAACCATGATGAGCAGTGACGCCGTCACGACCGCCCAGCGCATCTCCAGCGCACGGTCGAGCAGCCAGGCGTAGACACGGCGCACCTCTTCGAACCTTCTGTTGACAAAGACGGTCATGCGGCCTTCCTTGCCCTGCGGGTGCACAAATCGCGAGCTCATGACCGGCGACAGCGTCACAGCCACGATCCCCGATATGACCACCGCTACGGCGAGCGTCATCGCGAACTCCAGGAACAGCGAGCCGGTCAAGCCGCCCTGAAAACCGATCGGCGTGTAGACCGCGGCCAGTGTGATCGTCATGGCGATGATTGGGCCGATCAGCTCGCGCGCACCGGCCAGCGCCGCCTCGATCCGAGATTTGCCCAGGCGCACATGCCGCTCGACGTTCTCGACGACGACGATCGCGTCGTCCACGACCAGCCCGACCGACAACACGATCGCGAGCAGCGTCAAAAGATTGAGGCTGAAACCGAACGCGAACATGAACGTCGCCGCTCCGACCAGCGACACCGGCATCGCGACGAGCGGCACCAGCGCGGTGCGCACCGAGCCCATGAAGAGAAACACGACTACCGCCACGATCAGGATCGTCTCCGCTAACGTCTTGCTGATCTCTGTCAGCGCATTCCGCATGAACATCGTGCCGTCCCAGACGAGCTGCATATCGATGTCTTTCGGCAACGTCGGCCGGATACGGTCCATCTCTTCGCGCAGCCGGTGCACAACATCGATCTCGTTCGAGCCGATCAGCGCCCAAATCCCAAGGTAGACACCTTCTTTCCCGTTGTACTTCGCGATCATGTCGGCTTCTTCGGCCCCATGCTCGACCTGGGCCACATCTTTCAGCCGCACGATCGCGCCTCCCCGGTCGGCGACGATCAAGTTTTCGAACTCCACGGCAGAGCGCAGGTCGGTATTCGCCAGCAAGTTGACCTGCACGAGGTTGCCTTTCGTTCGACCGACGGCCGCCAGGAAGTTGTTCCGCTTGAGGGCTGCCTGCACGTCTCCGGGCGAGAGGTTGAGCGCGGCGAGGCGATCGGGGTCGATCCAGATTCGCATGGCGACCTGACGGCCGCCCTCGAAGGTGACCCGCTGGACACCGGGCAACGTCGAGAGTTGGGGCTGCAGCGTGCGCAACAGCCAATCCGTGACCGCTGGCACGCTGCGTTCCGTAGAGGTAAAGCTAAGATAGAAGGATGCGTAGGGGCGATCGGCGCGTTGCACTTCGACCGCCGGCGGCTCGGCTTCCGCCGGCAACTCGGATCGTACCTGTTGGAGCCGCGCCGTGACCTCGGCCAGGGCTGCCGTGCTGTTGTGGTTCAGCTTCAAGTGCACCGTGACGGTGCTGACGCCGGCTCGACTGGTCGACTCCACATAGTCGACACCGCCGATCGCGGAGACGACCCGCTCGATCGGTGTGCTGAGAAAACCGCGGACGGTTTCGGCGCTAGCGCCGTAGTAGACCGTCGTGATGATCACGGATGAGCTTTCGATCTTTGGATATTGCTGCAACGGCAGGGTCGTCAGCGCCCGCCACCCCGCGAGCAGGATCACGAGGTTCACGACGACCGCCAGGACCGGATGTTTGATGAAGATGTCGGTGAACGAGCGCATGCGGATGTCCTTCTCCTATCGTTCCGGCTTCCTCAGCGTTCGCCGACAACCATCTGACTCGATCCGCTCTTATCCTCTGGGCTGCCGGCGATCACAACGAGTGCGGCTTCTCGCAGTTTGAAGGACCCCGAGACCGCCACTTGTTCGCCGGCGGACAGCCCGGCGTGAATCACAACCTCATCGCCGAGCATCGCGCCGCTCTCGACCGGCCGCACGTGCGCACGCGTCTTGCCGCTCTTGTCCAACTCGATCACGAATACTTGATCGCCACCAGGACCCTTGCGCATGGCGCTCGCAGGGACAGCGACGGCTTTGCGCAGCAGGCCGATCGGAACCCGGACGCGCACCGAGGAGCCGGGCGACGGCGCGTTGGCCGCGCCCTCGATTCTCGCGCGTACCGTGGCATTGCGAGTCGTAGAATCGATGCGCGCGTCCACCGCGACGATTTTAGCTGTGACCGGAGACGACTGGCCGGCTGCAGATACCTCGACGCTGTCGCCTGCCCGCAGGCCGGCGGCGACCTGCTGCGCGACTGTGAAGTCCACATGCACGGCGTCGTCGATACCCTGCAGCGTCGTGAGCTCAGTGCCCTCGTTCAGGTACTGGCCAGGATGCAAGTCCGCCATGCCTACTCGCGCACGGAACGGCGCTCGAATGGTCTTGCGGGCAATGATCGCCTTGGTGCGCGCGATCTGCGCCAACGCGATATCGAGGTCGGCCCGCGCGCGATCCACTTCCTCCTGGGTTGTGGCACGGTCGTGACTCAAATTCTTTCTGCGTTCGAGCACCGTCCGCGCGAGAGAAGCCTGCGCTTCCTGTGCTCTCAGTTCAGCTTCCTCGACGGACACATCGAGCGCGACGAGCACCATGCCCGTGTCGACGATTTGCCCGGGTGTGAGACTGACATAACGGACAGTGCCTGGGAGTTCGTTACGCAAGGTGATCGACCGCAACGCCAGAACCGTCCCGATGGATGTGGCTGTTTGGCGATGTTCGACCTCCCTCGCGAGGGCGACCGTCACCGACTCCATCGGCTCCGGCTGGTTCGCGGAAGCCGCCACGGTTTCCTGTATAGACGTATACTTCCAGGCCGCCAGGCCCACGCCGACCGAAACAACCGCGACGAGCAGCAGAAAAGATCCGATCCAACTCCGGCGATTCATGCGCGACGCCCTCCCGAACTCCTCGCTGATAAACCCTTGACCTTGGGTGAACGGCGAGCCGGGGCCGCGCGGGCCAGCATGTCCTCCAGCGCGCGGCGCACCCGAACGACGCGGACTTGTTCAAGTGGAACGATTCCCAGCACCCAGTCGAGCCAGAGTCCATCGATCGCGGCAGCGACCGCTTCGGCGACGCCAGGCGGCAGGCCATCCTGTGCGATGCGCCGGTGGAGGTCGGCATAGACCGCGCGCATAGGCTCGATCAACGCGGGATTCTGAGCGAGCGCTGCGAATACCGCGGAGGAACTGCGCCGCAGTTCCTCCGTCCAGCACTTGGCGTCCGACAGACAATGGTCCAAGAGCGCGCGCGCCATGCGCCCGGGCCCTTCCGGTGTGCGCTCGTAGGCTTCGGTGTAGCAGGATCGCCAGCCTTCGGCTGTGCGGATGACCAGCGCTTCGACGAGCCGGTCTTTCGATGGGAAGTAATGCAGCAGGCCGCCTTTGCTCATGCGCGCTTCGGCAGCGACGGCGTCGAGCGTCAGGTTTGCGATGCCTTGGCGGGCGACCACGGCTTCGGTTGCGTCGAGAAGCATGTCTTGTAGCTTCGGAGCTGTCTGTTTCATGGATGAAGAATACCGTCCGGTCGGTCGGGTGTCAACCGTCCGGTCGGTTTGTTCATGTCCTTCTGCATTTGCAGTCGATTCATCCAATAGGCTCACCGCACCAGACAGACCGAACAGACCAAATGAACAAGCGAGGCTTAGCTTTGTCGCCGCCGAAGGATGGCATAGAATGCCGGTACTTTCGCCACGTCACCCGTCGGGAGAGTGTGCACCGTCTGAATATGACTCGGGCCGGTACGAAGCAGGGTAAAACGATCCGATGGAAACAGCACGCCTAAATCGTTTTCGTTTACCATCCCTGGCGTAATCTGATGCTGGAACACCCGCGCAAGGCCTGGGGGTGGTCCATACTGTGTAATCAGTTGGGCAAAGAAAGGCTCAGCGGCTGATGATAGTTCGACAAGATACAATACTCCCCTTCGCCCAAGCAGCCGCTCAATACTCTGTATCGCCGTCACATGATCTGCCGGAGACAGTTGATGCAACACCGCCCGCATGTATACATTCGCGTCGCCAGTTTCTTCGTGGAGGGCTTGAGCATCATCCGGAGAAAGCACATCAAGAACCCGGTATGAGGCGTTGGGGGCTGCATGCTTCGTTCGGGCAATCTCAACGGCGGCGGGCGAAATTTCGGTGCCTATCACTCTGGCGAAATGATCCGCGAGAAAGCGCGTTTGCGTTCCGTTGCCACACCCGAGGTCAATTAACGGAAGCTGCGGGTCGACGGAGCCTTGGAAGAGCACCACATCTTGTTGCGCCGCATGAGCAGGATCGGCATCCCAAAAGATTTCGCCAGCTGCTCCGGTCGAGGTGCTCCAAAAACTTTCCCAGGATGTCAGGTAACGATTCGGTGCTGTCATCGGTTTTGTCCTTTGTTGGAAAACAAATATCAGAATTACGCGCCGGCGCCTTCTCTCCTTTGTAAACCATTTGATCTCGGGCTGTATCGTCTCGTGGCCTAGGAACGGAGGACGGCCCACCACTTCCGCAGCCACGTCGATCGGAGCAGCTTGTACCCGATCCAAGCCATGAGCAGCACGCCCAGCAACGGGATGGCCACGGTGCGCATCAGCATCTGATAATCGGTCATGTGGACCCGCAAGAGATACTGCGGGCGCTTCATCAGATTCTGCTTCTCCGACGCAATGGTGACTGTATACAGGCCCTCGTCCAGCCTGACTTCGCTTCTCAGTACTCCATCCGGGTGGGTGCTCGGACGAATATCTGCCACAATCTGATCCTCTGCCTCATCACTCCCGCTCCCCTTCGTGACCCGCATACCGAGCGGCTCGTTGCGCAACGCCGGGTCCACGAGGTCCACGACTAGGAAGGTATCGCCTTCTTTGGGAATGTCCGTGCAGTACTGATCCTTCAACTGGTATTGCGGTTGATAGGCGTTGAAATGCACAACCCGCTCACCGACCTGCCGCAAGCACGGATCGTCTTCTCCGCTCACGCCTCCATGTGCCGCGGCGACGCCAGGGTGGGACAGTACGGCAAGAAGCATGAGCCCCATCGCGCCTATTCCTGTCACGTGTTTCATCATGGCCAAACCCTCCTGTGTAGAATCGAGCGACGCAGCGATACGCCCTGGGTAAAGTGCACACGTGCCGTCATCGTTTTCCTTGGCATAGCATGTAGGCCCCAGCAGAGCGACCCTATTGCCAGCACCACTAAGATCATCTGGTCCATGCTGTCCTCCTCATCACCGCTGACAATCCAATGTATTCTTGTCACCCGTCTCTGTGGCTCACCGAGCAGACAGGCCCCTCCGGGGTGTAGAGAGGGGCCTGTCTACCTCAGCGGGAGGTGCCGTGCGAAGTCTCGGCACCCACCTCGACGGGGAGAAGAAACCGATCTCCGTTTCTTTGCTGTCCTCCTCGGTTTCGTAGGATAACCGGATCGATGACCTCGCCACATTGCAGGCAGCGCTGAGCGCGGTAGTCCGACAGATCCTCGCACCACTCGGCGACCATGAGTCCGCTGCATCGAGGACAACGATCCGCGCTGTGAGTTTTTGCCCAACTTCGAGCCGCCACCTCAATCGATTGTTGCTGTGTAACCGCCAGCGCCGTACCCATCGAGACCTCCTTCGGCGATCCACCGGTTTACCTCACGCCATTCATAACGAGATTAAATGGCAACTCGCGTTCCAGAAGGCTCCTGCACAACCAGAATCTTCGATGTCGCTGAAACTAGAGGAAATTGAGCGATCCCGTTCGGGAATGGCTCTCGTGAAAAAAAGAAGTGCCGAGGATAGTCTGCCGATTCGACGGCACGGTGCCGAAAGGTCGGCACGAGGCCGGAACATTCATGGGGACTGGGTGAGGGGCCTGGCTAATTACAGATGGCGAGAGATACCGAGCTTCTGCATTTTTGATTGGAGAGTCGTTCGCTTCATCCCAAGCTTGGCAGCAGCCCCGACAGGACCACCGATGATCCAATCCGACTCGCGAAGGGCCTTGAGAATGTGTTCGCGTTCGGCTTGTTCAAGTGTCGTAGTCACGGAGTTCGTGACGTGACCCGGCGTTCGCTTCAATTCTGCGAGCGACACGAACAGATCCTGTCCCTGGGTAAGAATCACTGCTCGCTCGATGAAGTTCTCCAGCTCTCGCACGTTACCGGGCCAGTGATAGGCTTGGAGTGCCTTCATGGCTTCCGACGGGATCGTCTCGATGCGTTTCTTCATCCGCAGGGCGAATTTCTGAGCAAAGTGCCGGACGAGCAAGGGAATATCTTCCGGGCGCTCACGCAGGGGAGGCACCGTGATCGGAAAGACCTTGAGCCGGTAATAGAGGTCGCTGCGAAACTTCTGCTCCTCCACCATTTGAGCAAGATCGCGATTGGTTGCGGCAAGAATGCGAACATTCACGCGAATCGTCCTGGTGCTCCCCAATCGTTCGAACTCCTGTTCCTGGAGCACACGGAGCAACTTCACTTGTAACTCCAGCGGAATTTCTCCCACTTCGTCGAGGAAGATCGTCCCGCGATCGGCCAATTCAAATCGGCCGACCTTGGTGGCAATCGCGCCGGTGAAGGCGCCTCGTTCATGTCCGAAGAGTTCGCTTTCCAGCAGTCCCGTCGGAATCGCGGCGCAATTCAGCTTCACGAGTGTTCGCTCCCGCCTCGTGCTGCCGTTGTGGAGCGCCCGCGCAACCAGTTCTTTTCCGCTCCCTGTCTCGCCCAAGATCAGGACTGTCGAGTCAGTCGCAGCCACAGTCTTGACGTCTTTGAGAACCAGCTTGAGAGCCCGGCTGTCCCCGACGATTTCCTCGAAGTTGTACGC
>CXWL01007797.1_pt1 | contig 10768 bp, 6 predicted proteins | sample 590931 | NCBI WGS metagenome assembly CXWL01 (sample SAMEA3498368, study PRJEB10139) | groundwater metagenome | biome: water well; material: biofilm material | place: Germany | collected 2015-04-27 | reverse complement strand
CGTTCCCCATCGTGACGCCGTAGAGAATGCCCGCACGACTCATCGTCTCGCGGTTGTGCGTGATCACGATGAGTTGCGACTTCTTCGAGAGATTCTCGATCATGTCGCCATAGCGACGGCTGTTCGCTTCGTCGAGCGCAGCATCGGTCTCGTCGAGAATAAGGAACGGTGGCGGGTTCACTTGGCTCATCGCAAAGATAAGTGCAATCGACGTGAGGGCGCGTTCACCGCCCGAGAGTTGCATCAAGGCGCGTACCTTCTTCTTCGGTAGATTTACTGAGATTTCGATACCCGGTCGCTCCCTCTCCTGCGGTTCATCAAACGTTTCTTCGCTTTCTTCTTTTTCATCAACCGTTTCAAGCTCTTCAAGCGTGAGTCGTGCACCGCCACCATCAAACATGAGTGCGAAGTATTCACCGAACGAAGCATTGACGAGCACAAGCCCTTCAGAAAAATGTTTTGCAAGTTCAGTATCCAAATCTTGTATAAGCGCCCGCAAGCTTGCGGCTGACTTCACTAAGTCTTCAAGCTCGACCGTGAGAAATGTTTCGCGTTCGACGACCTCTTTGTGCTCCTGACGAATGTCTTCACCCGTGCCACCCGCCTCCTCGAGGCGTATCTGCAGGCGTTCAAGGGTACGTTTGCGATCTTCTTGTGCCTGACGACCCTCCTCAGGTAAACGCGAAAGTGGCTCATACGAAACTGCCGCACTACCCGCAAGCACGCCTGCCTCAATTTTGGCACGATCCAGCGCTTCGGCAAAGAATCGAAGTTCTCGTCCTCGCGCCTCACCTGCCACAAGTGCGTTCTCTTCATGTGCTTTCGTCTGGGCGAGTTCGAGGATGCGACGTCGCATCTCGCGCCCGGTCTCGTCGTGGGCGGTAAGTGCTTCGCGAGCACGAGCGAGTCCTGACTTCGCATGTTCCTGTTCTTCAGCGAGACGCGCATCTTTAGCGAGTAGTCCAGTATGCTCGTTCTCGAGCGCATAGGCGATACGCTCTTCGTCAGCAAGTAGGTCGTCCGTAGGTGATGCGAACCGGTTCACGAACATCGTGATGAGCTTCGCTACCTCCGAGAGCGCGGCACGAATGGCCTCAGGTGTCGTCGCCTCAACACTCTGTTTCCCCACCTCCTGTGCCAGTGCGAGCAAGTCTTCACGCGGCACCTTCGCATACGGCTCACGAGCGACGCGCGCACTGCGCTCCTTGGCAGCTGCGAGTGCACCCTCAACGCGACCGATCTCACGCGCGAGGACGCCGCGTTCATTACTCACCCGTTCGACGTCACGTTCTGATCGACGCACTTGCTCAAGCCACTTCAACCCTTCAGCATCAATCGTCACGCGCTCTTCTATGACCCCGAGCTCTGCAGTAACGACTGCGAGCCGCTCACTTGCATCAAGTTTCTCTCGTTCAATTTTTAATTGCTCCTGCGCAAGATAGGTATCTTCAATTGCGAAATAGGTCTGCGCGAGACCGATAAGCTCGGTACGGAGCGCATCAGCACGCTCGAGTTTCTTTACCTGACCCTCCAGAAAACGCAAATGTGGTGCGAGTTCGCGACGAAGTGATTGTACTTGGGCGATATTGTCATCAGTCTTCTCGAGCTTGCGGATTGCTTCTTGTTTTTTGAATTCATACATTTTGAGCCCAAGCGCGTCTTCGAGCATCGCGCGCCGATCGCGCGGACTAGCGAGCAAGATGCGATCTGCTTCACCCTGCGAGATGATATGGTGCCCCGTCTCGCCAATATTCGCACTGGCGAGCAATTCTTCAATGTCGCGCAAGCGCACGCGCGAGCCATTGATCGAGTACTCGCTCGTCCCATCGCGGAAGACGGCACGTTCGATTGATACTTCATCAAAATCGATTCTGAACTGCCTCTGTGAATTATCGAAAACGACTGCTACTGATGCACGATTCGAGCGTGGGGTTATATGCGACCCGCCCCAGATGAGGTCCTCGGCGCGCTTGCCGCGCATACTCTTCATCGACTGCTCGCCAAGTGCGAAGCGAAATGCTTCAGCGACATTACTCTTCCCTGATCCATTCGGACCAACGATGGCCGTCGTCGAATTCACGAAGTCCAGCACGGTTTTTTTCGCGAATGATTTAAATCCGACTATTTCCAGTCGCTGCAACATTGTTTTCTATTGTAACAAAAGAAAAAGACTTTATGCCCACTTCATTGCACTGAGCCCCGCAAGAGCGGCTTTCTGTTCCGCCTCCTGTTTGCTCTGTCCTTCACCACGCTCTATTTCCTTGCCACCGATAAAGACGCCGACAGTAAAAAGCTTATTGTGATCAGGCCCGACTTCGGAGAGTGTCTCGTAGTTTGGCGTTATACCGCGTTTCTCTTGCGCGATTTCTTGGAACAGACTTTTCGCGTCTTGATAACTTCGCTTTGCTATCACGTCGTCAATTTTGTTGCACAAGTTTTTTACAATAAATGATTCGGCGACTGCATAGCCCGCGTCGAGATAGATCGCACCGATAATCGCTTCGAAGGTGTCGGCGAGTATTACATCGCGTGCGCGACCGGTATCTTTTGATTCACCTTTTGAGAGCAAAAGAAATTCGCCGATACCAAGTGCTTGTGCAGTCTCGGCAAGCGAAACCGTATTTACCACTGCAGCACGATAACTTGTCAGCTCTCCTTCTGGTTTTGCTGGAAATTTTTCAAAAAGAAAATTAGTTGCCGCGAGCTCAAGAACTGCGTCGCCGAGGAATTCGAGCCGTTCATTGTGGCTACCGGTATATTCGCGATGCTCGTTCAGATAAGAACGATGCGTCAAAGCTTCGACCAAGAGATCGAGTTTTGTAAATGAGGTACCGAGACGATGCTCGAGTGGAGAGAGATCAGGCATGGGTGCTCGAATGGTCGAGGAGCTTTTGGACAGCCACTGTGACAATGGGGAGCATATCATCATAGAAATTAAGGTCAATGATGTCCTGGAGCCGGAACCATTTTGCGTCGTCGAGTCCACCCTTCCCTTGCTCGAGACGCAACGGTTCAAACTCTGCACGCGCAAGAAAGTAGACCACGTGCTTCCGATACTTCCCGCGCTCGGGGTGCGAGGCGACATACTCGTTTTCGCCTATCTTTTCCTCGACGGTGATGTCGATTCCAATCTCCTCTTTGATTTCTCGAGCAGTACCCTCTTCAGAGGTCTCGTGTGCTATCGCTGGACTGTCACCTATCTTCCCTTTTGAAAGGGTCCAGTGCCCGAAAACATCGTGCACAAGAGCGAGATAGTACTGTCCATTATGCTTACTGTAGACGACTGCTCCACCGAGCCGTTGGAGCGGCATGTCTTCATAACGCACCTTGCCGTTTTTCTTTTCCCCTTTCTCGTCCTTGCCGGGCTCACCAAGCTCCTTGTAGACGGCACCCAAGACCCCGTTTACGAAGCGGCCTGAAGAGTCACCGCCAAAGGTCTTCGCAAGCTCTATGGCTTCATTAATAGCGACTTTCGCCGGCACCTGTGCGCGGTCAGCAAAAAGGAGTTCATAGAGCCCGAGGCGCAAGATGTTGCGGTCGACTGGTGCGATGCGCTCAAGCGGCCACTCCGGCGCCGCCTTCACGATGACGAGATCGATATCATCTTGTTTCGCAAGCACTCCGTTCAGAAGTTGATCAGTGAATGGGTGATCGACATCGTCAGCGCCAAATTCGGCGACGTTGCGTGCAAGAATCCCCTGAACGTCTTTGTTCGACGCGTGCGTCGTATCCCACTCGAAGAGTGTCTGAAGAACGATAGAACGCGCGAGGTGTCGATTAGCCATAGAAAGATCTTAGTACCTCTGCAGTATAGCAAATCCCCCGAGCGTGCAAGCACGCTCGGGGGATTGCACGCTACTTACGCACTCTTTGCTTTTATCAGAGCATTCGCGTGCTCAACAGGTGCATGCTCATGGACGTGCTTGCTAGGCGACTTAGTCGAAGCACTTTTTATCTTCTCTTTCTTAGAAACGCGGGTGACGCGGGCTGGCGCGATCTGCTTGCCACGATACATACCGGTCACCTCGTCGAGGTGATGTGGGAGACGAAGATTACCCGTCTCCTTATCTTTGACTACTTGGGTGGCCTCGAGCGCATGGTGCGACCGGCGATTACCAGTGTGCCCTCGGGTGTGACGCATTCTGATTGACATATGTTCTGTACCCTACCATGTACTGTCTGGAAAATCAAAACGCCGGCCCTTGTGGGGCCGGCGCTCCTGTTGGTCGACTAGGTTCTCTAGGTCGACTTCTTTCGCTCCTCCGCGGCTTTTCTTGCCAGCGTGAAGATTGGGTGTGGCTTGTGCGTTGGTACCGGCAGTCGTGGCGGGAAAGCTAATGGCGTCCCCTTGTATGTCTCGTCTTTTTTCACCGCCACAATCCTGAGATCTACTGGCGGGCACCAGAAGGTCGATATAATTTTCATTATTTCCTCACGTTTCGGTCTGGTTGACCTTATTTGCATCAGCCTCATTGCTGAATGCAAGCGATTACTATACCCTCATTCGACCTCCGAGGCAAGGTGCAGGAATGAGTGGCGGTGGATAGCACAGGGGCCATATTTTTCAAGTGCTTCGTAATGTATTTTTGTGCCATAGCCTTTATGTTTTTCAAAACCGTATTCGGGATACGTTTTCGCGAGCGCGACCATCAGATGGTCGCGCTCGACTTTCGCCGCGATAGAAGCAAGTGAAATAATCGGTATAAGAGCGTCGCCGTGAATGATGGTTTCTTGGAAATACTCTTTTTGCGCACGTAACGATCCGTCGAGCAGAATATGGAAGTCAGATTTCTGAAATTTCTTTGAAGTTTGACTTCCATATTCTGCAAGCACAGTCACGCCACGATTAAGCGCATGCTGTACCGACGGCACGATACCTTCTCTGTCGATAGTCTCGGGACTTTCAAATTCGACCGTAAAATGCGCGTCGCCCAGGGCGACGCGCGCAACAAGCATTTCGTATAACCCCTCCCGCTTCTTCTCTGAGAGTTTTTTCGAATCATTCACGCCCGGGAATTCTCGCGCCACATCAAATCCTTCTTGCACCATGACAATTCCGACCGACACCGGCCCCGCAAGAGGACCCCGTCCCGCTTCGTCTACCCCAAGCGTGAATTTCATGAAGAAAGTATATACTGGAGTGTATGGCGAGTCGCTTCATCCATCTCCACACCCACAGCCACTATAGCTTCTTGCAAGCGCTCCCCAAGATCGATGAATTGGTGAAAAAGGCGAAGAAGGAAGAAATGGATACGCTTGCTCTCACTGATGCTGGCAATATGCACGGTGCTATCGAGTTTTATAAATCAGCCACAAAAGCTGGTATTAAACCCATTCTCGGTGTCGATGCGTATCTCGCACCCCGCTCTCGATTTGAAAAAGATCCGACGATCGACACGAAACGTTCTCGTATCGTGCTTCTCGCCGAGAACAATGAAGGGTATAAAAATCTGCTCGCTCTCGTGACAAAATCGTGGACCGAAGGATTCTTCGAGCGACCGCGTATCGACAAAGAACTCCTGCGCGAACATTCCGCAGGACTCATCGCACTCATCCCCTCTTTCTCGGGTGATATCGCACAATGCTCNNCGACACACCGCTCGTCGCACAGCACGATGTGTACTATCTCAACCCCGACGATCGTGAAGCGACCGAGATCATGCGACGCATCGGGCAAGGTGGACGTGGCAGAAATGAGCAAGAAGATTTCTCTTTCATCAGCGAGAAGCAGGCACTTACACTCTTTAAGGACACACTTGATGCCGTCGACAACACTCGAATAATCGCCGATCGCTGTAATCTCTCTTTCGATCTCGGGAAGTGGACATTTCCTGCCGTGCCCGTTTCGCATGGCTTCAAGACGCATGATGAAGAGTTACGGAAGACTGCTTATGCCGGCATCGCTATGAAAGGTCTCGAGGAGACAAAAGAGGTAACTGACCGTATCGAATACGAATTGAACATTATTATCAACAAAGGGTTTGCCGTGTACTATCTCATCGTTGCCGACCTGCTGCGTTTCGCCAAGAGCGCCGGTATTCTCACGACGACCCGCGGATCGGCGGCTGGATCGCTTGTCGCCTTTCTTGTCGGCATCACCAACGTAAACCCACTCTTCTATAAACTCCCGTTTGAACGATTTCTAAACCCGGAGCGTCCGAAAGCGCCGGACATCGACATGGACATAGCCGACAATCGTCGTGACGACATGATCGCGTATGCAAAGCGGAAGTACGGCGAGGACCATGTCGCGCAGATCGGCACCTTCGGCACTATGATGGCACGCGCTGCAGTGCGCGACGTCGCGCGCGCGCTCGGCCACTCCTATACCACCAGCGACCGTATCGCGAAGCTCATCCCGATGGGTTCGCAAGGATTCCCGATGACCATCGATCGCGCGCTTGAGCTCGAGCCTGAACTACAGGCAATTTATGACGAAGATGATGACGCGAAAGAAACCATCGACCTCGCGCGACGTATCGAGGGCTGTGTGCGTCATGTCGGCGTACACGCCGCAGGTATCGTTGTTGCACCGACGCCGCTTGTCGAGTGGGCGCCAGTGCAGCTCGACCCAAAGGGCACTGGTAAACTTATCACGCAATATGATATGTACTCTATTACCGACGAATACGGCGGGGTCGGGCTTCTCAAATTTGACTTTCTCGGCATCAAGAATCTTGCTATTCTCGCCGACGCGGTCACACGGGTGAAAGAGACGCGCGGTATCGTGGTGGATATAGAAAATGTGCCGATCGATGACGCAAAAACATTTGAGATGCTCGCGCGCGGCGAAACTGAAGGCACCTTTCAGCTGAACGGCTCAGGTATGACGCGCTGGCTCAAGGAGCTGAAGCCATCAACTATTCACGACATCAATGCGATGGTTGCACTCTATCGTCCGGGACCGATGGAAACTATTCCGAGTTATATCGAGCGTAAGCATAATCCAAAGCTCATTCGCTATCTGGATCCACGGATGCAAGAGTATCTCGATTTCTCCTATGGCATTCTCGTGTATCAGGATGATGTGCTTCTCACGGCTATTAAACTTGCTGGTTATTCGTGGCTTGAAGCCGACGCACTCCGTAAGGCGATGGGGAAAAAGATTCCTGCAGTTATGCAGGCGGAGAAGGAAAAATTACTTAAGGGCTTTATTGAATATGGTAAACTCTCGAAAAATCTCGCAGAGAAATTATGGGAACTAATCGAGCCCTTCGCCGCCTACGGCTTCAACAAAGCGCATGCTGCCAGTTATGGGAAAGTCGCCTATCAGACCGCCTACATGAAGGCGAATTACCCCGTCGAATATCTCGCGGCACTCCTCACCGCCGACTCTGGCGACACTGACTCTATTGCGATCTTTGTCGCCGAGGCAAAGCGCATGCAGATACCCGTCTTGCCGCCCGACGTGAATGAAAGCGGTGCCGTCTTCACCGTCGTTGGAGAAAAAAAAGATGCTATTCGTTTCGGACTTTCCTCAATCAAAAATTTCGGCGATGGGATATCAGGAGCGATTATTTCCGAACGCACTACACATGGCCCTTTCACAACACTGTCTGAATTTCTCTCTCGCGTCGGTTCGAAGAACTTGAATCGCAAATCGCTCGAATCGCTTATCAAGTGCGGTGCGCTCGATTTGCTCAGCGGCGACATCGGTGGCCGCGGGACCTTGCTTGAAAATATCGAGACGCTGCTTGCCTACCATCGCGAAGCGACAGCGACAGCACCGCAAGATTCGCTCTTCGGCGCACTTATGGCACCGCCACCACTCACGATTCCTGGGGGAAAACCGATTTCTTTGACTGACAAACTCACATGGGAGAAAGAATTACTCGGTATCTATATCTCGGGACACCCACTCGATGCTCACGAAGCGATAACGAAGAAAGCGCTTCTCTCAATTGCAAGAATAAAAGAAGAGCCGAAGACCGGTCAAGCAGTTATCTTGCCCGTACTGGTACAGGTCGTGCGCACGATCCTCACGAAGGGTGGCGAGAAGATGGCATTTATCACCATCGGCGACACCACTGATTCGATCGAAGCGGTCATCTTTCCGAAATTATTGAAAGAACACGCGGCTATCGTCGTGCCCGACACTTGTCTGCTCATCAAAGGGAAAGTGACCGTCAGAAATGGCGAACCCTCGATTGCGATAGAAGAACTGAAGCCGTTGTGATATTCTCTTACTCAATGACTTCTCTCGAGGCAAAACGCCATACGCTCGCTCACCTACTCGCCGCTGTTATACAAAAACGCTACCCCCACGCGAAGCCCACCATTGGTCCCGCTATTGATACTGGCTTCTACTATGACTTCGACTTCTCGGGCGGCGAGAAACCTGGCGAAGAAGATCTTGCGGCGATTGCGAAGGCGATGTGCGCATTACTCCCCAGCTGGGTGAGTATGGAGGGAAAAGAGATTTCTGCACCAGATGCCCGCTCTCACTTCGCCAGCAATCCGTTCAAGCTCGAACTCATTGATGAGATTGAGAGCAGAAGCGAGAAGATAACGCTTTATACTGCCAAAGACTTCACTGACCTCTGTCGCGGCGGCCATAGCGATAATCCCGCTAAAGATATTGTGCCCGATTCATTTACGCTTGATCGCGTCGCCGGTGCCTACTGGCGCGGTAATGAGAAGAACCCGATGCTCACCCGCATCTATGGGCTCGCATATGACACCAAAGCAGAACTCGACGCCTATCTTGTACAACGCGAAGAAGCGAAGAAGCGCGACCACCGTAAGATTGCAAAAGAACAAGGTCTCCTTGTCTTTTCAGATCTCGTCGGCTCAGGTATGCCGATGTTCACTCCGAAGGGAAATATTATTCGTTCAGCTATCATCAATTATTCGCGCGAACTGAATGACGAACTCGGCTTCGGCGAAGTGCACACGCCGAATATAAATAAAGGCGAACTTTTTAAGATCTCTGGCCACTACGATAAATACAAAGAGGACATGTTGACCGTACACTCGCAATATGTCGACTACGAAATGTTCCTCAAGCCGATGAACTGCCCACAGCACACACAGATATATGCCTCTGCCCCACGGAGCTACCGCGACCTCCCTGTCCGCTACTCTGACTTCGCTGTTCTCTATCGCGATGAACGCCCGGGTGAACTCTCTGGCCTCACGCGACTGCGTGCTTTCTCGCAGGACGATGGTCACATCTTCTGTCGTGAAGACCAGATTGAGAGTGAACTTGCTAGCGTTCTCGCGGCGATACAAAAGGCGCTTGCGACCTATCGTATCGACTACTGGGTCCGCCTTTCACTCCGCGACCCTGCTAAGAAAGAAAAATATATCGGCGAAGATGCAGTGTGGGGAAAATCAGAAAACATAATGCGAAAACTTCTTACTGAAGAGCATATCTCTCACAAAGAGGCCGTTGGCGAAGCGGCATTCTACGGTCCGAAGATGGATATCATGGCCGTCGACGCGATCGGTCGCGAGTGGCAGATATCGACNNAGATATCGACAATCCAGCTTGATCTTAATATGCCCGGTCGCTTTGATCTCGAATACACAAGTGAAGATGGTACGAAAAAGACACCAGTGATGATCCATCGCGCACTTATCGGTTCGCCAGATCGTTTTATGGGTGTCCTTATCGAACACTATGCCGGGGCATTTCCGCTCTGGCTCTCTCCGGTGCAGGCATGCGTTTTGCCCGTATCTGAAAAACACATTGCGTATGCAAAAGAAGTCGTCGCGGCGCTCCGCGCCGCGAATATTCGAGCTGAAAGCGACGATTCAAACGAGTCGCTTGTNNAAAATTCCCTACTTGCTTGTTGTCGGTGACGCCGAAGTCGATACAAAAACTGTTTCAGTCGACAGTCGCGATCACGGCAAACTCGATGCGATGCCGATTACTGATTTCAGTATAAAAGCGACTGAAGAAATTATGCGCCGAGGATAGCGAGCGCGCGGGCAAGTGCGAGCTTCGCACCGGTCACTCCTGTCGAATAACTCGAGTCAATTGCAGTCACGAGCGAAGCAACAAGTTTTTCAAGCGTTGATGTGTCGAGACGTGCAGTGAGGCGTGCAAGATCGGCATCGCACTCGGTACCCTCGACACGTGAGCGATACACATCGTCGAGATGGCAGGCAGCCTTCGAGAGCAAGTGCTCTGGCGCCCCTCCACTTTGTACATGTTCGCGCAAACTGGCAAAGACAGCAACACGATCACCACTCACTATCGCGGACGCAAAGTGATGCTCATTTATTGCCACTTTTACTGGCTCGATCTGTTCTTCTACTATCGGCTCGACGTAGTCATATATCGGTTCGACGTTTTGCACTATCGATTCTGCAGCAGCAGTAACGTGGACTTCATGCGTAGCAGGTGCCCGCGAGAGACCTTTTACAAGATCCTCTATCGAGAGCGCACCACCCTGTGCAAAAGATTTGAAACCGTCATACGACGAATACCGACGAGACACTTCATGATTGCTTGGCACCACCGGTGCAGCAACCACAACGGATGGTGTCTTCTTCTCATTTAACACCGCCTTCACCCGCTCGCCGAAACTACGAGCCGAACGATTGACGAAAGGCGCTGTACTAAAGAGTACGAAGTACACAAACGTGAGTGTTACACCGATAAGCACGAGCCAATAGATCGTCGTCCCGATTGGTCCAAGATCGAGACCGGTGTACGGGATCTGTGAGAGATATAGGTATGCAAGCGGCTGTGCACTCACGTGCGGAAGTGCCGAAAGTGTGATGGTGGGTGATGGTGTGCCACCCCCGCCACCCCCGCCAC
>CXWL01025448.1_pt1 | contig 10769 bp, 6 predicted proteins | sample 590931 | NCBI WGS metagenome assembly CXWL01 (sample SAMEA3498368, study PRJEB10139) | groundwater metagenome | biome: water well; material: biofilm material | place: Germany | collected 2015-04-27 | reverse complement strand
GATGAAAGGGAACGCGCGCGTTAACCTCAAGATCAATGAGCCAATCGGCGGGACAAGATCACCCGAGATGAAGACCATCGATCAGGTCATCGAGGAGATTTAATTGCTCGTGAAATTTCATCTTATTACTCTTTTCGAAGAAGCATGCGACGCGTATCTCTGCGCCTCGATTGTCGGGCGTGCCCGCAAAGAAAAGAAGATTTCAATAACCTATCAGTCGCCGCGCGATTTCGTCGATAATAAGTGGGGTAAGGTAGACGAGCGCCCCTATGGCGGCGGTCCTGGTATGGTGATGACCGCACTGCCAGTCGTTAAAGCTGTTAAGAAATCACTTGGCGGTCGGACCGCCAAGTTGGAGAGGAAGAAAGTTATTATCTGGTTCAGTCCGAGCGCAAAACAATTCACCAACAAAGATGCTGATGTGCTTGCGAAATATGATGACGTCGTGCTTGTGTGCGGTCGCTACGAAGGTATTGATGAGCGGGCAAAGAAAATGTTGAAGACAATTGCAACGGTAAAAGAATTTGCTGTCGGCGAAGCAGTCTACACGGGCGGCGAGGTACCTGCGCTTGCCATCGTCGACGCGGTTACGCGCAGGCTTCCGGGCGTTCTCGGTAAAGACGCCTCCATCGAGGAACGACGCATCGCGAGCAGTGCAGTTTACACCCGCCCCGAAAGCATTTTATATAAAGAGAAGAAATATAAAGTCCCAGCTGTTCTCCAAACCGGTCACCATGCGAAGATTGACGCGTGGCGAGGGAAGCATAAGGTACAATAATGGTATGGAAATCCTTGTTGTTCGTGAGCCGGTCAATGGAGAAACGCTCCAAGCACTTGCGAAGGAGTGGCACCATACTTTAGTTAAAGGTGTTGCTGATATTAAAACTGGTCTCGTTGCGCTCGGTGGCGAATGGCATATGGACGCTAATAATCGCTTAATCGAAGAAGGCTCAGAGCAGCAGAATATTTGGGGGTTCAACGTCTACCCGAAGGAAAGGGGTGCTGCTGCAATTGAATACATCTCACTCATCAATATTCGTCCGACTCAAGGGAATCGAAGTATGGAAATTTCTAGTGAAGAAACACGCGAAGCGGTGCGCAAGGTGGTAGCACTCGCGATTCCATTTCTTGAACTATGACGCATGATGCTGTGTTTTATTTCGCGAATCTGGGTGCCGATGTCACGCGTTGTGTGAGCGCATCGAAGCAAGTGAACGAAGCGCGTTACGAAGATTCGCTCTCCCGCGCGTACCGTACGCTCGCAGATCTCCGCAAAGCAGCGCGTCCGGAGGCCTATGAAGAAGGACTTCTTATGCTTCGTGGTCTCGCACTTGCCCGTGCGACACCCGAGACACTCTCAGCTTTTCAAGCAGCGCTCGACCATCTCGTCGGATCATTTTCAGCACGTCTTGTCGCTTGATTTGCTTATCCCCAACCCACTTGCGCGGGGAGTGGGGTATCTGCTACTATAGGGCTACAGATACGACTGAGTAACGGAGGGTGACAAACACATACGGGATTAAGAAAGAACGCGAGAGCGAGAACGGACTTTGTCCGTGCGTTCGCATTTGTATATATAGAGGAAGTCACTTATTACCTTACGCAATTATCACATGCGCAAAAATCTCGTTCAGAAGACGTTCGGTGCCTATCAGGCACCTTCAGTGCAATTTCCAGATTTCGTCGGACACCAGCGCGGTTCGTTCAATTGGCTTCTCAAAGACGGCCTCACGGAGCTCTTCAAGGAATTCTCGCCAATCACTGATTATTCAGGAAAAAAATTTGAGCTCCAATTTGAGAGTTTTGAAATCGGTGAACCGAAATTTGATGAAGCATTTGCGCGTGAGAATATCCGCACCTACGAGGCGCCTATTAAGGCGACTGTAAAGCTCATCAACAAAACTTTTGGCTCGGAGAAGCGACAGGAAATATTCCTCACCGATATGCCGATGATGACACCACACGGATCATTCGTCGTGTCAGGAGTCGAACGTGCCATCGTCCCGCAGCTTGCTCGGAGCTTCGGTGCTTTCTTTGTTTCTGAACTCATCCGCGGCAAACAGTTTTTCGGTTCAAAGATTATTCCGCTTCGCGGTGTCTGGATCGAGATCGACTCAGAGGCAGACGGTGCACTCTTCATGAAGATCGATCGCAAACGTAAGTTTCCGATCTCGCAGATCCTCACCGTCTTCGGCGGGGGCATCGGCAAAGAGGTGCTCAAACATTTTACGAAGGACCCGCTTGCAAAGGCAGCGGTGGAGGCGACCCTAGTGCATGACGAAGCGAAGTCGATTGAAGAAGCGTATGTCGAGATCCATCGCCGCATGCGCGATGGCGACCTCGCGACGCCGGAAAACGCAAAAAACTTCGTCCAATCGCTCTTCTCGACTGAACGCTATGACCTTGGGAAAGTCGGTCGCGCACGTCTCAACTCACGTTTTGAGCTCCCTGTGACTGAGAAAGCGCTCGAGAAGCGCACCCTTACACTTGCCGACTTCGTCCGCATCATCGGAGAGATCGTGAGATTAAATGCCGATTCTACAGCACGTCCGGACGACATCGATCACCTCGGTTTCCGCCGTGTACGCTTCGTTGGTGAGCTCCTCCAGGCGCGTATGCGTGTCGGTATGAGTCGCATGAAGCGCAATATTCAGGATCGCATGTCGACTATTGAGAGCGAGACAACACTCCCGATGGCGCTCGTGAATCCGCGTCCCTTCCATGCGTCCGTGCATGAATTCTTCACTGCGAATCAGCTTTCGCAGTTCATGGATCAGCAGAACATCCTTGCTGAGCTTGAGAATATGCGTACCGTTTCAGCACTCGGTCCGGGTGGCCTCACGCGTGAACGTGCCGGCTTCGAGGTGCGCGACGTGCACCCCAGCCACTATGGACGTCTCTGCCCGATTCACACGCCAGAAGGTCAGAACATTGGTCTTATTCTTCGTCTCGCGACTCATGCTCGCACGAACGACTTCGGTGTTATCGAAACGCCGTATGTCCGTGTGAAGAATGGAAAAGTCACTGATGAGATTGTGCACCTCAATGCTCTCGATGAAGAGCTTGAGTATGTTGCGCACGGTGCGACCAAGCTCGACGACAAGAGGCACATTGTTCCCGACTCGGTTGAAGCGCGTTACAAGGGCGATCCGATCATCGTTCCGCGCGACATGATCACGCTCATGGACGCCTCGACGTATCAGATGTTCTCGATTGCAACCTGTATGATTCCGTTCGTTGATCATGACGACGCGAACCGCGCCTTGATGGGTAGCAACATGCAGAAGCAGGCGACTCCACTCCTTATCCCTGAGGCGCCCTTGGTTGCGACCGGTATCGAAGAGCCAGCAGCGCGCTCTACAGGTCGTCTTATTCTTGCACTTGAAGCGGGTGAAGTGACGTATGTCGATGCGCGCAAGATCGTCGTAGAAAATAAAGAAGGAAAGAAGAAAGACTACCATCTTCAAGGCATCACGCAGACTAATCAGAACTCGACCTTTATGCAGCGCCCGTCGGTGGTACTCGGCGACAAGATAAAAAAGGGTGATGTGCTCGCTGACAACTCCTCAACCGATCAAGGACAGCTTGCACTTGGGCAGAATGTGCGGGTCGCGTTCATGAGCTGGAACGGTGCGAACTACGAAGACGCCATCATCATCTCTGAACGTCTTGTTGAAGAAGCGAAGTTCACGACCGTGCATATCGAAGATTTCGAATGTGTCGTGCGTGACACCAAACTTGGTCCCGAGACGACCACACACGACATCCCAAATGTCGGCGAGATGCGACTTAAAAATCTCGACGAAGAGGGCGTCATCCGCATTGGTGCCGAAGTGCGTCCGGGTGACATTCTTGTCGGTAAGGTCACTCCGAAGGGCGAGACACAGCTTACCCCAGAAGAGCGTCTCCTTCGCAGTATCTTTGGCGACAAGGCTAAGGATGTGAAGGACACTAGTCTTCGCATGGAGGGTGGCAAGCGCGGCCGTGTCATCGGCGTGCGCGTTTTCTCACGAGAAAAGGGTGACCAGCTCGAGAGTGGCATCATCAAGAAGATGGTCGTCACCGTTGCACAGGTCAGAAATGTCTCTGTCGGCGACAAGCTCGCCGGTCGCCATGGTAACAAAGGTGTTATCAGCCGCGTGCTCCCTGTTGCGGACATGCCCTACGATAAGGACGGTAATCCGGTCGACATAATTCTCACGCCGCTCGGCGTCCCGAGCCGCATGAACCTCGGACAGATTCTCGAAATGCATCTCGGACTTGCTGCGCACACTCTCGGATATCAGGCAATCGTCCCGCCCTTCGCCGGAGCAACGCCGGATGAGATTCGCGACGAACTCGAAGCGGCTGGTTTCTCTCGAAGTGGCAAGATGCAGCTCTATGACGGACAGACCGGAGAAGCATTCGCACAGACTATTGCAGTTGGCTACATGTACATCCTGAAGCTTCACCACATGGTGGAAGACAAGATTCACATGCGCTCCATCGGTCCGTACAGCCTTATCACCCAGCAGCCACTCGGCGGCAAAGCGCAAAACGGCGGTCAGCGCTTCGGTGAAATGGAAGTATGGGCACTTCTTGGCTACGGTGCTGCCTACACGCTTCGTGAGATGCTTACCATAAAGTCAGACGACATCCAGGGTCGCTCTGCCGCCTTCGATGCAATCGTGAAGGGTGAACCGATCAGTCACACGGGCACTCCAGCATCCTTCGCTGTTCTTACCAACCAGATTCGCGGTCTTGCGCTCGATGTCGAGCCGATGAATCTGCCGCTTGAACCGGAAGCATAATTTTATTCATTTCCCTGAACTACTATGGCATTCACCCCCCGCAAACTTCCGGCTCGCGACACTTGGAATGGGCTCCGCCTCACGCTCGCGTCTCCCGAGCGTATTCTCGCATGGTCTTCTGGTGAGGTGACCAAACCGGAAACCATCAACTACCGTACTCAGCGCTCTGAGAAGCATGGTCTTTTCGACGAGAAGATTTTCGGTCCTGAAAAGGACTATGAGTGTTACTGCGGTAAATACAAAGGCATTCGCTACAAGGGCATCGTCTGCGATAAGTGCGGCGTTGAGATCACCCGCTCGATCGTCCGTCGCGAGCGCATGGGTCACATCGAGCTCTGCACACCGGTTGCACACATTTGGTTCCTTCGTTCTGTGCCGAGTCGTATGGCGCTTCTCCTTGGCGCATCAGCAGCCCATCTTGAGAAGGTCGTCTACTTCGCGGGCTATATCGTAACGAAGATCGCTGAGGACGAGAAGAAGCGTTTACTCGCCGAGCTCGAGAGTGAATATAAGTCGAAATATAAATCGCTCGGCTCGGACAAGGATCGCGATGCGCTTAAAGAGAAAATGACGATCACGCGCAACGAGATCGAAGGTCTCATCATCGGCAAGATTCTCGATGAGCTCGAGTACCACCGCTTCTCGGTGAAGTACGGTGGCCTTTTCGAGGCACGTATCGGTGCCGAGGCGATCTACGATATTTTCTGCAAGCTCAATCTTAAGGATCTCGAGAAGACGCTTGAGACACGGTACGCAGTTGCTGGTGCGGCAGAACGCGAGAAACTCGCGAAGCGTCTCTCGCTTATCGCCGGGCTTATCGCTTCGGGTGTTCGGCCGGAATGGTTCTTCCTTACACGCATCCCAGTCATCCCGCCTGCGCTCCGCCCTATGGTTGCTCTTGAAGGTGGTCGTCATGCAACCTCTGATGTGAACGATCTCTATCGTCGCGTTATTAATCGCAATAATCGCCTTAAGAAGCTTATCGATATTCATGCGCCAGAAGTCATCTTGCGCAATGAAAAGCGCATCCTCCAAGAAGCAATTGATGCGCTCCTCGACAACTCAATCAGGAAGAGCGGCGCGGGTGCTGGTGCGCTCACTGCGGCACAACGCCGACCGTTGAAGTCGCTCGCCGACTACCTTAAGGGGAAGCAGGGCTATTTCCGCCAAAATCTGCTTGGTAAGCGCGTTGACTACTCCGGTCGTTCGGTGATTGTCGTTGGTCCAGATCTTGAGCTCGACGAATGTGGTCTGCCAAAGCATATGGCGCTTGAGCTCTTCCGTCCGTTCGTCATCGCTGGTCTCCTTGATCGCGAACTTGCTTTCAACATCCGCGGCGCGGGCCGACTCATCGAAGACGGTGTCGCTGAGGTATGGGAGATTCTCGAAGAAGCGATTGCTGGCAAGTATGTGCTCCTCAACCGTGCCCCAACCCTGCACCGGCAAGGCATCCAAGCATTCCGTCCGCGTCTCATCGAGGGCGACGCTATTCAACTCCATCCGCTCGTCTGTAATGCGTTCAACGCAGACTTCGACGGTGACCAGATGGCCGTGCATGTACCACTCTCAGAAGAAGCACAATGGGAAGCGAAGAACATCATGAGCGCCAACAAGAACATCTTGAAGCCGGGCTCCGGCGACATGATCGTGCTCACCGGCAAGCCACTTGACATCATTCTCGGTGTCTATTGGCTCACTAAGGCAGTCGATAGTGCAAAGGGAGAGGGTGAACACTTCGCTTCACCAAACGCCGCGATTCTTGCTTCTGAGTACGACGCTATCGATCGTCGCGCTAAGATCAAAGTATTACCGGTCACCGGTAAGGAAAAGTATATGTCGTTTGACGGACATCCGTTCGAGACAACGGTCGGCCGACTTCTCTTCAACACCGTGCTCCCTGCAGATTACCCGTTTGTGAACGAGACTATTACCAAAAAGGTACTTGCACGTATTGTAACTGACTGCATCGCGCGGTATGGACTCGACGCCGTACCGGATATCGTGAACAAGGTGAAGCGTTTCGGTTTTGATTACGCGACTCGTTCTGGCATCTCGTGGGCTATTGATGATGTTGCCGTGCCGAAAGAGAAGAAGCGTATTATCGGTGAAGCGGCGAAGAAAGTCGCCGTCATTCAAGCTGATTACCAGAACGGTCTTCTCTCTGAAGAAGAGAAACGCCGTATGACGATCGAGATCTGGCAGGGCAGTAAGCAAGAAGTCGAAACCGAGATTGCCCGCGAGCTCGACCCGATGGGCTCGGTCGCCGACATGGTGCGTTCTGGTGCTCGTGGTACGCTCGGCAACCTGACTCAAATGGCAGGTATGAAGGGTCTTATTCAGAACACGGCTGGCGTGACAATCGAAGTGCCGATTATTTCCTCGATGATCGAGGGATTAAATCCGATTGAATACTTCATGTCGACGCACGGTGCCCGTAAAGGTCTCACCGACACTGCACTCGGTACGGCAAAAGCCGGGTATCTCACTCGCCGTCTCTTTGATGTCGCACAGGACTCGATAGTGACCGAACATGATTGCGGTACGAACCACGGTGTAAAGATCAATCGAGTGAGCGCTTCCGGCATCCAGATCAATTATGCGGAAGCACTTCGTGGTCGCGTTGTCGCTGAAGAGGTGAAGGATGCTGATGGGATCGTTCTTTTCAAGAAGAGACAGTATCTCTCTATTCTCGACGCAGAAGCACTCGACAGTACGCCGTCAGTAACGACCGTGGTCGCGCGTTCTCCGATGTCATGCGAGACGCGATACGGCGTCTGTCAGACTTGCTACGGCATGGATCTCACGACACAGGAAATGGTTGATCTTGGCGAGGCTGTCGGCACCGTCGCGGCACAGGCCATCGGCGAACCGGGTACGCAACTCACTATGCGCACCTTCCACGCTGGCGGCGTCGCGTCGGTCGGCGGCGACATCACGAGCGGTCTTCCGCGCGTCGAAGAAGTCTTTGAAAAGCGTTCACCGAAGAATCCGGCAGTCATCTCGAAGTCTGATGGTATCGTGACCGAGATCAAGGAAGAAGGTCGCGAGAAGGTTATCGTGGTCGCCCCCTTGGCCGGTCAAGGTAAGAAGGACGGTTCGGCATATGAATATCTCGCGCCGTATCCGCGTGTGCCGGTAGTGAAGGAGGGAGATACAGTCGTCCGCGGTCAGATCCTCACCGATGGCTCGGCTGATCTCGACGATCTCTTCGAGTACGCTGGTCGCGCGATGACGCAGGAGTACATCATCACCGAAGCATCGAAGATCTACGAGCTGCAGGGCGCGCCCGTTTCGCGCAAGCATCTCGAGGTCGTGGTGAAGCAGATGTTCTCACGCGTGAAGATTGTCGAGTCAGGCGACACCGAGTATTCCGTTGGCGATGTTGTTGAGGATTGGGAATTCGCAAAAGCAATCAAGGAGATGGAAGACGCAGGGAAAATTGTGCCGACAGCGAAAGAGATTGTGCTTGGCATCAAAGAAAGTGCTCTCTCGCGCCGCTCATTCCTCTCCGCAGCTTCCTTTGAACAGACGACGAAGATCCTCATCAACGCGTCGCTTCGCGGATCGGTTGATCGCCTCCGCGGACTTAAGGAGAACGTCATCCTTGGACGCCTTATTCCATCGGGTACGGGCTTCGCGGGTAGCAAAAAACATGCGTACATCAAGAAGTTGCAAGCCGAACGACCAATTCCTGAACAGACTGAACGTACAAGTTTCGCTCCTCGCACTCCGCGTTCTATCTAACAGACTTGAGTGAAGTCAGACTTCACTCAAGGAAGTGGGGATAACTCAAAGTAAAAACGCCCCTTGGGGGCGTTTTTACTAACATGAGAAGAGAGGTAGAATAAAAGTGATGGCAAAGGATACAGTCGCAGAGATTAAAGAAAGGTTGAGCATACAGGACATCATTAGTCCCTATGTAAAGCTGCATCGGGCTGGTCGTTCGATGGTGGGGCTCTGTCCATTCCATAAAGAGAAGACACCAAGCTTCCATGTTTCGCTCGAACGCGGAACGTGGCATTGTTTCGGCTGTGGGCTGGGCGGTGACGGGTTCTCGTTTATCGAGAAAGTGGAGGGAGTTGATTTCAAGGGTGCGATGAAAATCCTTGCGGAGAAAGCAGGAGTGACAATCGAATATTCAGCGGGAGGGAGTCGTGAAGATTCTTCAAAGAAAGATCGTTTGCGCGAAGCGATGCAACGCGCGCATGAGTGGTATATACGAAATATGAAGGAGAGCTCGGCGTATGCGTATGCGCAGCAACGTGGCTTGACTCTCGATTCGATTAAGGACTGGGGGCTTGGTTTTGCTCCTGACGCGTGGCGCACACTCCTCGAGGCGCTCACGACTGAAGGATATACCTTGCCCGAATTGCTCACTGCAGGATTGATCAAAGAAGCAGACGGCAAACCGGGTACCTATTATGATCGGTTTCGCAATCGGCTGATATTCCCAATACGCGATGCGTCGGGTCGCGTCGTAGCATTTACAGGACGCGCTCTTGCAAACGATGACCTTGCGAAATATCTGAATAGTCCCGAGACTGATCTCTATCACAAGTCCGAAATCCTTTTCGGTATGGATCGTGCGAAGGACGCGATACGAACACGTGGCTTCACAATGCTCGTCGAGGGACAGCTTGATGTTATTCATGCGCACCAAGCAGGCTTCGGCAATGCAGTCGCCCTCTCGGGCACCGCGCTCTCTGACAAGCATCTTGCGCTCATGAGGCGCTTCAGTGAGAATCTCATGCTCGTCCTTGACGCTGATCCAGCGGGTATGAAGGCGACGGCACGCTCAGCGGCGCTCGCGCTCCAGGGTGGTCTTCGTGTGAAAGTCGCTCGATTGCCGAAAGGAAAGGATCCCGCTGACCTTATCAGCTCTGATGCAAGAGAATTTGGTGTGCGGGTTGTTGCCGCGAAGCCGATCGTTGAATTCTTTCTCACGGAACTTGCTGAAACTGAGCGCGATCCGCACCGACTCCTGCGTAGTGCGGAAAGCATTGTGCTCCCCTTACTTGCCGCGATACCGAGCCCAATGGAACGCGAACATTTTATACAGATTACGGCACAAGCACTCTCGCTCAGTAGTGAAGCGGTCCGAGAATCCATTAAACGCTTACCGAAGCAGACAGACATCGCCGATTCTGCGCGTGTAGTTGCTGCACCGACATCGGTCAAACGCTCGACGCGCGAATTGCGATCTGAGCAGCTTCTTGCTGTTCTCAGCGCTTATCCAAATACACCTCTTGCAGAACAGGTTAAAGCGGGGTATTGTCAAATTACTGAAGCTGAGTTGTTGCCTCCCGACGTACCCTCCCAATCAGCGTTGTTCTATGCAGAACAGACGTTTGGTGAGGATCCCGATCGAGGTGCCGCAGACGAGCTTCTTCGCGCCTTTGAAGAAGCGGTGATCCGCGAGGCGTATCAGGAAGCAGTAGCGAATTTGCGTAGGGCCGAGGCTTCGCAGGATGCCATTTCGATCGAACGTGCTCAAGCAGTGTGCTCAAAGATCTCCCTTCGTCTTGCCGCTCTCAAATAGTCAAAAACCATTTCCATTCACTTTATTTTTCGTATGGTAAAACCTGTTACAAAAAAGAAAATCGTGAAGAAACCTGTCGCCGCTAAGAAAGCGGTGAAAAAATCTGCACCCAAGAAAGTGGCTGTAAAGAAAATCGTGAAGAAAATAATAAAAAAGGTCGCACCTAAGAAAGTGCGTTCCAAAAAGCAGGTTGTTCGCGCGGCAGTGAAAGGCGCGAAAGCGAAAGCATTGTCGGAGAAGACACTCTCAGCAGAACAGCTGATCGAGAAGGGAAAGGAACGCGGTTACGTCACCTACAACGAGATTCTCAAATCATTCCCCCATGTCGAGGAGGATGTAAACTTTCTCGAGTCGCTCTATGAACGTCTCGCTATAGCGGGTGTCGATGTGCTCGAAGGGGGCATGCTCGAGGACGCTGCCGACGAATACCTCGCGACACG
>CXWL01012291.1_pt1 | contig 10769 bp, 10 predicted proteins | sample 590931 | NCBI WGS metagenome assembly CXWL01 (sample SAMEA3498368, study PRJEB10139) | groundwater metagenome | biome: water well; material: biofilm material | place: Germany | collected 2015-04-27 | reverse complement strand
AGAAGCATTGTTTAAATTTACAGATAACGCTATCCTGATAAGCGATATTAATTTTTTGTCAACATAAGGCCATAATGACACAAGACGAACAAAAACGCGCTGCTGCAGCAGCTGCAATCCAGCATATTCCGGTTGGTTGTATTGTTGGCGTGGGCACAGGTTCTACCGCCAATTACTTTATCGATGAGCTGGCTAAAATCAAAAATAAAATTGAAGGCGCGGTCGCGAGTTCAGATACCACTGCAGAACGCCTCAAGAGTCACGGTATCGAAGTGCTTGATCTCAATAATGTTATTGATTTACCCGTTTATGTGGACGGTGCGGATGAGATTACCGAACATTTGCACATGATCAAAGGTGGTGGCGGTGCTTTAACGCGGGAAAAAATTGTGGCTGCTGTCGCTCGAAAATTTATCTGCATTACAGACCAAAGCAAACTGGTGAATGTTCTTGGCAACTTTCCATTACCCATTGAGGTCATACCCATGGCGCGCAGCTATGTCGCACGTGAAATTGTGCTACTGGGAGGGCAACCGGCCTTACGCCGGGGATTCATCACTGATAATGGCAATGTGATTCTTGATGTACATAACTTGCAAATCATGAACCCTGTTGAACTGGAGGCGATACTGAATCAAATCACCGGTGTTGTAACGAATGGTCTTTTTGCCCGGCGCTCTGCAGATACTTTATTATTGGGAACAGATAATGGGGTACGGACAATTACCATCTGATTTATAATGCTAATATTTAGCAGCCAAACTTGGCGCATCACATAATTCAATACCAACAAAAGGCATGCCATGGTAACCAAAGAACATATTTCCAAGCAGTTTGATGCTGATCTTGAAGAAGTGCGCACACGTGTTTTGCAAATGGGTGGTTTTGTTGAAGAGCAAATCGAATATGCTATTGAGGCGCTAACGACCGGCAATGAAGAGCTAATTGATCAAATCATTGCTCGTGACCATCGCGTTAACTCCATGGAAGTATCGATTGATGAGATCTGTAATCAAATTATTGCGCGTCGGCAACCGACTGCAAGCGACTTACGCATGATTATGATGGTTATCAAAACCATTACCGATTTGGAACGTATTGGCGACGAAGCAGCGAAAATTGCACGGATGGCAAAGTTGATCTATTCAACGGACCGTATGCACATACCGCGCTTTATTGAAATCAAGCATGTCGCCAGTATCGCTATGGACATGCTGCATAAGGCGCTAGATTCCTTTGCCCGGTTAGACTTGAATGCAGCTGCGCAAATTGTACGGCAGGACGAATTTGTAGATGAAGAATTTCGTTCCATCTTACGACAATTGATTACGTTCATGATGGAAGATCCAAGAAAAATCTCCACTTGCTTGGAGATAGTATTTATCGCCAAAGCAATCGAACGTATTGGCGATCATGCAAAAAACATGTCCGAGTACGTTGTTTACATGGTAAAGGGCAAGGATGTACGCCATGTAACAGCCGATCAGATTGAACAGGAAATTCGAGAGTAAATAAACTATTTCTAATATATTTTACGTATTTACTATCGATTCCAGCACGTTGCAACATCACCTCCCGCACCTTGTGCTCCGGCATTTGTCAGCGTAAGCGCGCCACAAGTATCACCGGCCATTGTGCCGGCTGGAGTTGCACGAAGCGTAAAATTCGCATTTCCTACGACCAGAAAGTCAATATTGTACTGAGCAGCGCCTGTTCTCGGTGATTGCAATATAGGCAATACAACGGCAGCATCATCACCCGTATTGGCGATTCCATCCGCTCCTACAGTCGCATCATATTGGTTGTTTTCTGTATAGAATCGTTCTAGAAATTGAGCATTTTCATAAAGTATTGACTTAGCCACAGCACGGTTAGAATCTCTTACGTAATTTTGGTAAGAAGGAAAAGCGACTGATGCGAGAATGCCAACAATTGCAACTGTGATTAATAACTCAATAAGCGTAAAACCGTTTAATCTCATAATATTTTCTCCAGAATTCATATACAACCTTAATCTGATATAACCCTAATTTCTTGAACCGTTTTATTTACGAAATAGGATCGCTTTAATCACTCGGTATGCGCGATTGATGTTACTACTTCAAAAACGCTACTGTACCAGCTCATGCCAAGTAATCCGCCCACGAAGCCCGGCAAGACCTTTTGTTGCTGTTGTTTGGACTAGCGTCCCATCTCCCAGGGGAGCTATGAGAACATCATCCGACGTCCCTCTAATTCTTGTCACGCCACCAGGAGAAAAACCGATTTCTATCCCTGCTGACAAACCATCATCATAACCAATTGTTCTGTTTCTATTAATATCAAACGCAGGAAAGGGCAGCATACTGCCTGTCAAGAAATCAATGGTATTCACCAATCCCCTTCCACCAAAATCACACGGCGACGTGGATGGAACGATCGTGGTAAATGTAAATAGGCCATCTTCCAGACTCGGCACACCGGATATGCGTTCACCACTGATCGGAAAATTCAAATACCAGCCTTTTATTGTGGCGGAATAAGTCACCGCGTTTTGTGTCCCTGTTCGGATTGTGGTATCCGTGAATACCTGCTGCACCAGGTTCCCGGCTGTTACAGTAGCCGTGGTGGCGTTGTCCCACACGGCGTAAATAGTTTGTGCCGCGGTATTGGTAGTATCGCCCGTCTCAAGATATTTACCCGTACCAAATAAGACCAGTTGCCCCCCTTTCGGATGAAGACTGACAGCTGGTGGAGCGATAATGGGCTTAGTGGCACCCGAGATAAATAATGGTAAACCGCTTATCGCCACATTCCAGCTCGAAGGCGTTGCAGCACTCACATCAAATTTCCATACATTCCCCTTGATGTCACCCGCATAAATGACATCGACTTTGCCATTTCCATTAGAATCAAATGGCATCGGTGTAGAAAGACCATTACCAGGACCGTTATTGGCAACAAGCTTGATGTAATCTGTACCAAGTGTCCAGCTACCATCTCCCCCCCCCGTTATAAAAAGTATATAAAGTATTGCTTTACCGTTATCACTGTTATAACCGTTTCCGACAATAACTGCCCATTGCCCATTCTCCATTTTCACGATTTGTTTGGTTTGGCCGTTATATGGATCTACTACCGGCTGGTTGTAGCTATAACCCATATCCACATCATCGGCATCAGAGAATTCCCACAGAACCAGGCTTGCTGCATTCGCAGCGGAAAAGATGGGTGCGGACTGAGATGTATCCGACGGATTGGTCACATCAAGCGCATAGAAACCTTTACCGCCCCCATTTAGACTGCCAACCAACACACTTCTCCAGCTTGATGTAGAGCTGTTATACGTATCAGCCACCATGGGAGAGCCATCGACAAAATAGCGATGGTTGGCGTTGTAATCCTTATCAGACAATCGACTTAAATTCGCATATGCCGCACTGGGAATATAAGTAATTAATTCCTTCCCGGCATCTGCAGCCACACAACCCGAGGTTACCCCGGGAATGCAAGCATTAAAGCCATGCAGCGTACCGTCATTGGAGCCTACATATACCATTGGCAGCCGATTCTTATAGGCGGCGCTGAACGCTGCGTAGCCTGCATGATCTACATTGGAGTATCCTGCGCTGGGTTTACCCACATAGAAAGGGGCTGAATTAATAATATCGCCTAGCTTACTCGTGGCACGGCTACGGAATTTATTAACTGTCGTAGCGCTAGCGCAGCTAAATGTCCCGCTTAAACCTTCATTGGTACTGCTACCACGCAAAAAAGCGACTCTTTCCGGTCCGCAGTTATCAACAGTGTCGGCTGCATTTTTATTAAGCAGGGCTTTCTGTGCGGCTGTTAAGTTAGCATATTCGAATGCAACACCATCTGTACTACCTTTTGTAATCACAACACGCGTCGTTGAATTGACAGTAGCAGGGGCCAGTGAAACTGAACCGGCTTCCCATTCTGCCCCCCCCCTATTCCCGGCTGCATCAATAGGAATTGATAATAATTGACCGCTCCAGTCACTACTGTTAAATTTTGCCTGGTAAATACGTCCGTTTGTCCTAAGTGAACTGGAATTGGTAGCTACCGCGGAAGCTGAGCCCGTCCGTGCGATGATCTGCGACAGTGTATTCGATAGAGCATTTGCAAATATGGTCGGATCAGCAGCACTAAAAAAAGCGCCACGACCATTCACGGCAGCATGCCAGAGATCGTCTATCTTTGCGGCATCGCTCGCAGTCGGGTCGGGCCATGCCTCCGATCCCGATGGCAATGTAGTGCGTGACCCAGTGACCCCTAATCCCACTGTGAAAGTAACCATATGTTGCCAGAAAGCAGGATCTGAAGGGTTGGTTGGTACTTTGTTGAGTAAATCTGTTCGCAAATCATTTTTCCAATATTGCATTGCAGCATCCGCTAATGTGTCACTATAAGCATCCGAATAGGGAAGAGCCGGGGTATAGGTATAAGATGCTGGCGTTGCCGGCGAAGAATGATTTGTGATACTAGAACCAGACGAATTATCGGAATTATCTAAACCCGATACAGAACCTTCTGTCCAATAGCCATCCGTCATCAGAATATTATAATTTTGACGGCATGCGTGTTGCGTGCCTCCGGTTGAACCTGGTGTCTCACCCCAAGGACCTTTATCGTCAGTTCTCTTGAAGTATTCCCCTACACTGATCATCGCTTCTCGTAGCGGTGTTCCTGATGCTGGAATATCATGATCATAAAGATTTGTAAAAAAATTCGTTCTGTCTGTACCTGTGAATTGCCTCACGCCAGTTTTTACTACACTTGTCGCCACGCCATCCACCGTTGTAGAGCCTTTATTGATGGCTGCAAAACCTACACGCATGGTATTTCCTTGTGTGGCAAATGCTCTGCCAACACCTGCGCGGGCTAACAATACGCGAGAACGATAATAGGTATACCAATTTGCAAAGTTCTGAATCTCTTCACTATAAGTACAGGTAGGCGCAGCAGCACAATCTGAGCGATTGGCTCCGCCAACATAAGAAGATGTGGAAGACTTGATTTCGACTTCTGTATAACTACTAGCCGCATTGATACTGCCGCTGTTATATTTGTAATACACTGCCGGATAGAAAGTTTTTGATGAACTGGAAGAGCGAGTTCCGTCATTTTGCAACCAACGCGCAGTTTGTGTATTGTTGACCGTAAGATTGCGGCAACCTGCCGCGGTATTCAACGGATTGTGGTAAGCACACGTAGCATCAGCATTACTCATCAGCGACCCATCAGAATTACTCCAGGGCTGGTATCTTACGGTAGGATCGTAATAAATTTTGTTGACGTAACTGGAGCGCAATGAAGCAGTATATTTGTTAGCAGGGTCAAAATCGACGACATAGTTGCTGTAATCATCTGAGCCATAAACACCTGATGCGCGAGGAAACATATAATACACACTTTGAAGAATTAAATTTTCCGGCATGATCTCGAAGTGCATAGATCCTGAATCATCGAGGGTGAACATAACATTGGGTGAAATATTCCCGCCCAAGAAGAGCGGGCCATTCGATAATGGGGACAATGCATAAACCTGACTTGCCCAGAAAATCTGTAAGGAGAAAGACCAGGTCCATAGTATGGAACGTATTAGATTCTCTTGCATAATTTCAACATCCTTTCTGATTACTCAATAACCTACACACTAGGGCCTAAATATTTCCTGTAATTGAACCACTGTTCCTTGTCTGGCACCCTGCGCTCGCACAGTGATGCGGTAGTAATAGCGCTCACCGCTACCCGGTGGTGTTTTTTTAATCCCCTCAATGATATAAGTCGGCGCAGGCAAACCCGCGGACAATGCGGGTGCTGTATAGGCCACGCCATCTACCCGGAAAACTGTTCCCGCCACATAATTAATAGGACAGTTCGGCGTACAGTAGGTCGTCCAGGCTATACTCGTAGGTGTTGCCCCTGCACCGTAGTAACACAGTCCTGCTGTACAAGTAGTGTCGAAGTCGACTACCCCATCAATCGGACTTGGCATGTTGGTTGTCGGATCGTTATCACGGATATGCTGTTCCGCATATCGAAGCGTCATTTCTGCCGCTTGAAGCGCAAGATTACGATCGCGTAAGTTACCTGACATGCGCTCTTCCATGCTGGCCGTTTTCATCGCCGTAACACCGAACAAAGTTAATACAACGAGAAAAATTAGGCCCGTGACAAGCGTCGCACCACTTTGTTTCTGTGGAAAATTAAATCTGATGATCATGGTGAGAGATTGACTCGATTGCGCAAATTGAATGTGGCGGTAAAAGCACGCCTTAACCGCCGGTCAGCTGGAACAGCTACTGCAGCACCATTACAATTCAAGTAACTTCCAGCAGAAACGATATTGGTCTTCTCAGAGCGAACCAGCACACACACACGAGCGGTAACAACTTGATCCCAATTTGCTGGCAACGCAACATATTGGTTTGCTGATTGGTCTCCATTTGTATCAATCCCATAAAGAATCTGGAGATCTTCCACATTTTCGACCAACTCGATACCTGAAGGCGGAGCACCTGGTGCAACCGGTACAACTGCAATAGTGCCAGCACATTGTAATCTTGCATTCACAGCATCAATATTAAAGTGGTTCTGAATGATAGTACCTGTTGCTGTTACTTGACTACCCGCACAGTCCCTATCATTAATTGCCCCGTCATATTGTATCGTGAGTGTATCTGCCACTCCTGTGGCACCAGATGTCCCATTAATCGCTGCGCCATCAAACTCAACCTTAAAACCCGTGAACGGAAAATCCGCATGTCCTGCTTGCTTTATACTGCGCCCAAGTATCTCTAATGCAAAACGGCCGCTTTCTTGAATGCGCGCGTTGTCCTCTTGCACGCGAAAGGCTTGACGACTGCTCACAAAAGTTGTTCCAATAACCAGTAGCAATACCAGACTGATTGTCAAAGCGATCATTAACTCAACCAAAGTGAAACCTTGTTGTGTCTTGGGCAAGAAATTATTTCTCATGTGCATATTTAATTAAATATGATTTGATATTTATGCCAGTTTCAAGGCGAGAACCTTGTCAAGAAGCATCGTGTACCGGTTGGTGTACCTACTGGGCATCTAGGATCAGATGTGTTTCCCATTTCTTTTTCAGTCCACATGACTGTGATTAAAAAACCGACCGCTAAATTGCCAGCTACTGTCCCAAGTCCCCCAGGTAACAATCTAGAATTAGCTGTGTTCCACTGCGCATGATCATAAACAGCCATCTGAGCAGCATCACATCCTGCAGCAACACAATCACTGCTGGCGGGAATATTCGTTGCGAGCGCATCGTAGGATCCGCTACGTACACCGGTTATATTGGCACGCATCCGATCTGCAATATCTTGCGTTTGTTGTGTTGCAACTGAACGATAATGCGACGTGGTATTGCTTTTCATACCTGTGGTCACCATGCTCGCCATTCCTAGCAATCCAAAAGAAAGTATCAGTACAGTAATGAGAACCTCCAACATACTAAAACCGCACTGTTTCCTAGATTCAATAGAATTGAGACTGGAATTCATTAACATGCACCTGTTCCTACCTCGATACGTAGGCGACCTTGATTGCTGAGAACTAATGCTCGTGAGGCGCTAATGCCACGGCTATCACATAAAGAAAAAGTAGTGTTATACCCAAGTGAAAAACCGCTCGCAGAAAAAGTTATTCTTGTACGACCGGATGACAACGTATTACCACCTGATAATGCCGAACCGACATGAATAATCTCTTCACCTGCATCCACCGCACCATCGCCATCCGCATCCGAAAAAACTATCCAGCCATTTGACCAGACAGTTCCACCAGTACAACCCGCACCATTCGTACTGGGACAAACTGTTGCAGAACTACTTCTTTTGATGGCTTCATTTTTCGCAAGTGTCATCGCCGATGAAAAGCTATTCACCTGCGTTATCAACAAACTATCCTGTACAAATACGCGATAATTGGGCACGGCCATCGTTAACAGAATACTCGCCACACTTAACGTAACTAATAACTCTATTAATGTAAAACCCATGTGGATGGTTCGACTAATCACTTTTCCCTTTCAACTCCGAATAGAACTACTAGAAGTTACGGTCAAAATTTAGGTTTACTTAAGTGTTTTTGGGATTCTTAAAATCTAAGTGCAAAATTCCAAGAAATCTGGATTTATAGTTGATCGCTCTAGAACTTGCTGAAGAAGTACCGTTTAGAGAGAATCATTGCGCTAGGTTACAATCCACCTTAATTAATTCTTTATTGTCATAAAAGCAGGCACAGTCCATCATGGAACAAGATGTAATCGTCATTGGTGCAGGAATCATAGGGCTTTCAACGGCGGAACGCCTGTTATTACAAGGTGCAAAAGTTACAATACTCGAACGCAATAAAGCTGGGCAAGAATCATCGTGGGCAGGTGGTGGTATTTTATCGCCGCTTTGTCCATGGGATTATTCTGATGATGTCACACGCCTTACTAGCTATAGCGCCAAACAATTCCCGGCCTGGATCTCAGCCTTACACAAAACTTCTAGGATTGATCCGGAATATGAAATATCCGGTATGCTGATATTGCCACCTTACGATGTAGAAGCTGCACAACAGTGGTGTTCAAAAAGAGAAATTAAAATAGAGCAGCGAGGAATACTGTGTACGCCATCCATCGGAAACAACATTGGAATTCATACCAGCAGAACATTTGAGCGCGCTTTATTCTTGCCTGATATTGCACAAGTACGTAATCCAAGATTATTACGCGCATTACTTAACCGAGTTGCGCAATTAGGCGGGAAAATCATAGAAAGCTGTACAGTGAACACCCTGAAAACAGCACATGAGCGAATACAGTCTGTTACTTCGTCTCGCGGCGAGTTTATTGCAGATTATACTATTGTTAGTGCTGGCGCTTGGAGTAAAGCAGTATTGGGAAAACACGCCCTCAAACTGGATATTAAACCGATAAAAGGACAAATGCTGTTACTCAAATTTGCTACACCGCCTGTACACAACATTCTCGTGCAAAATGATTTATATATCATCCCTCGCCGGGATGGTCATTTACTCATTGGCAGCACACTCGAAGATGTGGGTTTTGATAAACAGACGACAACATCAGCACGTGACAATCTGTTGATACGTGCGCAGGCTATTCTGCCAGCACTTCACAAAATGCCCATAAAGCAACACTGGGCAGGATTGCGTCCGGCTTCACCGGACAACATACCCACTATTGCCCGACACCCGCTAATCAAAAATTTATTTATCAACAGCGGTCACTTTCGCTATGGCGTCACTATGGCACCAGCCAGCGCTGAGATTCTGGTTAATGAGATAACGGGCACTCCACAACCATTTGATGCGACTCCCTATCAAATGGGATGGAATATAGATTAGTTATCAGGCCTTCGGTAATGGAAACACAACCGATTCAACAACACCACTTAACTCTTCTATCATTACATCTTCACCGATTTGTTCGGCCCCGATTTGCTTGAGCCGGGATATCACTTGCTGCACCAGTATTTCCGGGGCGGAAGCTCCTGCCGTAATACCTATGATTTTCTTTCCAAGAAACCAATCTTCTTGCAATTGTTCGGCGCGATCTACCATATAGGCTTCCACATTGGCATTTCTTGCCACTTCACATAGCCGGTTAGAATTTGAACTATTGGGAGAACCCACTACGATGACCAAATCGCATTGATCCACCATTTTTTTAACGGCATCCTGACGATTCTGTGTGGCATAGCAAATATCGTCTTTCTTAGGGCCGGTGATCATAGGAAATCGCCTTTTCAAGGCATCGACAATGCGTGCGGCATCATCAACTGACAAAGTTGTTTGTGTTACATAAGCCAAGTTGGCCTCGTCTTTAACTTTTAGGACATCAACATCCATCTCGGTTTCTACCAGATACATTCCTTTGTTTTCGCCGTCAATTTGCCCCATCGTACCTTCAACTTCCGGATGACCTTGATGGCCGATCATAATGATTTCCTTTCCATCCTTGCGCATCTTGGCCACCTCCACATGAACCTTGGTAACCAGCGGACAGGTCGCATCAAATACCTTTAATTTACGATCTGCAGCCTCTCGCCGGACAGCATGCGATACGCCGTGCGCACTAAAAATCAGAATACTATCCTGCGGCACTTCATCCAGATTCTCTACAAAAACAGCACCTTTTTTCTCCAGATTCTCAACCACAAAACGGTTATGCACAACTTCATGGCGCACATAAATCGGCGCGCCATGCATTGTAAGCGCACGTTCAACAATTTCTATCGCACGATCCACACCAGCACAAAAACCTCTGGGATTCGAAAGTAGTACTTTGATCATTTATTTATCCTCCAACAATGGATATTTTGCCTAGACTGAATTCAGTGATAAGCGCATTCCGCATTCAATATCACAAATCTCAGGCATTGAAATTTAACAGCGTTTATATCTCTCGATAGCGTTCTGTCAATGCGACACGTTTTTCATAAGCTTCCCGTGCAATCTGAATATCTTCCAGAAATTGCGGCAGCTCCTTCATTAGCAGTGCTTGTGGCCCATCGACCAATGCTTTGCTGGGTGCCGGATGAAAGTCGACCAACACCATATTAGCACCAGCTATGACGCCCTGAGCTGTTACATGCATCACGTCCAGAATACCATCCGGCGAACTTGCGCGAGTACCCACTGAGTGCGAAGGATCAACACAAACCGGCATACGAGTTAACCTTCTGACAACAGGTACATGCGAAAAATCAACAAAATTACGATGCGGA
>CXWL01071549.1_pt1 | contig 10771 bp, 7 predicted proteins | sample 590931 | NCBI WGS metagenome assembly CXWL01 (sample SAMEA3498368, study PRJEB10139) | groundwater metagenome | biome: water well; material: biofilm material | place: Germany | collected 2015-04-27 | reverse complement strand
TTCATTATTGGCAAAGGCTTTGAGCATGCCTTCATCTTGAGATAAATGCGCCATGATGCGCAGCTCAATTTGTGAATAATCGGCAGATACGATCACGCTGCCAGCTTGGGCTATAAACGCTTCGCGAATGCGGCGACCTTCAGCTGAGCGTACAGGGATGTTTTGCAAGTTAGGGTCAGAGCTGGCTAAGCGCCCAGTAATTGCTACTGCTTGGTTGTAGCTTGTGTGCACACGACCTGTACTCGGGTTGATCATGCGCGGTAATTTGTCGGTATAGGTGGATTTAAGTTTGGCTAGCCCGCGATACTCTAATAAAACCTTAGGTAAAGGGTGGTCAAGCGCCAACTCCTGCAACACATCCTCATCGGTAGAGGGCGCACCGCTTGGCGTTTTTTTGAGTGGTTTAATACCTAACTTGTCGAATAAAATCTCTTGTAATTGTTTGGGTGATGCTAGATTAAACGGCTGGCCTGCAAGCTCGTAGGCTTGGTTTTCTAGCGCGACTAACTTTAAGCCGATCTCATTGCTCTGAATATTGAGCAGGTTTCTATCAATCAACACGCCATTGCGCTCAATAGTGAATAGCACGCTAGAGCTAGGCAATTCAATTTGGCTGTAAATGTAGTCTAGCTTGGAGTCTGCGGCAATTTGTGGATACATGGCCTGATGTAGCTGCAGGGTAATGTCTGCATCTTCAGCTGCATACTCAGCCGCGACCTCTACCGTGACCTGGTTAAAGGTGACCTGCTTGGCGCCCTTGCCGGCGACTTCTTCAAACGTGATGGTTTTGAGGCCTAAATGACGCATGGCAAGGTCATCCATACCGTGGGTTTTGTGCGATTCAAATACGTAGGATTGAAGTAGCGTATCGTGGGCAATGCCGTTTAACGCAATGCCGTGATTCGCCAGCACGTGTTGGTCATATTTAAAATTTTGCCCGACTTTTTTGATGGCAGGGTTTTCTAAAATGGGCTTGATTTTAGCTAAAGTGTCGGCAAAATTAAGCTGGTCTGGCGCATCAAAATAATCATGCTTCAGGGGTAAATAAGCCGCACTGCCTGCTTCTACGCTAAACGACATTCCGACAATTTTGGCGGTCATCGGGTCTAGCGAAGTGGTTTCGGTATCAAAGCATACCAAATCAGCCGTACTTAATTTAGTTAGCCAAATATCTAATTGCGCGTTAGTTAAAATGGTTTCGTAGTTGCGGGTGGAGATTGGAGTATAAGATATTTCAACCGTTCGTCCTGAGCCTGTCGAAGGACTAGTTTGTGGTTCGACAAGCTCACCACGAACGGAATTAGGCATGTTATCCAACTCACGTCTCCAGCTTTTAAAATCAAAATGGTCAAATAATTCAATGAGTTTGGCTTTGTTCTGGGGCTGTGGGGCAAGGTCGGCAAGGTTTTCTTGAATGCCGACATCACAACGGATTGTAATCAACTCGCGTGCAGTTGGCAGCCATGGTAACGCTTTGCGCAAGTTTTCGCCCACTACACCAGTGATTTCATCAGCATGCGCCACGATATTTTCTAGCGAGCCGTATTGTTTTAACCATTTTACAGCGGTTTTAGGCCCTACCTTTTCAACGCCAGGTACGTTGTCTGAGGTGTCCCCAATGAGAATCAGGTAATCTACAATCAGGCTGGGCGGCAGGCCAAATTTATTTTCTACCCCTGCAATATCCAGTATCTCGTTGCTCATCGTATTCACGAGGGTTACATGTTTATTTACCAGTTGTGCAATATCTTTGTCGCCGGTTGAAATGATGACGCGCACGCCTTCGCGCTCGGCTTGCTTGGCGAGCGCGCCAATCACGTCGTCTGCTTCAACGCCGTCTTCCATAATCAGCGGCCAACCCATAGCCTTAATGGCTTCATGTAATGGTTCTATTTGGCTACGCAAATCATCAGGCATACTGGCGCGATTAGCCTTATATTCTGCGTAAATATCGTCGCGGAAAGTTTTGCCTTTGGCATCAAAGATACACGCGCTATAATCTGCCGGGTATTCTTTATGCAAACGCCGTAACATATTAAGTACACCCTGAATCGCGCCTGTGGGTTCATTCTGGCGATTTCTTAAGTCAGGCATGGCGTGAAAGGCCCGATACAGGTAGGATGAGCCATCCACTAATAATAATGTTTTCATATGGGCTTTCTATTATTCTTACAACTCTTCAATTAGGCGTCTAAATTATGTCTGTTGCGAAAAAAATTCCAAAAATTACCGATCTTGATGTGCAAGATCGTCATCATACTGCGCATGAAGCCTGGCATGCATTTGAGATTATGGCAGAATTTGTCGATGCAACGGAACGACTTAAAGAAATCACGCCAGCAGTTTCTATTTTTGGCAGTGCCCGTACCAAGCCCGATAGTCCTTATTATCTGTTGACCGAAGAAATAGCCAGACTTTTATCTGATGCAGGCTTTAGTGTAATTTCAGGGGGTGGTCCTGGCATTATGGAGGCCGCTAACAAAGGTGCTTACCCTGGTAAATCACCTAGTATTGGTCTGAATATTGAGTTGCCGCATGAGCAAACCAAGAATCCATATCAAGACATCAGTCAAAACTTTAAACACTTTTTCATGCGTAAGGTGATGTTTGTTAAATATGCGAGTGCTTATGTGGTCATGCCGGGCGGTTTTGGTACCTTAGATGAAGTGATGGAAGCGATCACGCTAGTGCAAACAGGTAAAACATTAAAAATACCAATAATTTTGGTATGTGAGCCTTTTTGGCGTGGGTTAGTTGATTGGATTAAAACCACCTTGGTAGATGAAGAAATGATTTTAGCCAGTGATTTAGATTTAATTCAAATAATTGATGATCCTGCGAAAATTGTGGAAGCAATATTCAAGCATTATGAAACACGTGGATTCAAATTATCAGCGGCTGAAGAGAGTGTTCAGCTTTATTTATAATGAATACCGTTTTAATGCATGTAATTTGATAGAATAAATCGTTATTCAGGTCATTAGACTTCATTCTAAAGATAGGTGTCAGGGTTATGCATAATTTCGATAAAAATAAAGGCTGGAAAAGTTTAGTGTTATTGTTACTAGCACTGGTATTTGTGCAATTACCTTTAGCCGCTTCAGCTAAAGAGCCTCAGGCCAAGGAGCCGCCAGCTGGTTTGCAGCCGCTTGAGGATATTCCGCCGCCTGCCATCGGCAATGATGATAATGCAGATGAGCCACAAGTCACCATTGTTAAGAAAAATGGTGAAACCGTTGAAGAGTATCGCATCAATGGCCAGCTCTATATGATGAAAGTAACGCCAGCACATGGCGTGCCTTATTATATGCATAGGGAAGACCAAAACGGCGGCTGGTTAATGGATGGCCCCAACCAACCGTTAAGCATCCCTAAATGGACGTTGTTTAGGTTTTAATGACTATCGTTAGTGCTTATTAAAGAGGGTGGTACACCCTCTTTAATTTTTTAACCACGGTTTACTTATTCATTTTATTAACATTTCATACGCCGCTATTTAATATTCCCTTATGTCTGTATTTACCTCTGTCAGTATTCAACAATTACAAGTGTGGCTTCAAGATTATGCTATTGGAGAACTTGTTGAATTAAAAGGTATTTCATCAGGTATCACCAATACCAATTATTTTGTGACGACTAACCGGGATAAAACCGGCCAACATAAGTATGTGTTGACCTTGTTTGAACACAATACACTTGCAGAACTCCCTTATTTTATTGATTTAATGAGTCATCTCGCGGCACATGGCATTCCGTGCCCACGCCCGATTACCGATAAAGCAGGTGTCAGTTTACACATGCTCAACGGTAAACCGGCAGCCTTGATCAGTTGCTTAAAAGGGCAAGATGTAGACGTGCCTAATGACATACACTGCAGCGCAGTTGGCGCTGTGCTGGCAAAAATGCACATTGCAGGCCAGTCGTTTGATAAGCAGCCTAGTCATCAACGTACGCAGAACCCACGCGGGGCAGATTGGCGCATCAAAACGGCGCAGCATGTGATGCCGCATTTGCACGAGGCAGACCAACAGTTATTGCAGAATGAAATAGCATTTCAAGCCACATTAGATACCGCGCAACTACCCATGGGCGTCATTCACGCTGATTTGTTCCGCGATAATGTGTTGTTTGACGGCGATGAAATAGGCGGATTGATTGATTTTTATTATGCCTGCCACGATGTGCTGGCGTATGATTTGGCGATAGCAGTGAATGATTGGTGCATACAAGTGGATGGTAGTTTAGATACATCAAGATTAAATGCGATGCTCGGCGGTTATCAAGCTGTTAGACCGTTTAATCAAGCCGAGCGTGACGCTTGGCCGAGTTTGTTACGTATTGCTGCTTTGCGCTTTTGGTTATCACGTTTGTATGATCAAATTTATCCACAGGCTGGTGAATTAACGCATGCAAAAGATCCGAATCATTTTCAGAGAATACTTAAATTGCGTGTAGAACAATTGTAAAATCGCGCGTTAAATAGCGACAGATAGGGGGAGCACCATGGCAGAAGATTCACAAATTAAAACATTGCAAATTAAACAGGTTCCAGCAGGCAATGCATGGTCCTGGATAGTGAGCGGCTTTGAATTATTTAAAGCAAACCCCGCGATGTGGATTATTTTATTCGTCATTTACCTGGCCATTATTGTGCCTATTTCACTCATTCCATTGATTGGGTCAGTACTGAGCACTTTGTTGGCGCCTGTATTTGCGGCTGGAATGATGTTGGGCTGCAGGGCACTCACGCAACATCAGGATTTAGAAATCAACCATTTATTTGCAGGTTTTAAGCATAATACCGCACAGCTCATTGCTGTGGGCGGCATTTATATGGTGAGTTTGCTGATGATTGCTGTGATGGTGGTACTGGCTTTGGATAAAGAAACGATTGATTTGTTGATGAAAGGGCAGACTCTAAACCCTGATCAAGCAAGCGCCATGATGCTACCAATTTTAGTAGCCATGCTTTTTATTATGCCAATACTTATGGCGTATTGGTATGCGCCGGTATTAGTGGGCTTAAATAACTTAACCGCAATAGAGGCAATGAAGTTAAGTTTTGTTGCTTGCCTAAAAAACATGGTGCCGTTTGTTCTTTATGGCTTAATTTTTATGCTGCTGTTGATTGTCGCGCTTATTCCGTTTGGTTTGGGATTGCTGGTCGCGGTTCCGGTGATGATGACGAGCTTATATACCAGCTATGTGGATGTTTTTAATATCACCCAGCATGTTGAGTAAGTTAGTAAGCTTCGTTATTACATTCTTCGCAATGACGATTAAACAGGATTAAGTTTAGCGAACTCTAAGGCGAGCCATTTTAAGCCTTCGCGCCCAAAATTTACTTGCACGCGCATGTCATTCGCGTTGCCTTCGTAGCTCACCACCACGCCATTACCAAACTTGGCATGTGCCACTTGCTGGCCAATTTTCCACGGCATAGAATTTTTCTGGTTACTACTTTGTTGCTTACTCATCATGGCGGGGAGTTCATTATAGTCGCGCCCACCGCCAGATCTGGTGGCAGGCTTAGCATTTAAGCGTTTCAAAAATTCTTCAGGAATCTCATCCAAAAAGCGTGAAGGGATGCCGTAGCGTACTTTTCCGTGCAACATACGGCTTTGCGCATGGCTTAAATACAAGCGTTGCCGCGCACGCGTAACGGCTACGTACATGAGGCGACGCTCTTCTTCCAAACCGCTGTTTTCATATAAGCTTTGCTCGTGCGGACATAGGCCTTCTTCTAAGCCGCTAATAAATACTGCCTTGAACTCCAAGCCTTTGGATGCGTGTACTGTCATTAATTGTAAGGCTTCACGACCAACATCGGCTTGGTGTTCGCCTGCTTCAAGGCTGGCATGACTTAAAAACTGTGTGAGCAGGTCTTGCTCGGTTTCACCGTCCACATTGTTGTGGTTACCGAAGTCTTGATTGGTGAATGACACGGCAGCCGTGACCAATTCTTTCAAGTTTTCAATGCGGTCTTCGCCTTCTTTGTCATTTTCATAATGCGCGGTTAAGCCAGACATCGTAATGGCGAGTTCCGCCAGTTCAGGCAGGCTGATGCCATAGGCGTTATCTACCATTTGCCTGATAAGCGCAACAAAACCTTCAATGCCCTTACTACCAATCTTACCGTTACCCACTTTGTTAATAGCCGCTTGCCAGATGCTGCAATTGTCAAGACGAGCACTTTCTTGCAACTGCTCTAAACTACGTGCGCCTATGCCGCGCGTAGGAAAATTAATGACGCGCAGCAGCGCCGTATCATCATTCGCATTGGCAATTAAGCGCATGTAGGCGAGGGCATGTTTAATCTCTGCACGTTCAAAAAAGCGTAAACCACCGTACACGCGATAAGGTAAATTGGCAGAGAATAATGCGTGTTCTAATATGCGAGATTGCGCATTGCTGCGGTACAGCAGGGCGATGTCGCCTAAAGACGTGCCTTCGCAATGCAGCATTTTTATTTCATCGACAATAAACTGTGCTTCGTCAGTATCGTTGTAAGCATCGTATACACGCACAGGCTCCCCCGCGCCTGCAGAAGTCCACAAATTTTTTCCTAACCGATTGTTATTGTGCGAAATAATCGCGTTGGCCGCATCTAGAATATTGCTGTGTGAACGATAGTTTTCTTCAAGCTTCACGATATTTTGAATATTAAAATCTTTTTCAAAGTCACGCATATTACCCACGCGCGCCCCTCTAAAGCCATAGATAGACTGGTCATCATCACCCACGGCAAACATGCAATTATGCTGTGAACTATCACCTTGGCCAGTGAGCAATTTCAGCCACAGATATTGCAGACGATTGGTATCTTGAAATTCATCTACCAATATGTATTTGAAGCGATTTTGGTAATGCTGGCGAATGTTCGCATCGCGCTCAAGCAGTTCGTAACAACGCAATAAAAGCTCGGCAAAATCGGCCACGCCATCCCGCTGACATTGTTTGTCGTATTCTTCAAAAATCTCACGCATCTTTTGCGAGTGTGAGTCGTAAGCTTCCACAGCATGGGCGCGTAAACCTTCATCTTTGCAGCCGTTGATAAAATTTTGTACTTGCTTGGGTGGATACTTTTCATCATCCACATTCATCAGCTTCATTAAACGCTTAATGACTGACAACTGATCCGAGATGTCTAAAATCTGAAAGCTCGCAGGCAAGCCAGCTTCGCGATGGTGTGCGCGCAATAGTCGGTTACAAAGCCCGTGAAACGTCCCCACCCACATGCCCCGCGTGTTAATGGGCAGTGATGCAGTAATGCGCGTCAGCATCTCTTTTGCGGCTTTATTTGTAAACGTGACTGCTAATAAACCTGTAGGGGACACTTGCCCCGTTTGAATCAACCAAGCAATGCGAGCAGTAAGCACACGCGTTTTACCGCTACCGGCACCCGCTAAAATCAACGCGGATTGTTGCGGCAAGGTCACGGCCTCAAGCTGTTTGTTATTGAGCTCCGCTAAAAGCGGGTCTTGCGTAACGGGTGAGTTTTGAATTTCCATAGCGGCATTATCGCACGGGATTTAGTAAAAATTAGGAAGTTCGCGTGATACAAACTGTTACAAAATACTGAGAACTAACTTTAGGCAACATGCTCTCATTGTACATGATGGCTAAATTCAATTTTAGTTGTCCTTTCCGCTTCTTTCCTCCCTGAGCGGAAGCCTTAGACATAAGGCATTTTGCCCCGACTCTCATCCCCTTGAGTCGGGGCTTTTTTTATCATGCATGGCTATAGAAAAATGCCGCCTTTTTGCAACCTGTATGGTGGTCTGGTCTTGGCCACCCATAAGCGGTTGTAATTTAATAAGCCGTCACGTTAAAACTTCTATCAACCTAAGTTCGGCGCATTACCCATAAAAAAGCCTCGCAAATTGCGAGGCTTTTGTTTTAGTACAATTGCATTGCTGTAATCTGGCTTCAGTTCAAATCCAACGACGTATCGCCGAAGAAATGAAGAACAGATTTACATCATGCCACCCATGCCGCCCATACCACCCATATCACCGCCACCCATCGCTGGGCCGTCGTCTTTAGGTAGTTCAGCCACCATACAATCAGTGGTTAACATTAAGCCGGCTACTGAAGCAGCGTTTTGCAATGCAGAACGGGTTACTTTAGTTGGGTCTAACACGCCCATTTCTACCATGTCGCCGTAGGTTTCATTCGCAGCATTGTAACCATAGTTGCCTTTGCCTGCTGCAACATTGTTGACAACTACTGATGGCTCTACACCTGCGTTTTGAACGATTTGGCGTAATGGTTCTTCAACCGCGCGCAATACAATTTTAACGCCAGCATCTTGATCGTGGTTATCGCCTTTAACTTTAGCAATTGCATCACGTGCACGAATCAATGCCACGCCGCCGCCAGCCACAATACCTTCTTCAACCGCTGCACGTGTTGCATGCAATGCATCTTCTACGCGGGCTTTTTTCTCTTTCATTTCGATTTCAGTTGTCGCGCCAACCTTAATCACTGCAACACCGCCAGCTAGTTTAGCCACGCGCTCTTGCAGTTTTTCACGGTCGTAGTCGCTAGTCGCTTCTTCGATTTGTGTTTTGATTTGAGTAATACGTGATTTGATGCTGGCTTCAACACCATGACCGTCAATGATGATTGTGTTTTCTTTACCCACTTCAATACGTTTTGCTTGACCTAAGTTTTCAAGTGTTACGTTTTCAAGTTTCAAACCAACTTCTTCAGCAATCACTGTACCGCCAGTCAAGATCGCGATATCTTCTAACATGGCTTTACGTCGGTCACCAAAACCAGGCGCTTTAACCGCTGTAGTTTTCAAAATGCCACGAATATTGTTTACTACTAATGTCGCCAGCGCTTCGCCATCAACGTCTTCAGCAATAATCAACAATGGACGACCAGATTTAGCCACTTGCTCCAAAGTTGGTAACAAATCACGGATGTTTGAGATTTTTTTGTCGTGTAGTAATACGAATGGATTGTCTAAAAGCGCGATTTGACGCTCTTGATTGTTGATGAAGTATGGTGACAAATAGCCACGGTCAAACTGCATACCCTCAACTACGTCTAATTCGCTTTCTAAACCTGAGCCGTCTTCAACGGTAATTACACCTTCTTTACCCACTTTATCCATCGCATCTGCAATGATTTTGCCGATAGATTCGTCGGAGTTTGCAGAGATTGAGCCAACTTGTGCGATTTCTTTGCTGGTGGTACATGGTTTTGATTGTGCTTTTAAATCAGCAATTGCTGCAGCAACGGCTTTATCAATGCCACGTTTTAAATCCATTGGGTTCATACCCGCAGCGACTGATTTCATGCCTTCACGAATAATCGCTTGAGCTAAAACAGTCGCCGTTGTTGTGCCGTCACCAGCAATGTCAGAAGTTTTTGAAGCCACTTCTTTCACCATTTGCGCGCCCATGTTTTCGAACTTGTCTTTAAGTTCGATTTCTTTAGCCACAGAAACGCCATCTTTAGTGATGGTAGGTGCGCCGAATGAGCGCTCTAATACTACGTTACGGCCTTTAGGGCCTAATGTTACCTTTACCGCGTTGGCAAGAATATTCACGCCATTAGTCATTTTTTGGCGAACTTCGTCACCAAATCTTACGTCTTTTGCTGCCATGTTAAATTCTCCTATGTTCTATATATATTCTGTCATTCTGACGTATGTCAGAATCTGTAGGTATTTGCACGAGATTCCGAAACAAGTTCGGAATGACAAGTGATTATTCAACAATCGCCATGATATCTTCTTCGCGCATCACTAATAACTCTTCGCCATCAACCTTAACGGTTTGGCCTGCGTATTTGCCGAATAACACTTTGTCGCCGACCTTAACGTCTAGGGCGATTACTTTGCCGTTATCATCTCTTTTGCCGGTACCAATGGCTTGCACAACACCTTGATCAGGTTTTTCTGTCGCGCTATCTGGAATCACAATGCCAGATGCGGTAGTGCGTTCTTCTTCTGAACGTTTTACAATGACGCGGTCATGTAACGGACGGATTTTCATACGGTTTCTCCAAAAATTAAATGATAATAATGAAACGGTTAAATTTCTAACAAAACTAAAAGCTGTATTACAAATGGTCGAATTTCTACCATTTAGAACGAGTGCGATTTTAGCACTCAAACACCTGGAGTGCTAGTTATTGGGTCGGTTCACTATATTTCAAGATTAAACATAGAGAAATTTACATAAAAACCTTATGCTATCTATTGTGTTCAAAACTTAAAGCAAGCTAATGACCCAAAATGAATCAGCAATTGAGCAAATTAACCTCGGCTTTAATGAGCAAGAAGATAGGCTGTTGCTCAGGCTGGGCTTCGCTGACAAAACTGAAATTGCGGTGTGGATTACACGGCGTATTTGTAAGGCAATGTGGAGTTTGCTACAAAGCTCGGATAGCAGTTTTTTGCCAAATGTAACGCAATTAGAAAAACCTGCAATCGCTTCGCCAGCCAATAAAGATCAGGCAATTGAGAATTTCGCGCGTGAATCAGCAGAGCTGAAAACCATAGGGAATATGGACTTTAAGTCAGAATACATTGCAGACCGCCAAACACGTTCAGACGAGCCGTTGTTGGCTGTGCAATGTGTGATTATTTCGTTAGAAAATCAGCCGCCTAATTTAGAGTTGCAATGTAAAAATGACCAGTCCGTTCAAATGGTGCTTACTAATGAGCTTGTATACGCCATCACCAGTATGATGCAACTCGCAACGCGTGAAGCGGGTTGGGATTTGCTGATGACCGTCGATAACACGAAAATTA
>CXWL01147312.1_pt1 | contig 10772 bp, 12 predicted proteins | sample 590931 | NCBI WGS metagenome assembly CXWL01 (sample SAMEA3498368, study PRJEB10139) | groundwater metagenome | biome: water well; material: biofilm material | place: Germany | collected 2015-04-27 | reverse complement strand
ACGGTATTGGTCACCACGGTGGCGTCGATGTGGCCTTGGGCGACGGCCAGCAGGGTGTCGTTCTGCGACTGGTAGGCGCGGAAACTGCCGCTGCCCCAGTTCTTAACGTCTTTCTCCAGGGCAATCGCTTCATAGGTGCCGCTGGTGTTGCCGACCGGCTTGCCCTTGATGTCGTCGAAGCTGTTGATGCCGGTGTTGTCGCGGGTCAGCACGACCATCTGGAAGGCGAAGTAGGGCACGGTCAGGCCGACGGTCTTGGCCCGTTCCAGGGTGTCGGAGGTGGAGGCGACGATCACGTCGGCACGCCCCGAGACCAGCGCCGGGATGCGGTCAGGGAAAGGGGTTTCCACCACTTCGGCCTCGACCCCAAGGATTTTTGCCAGATCGCGGCAGTAGTCCACATCGAAGCCCGCCGGGTTATTCCCTTCATCACGGAAGCCCATGGGCGGGAAGTCCAGGGTCACGGCGCAACGCAGCTTGCCGGAACCGATAATGTGGTCGAGCTTGTCGGCCTGGGCGGTGGCGACAAAGGTGGAAGCGAGAACAGCGCTGAGGGCTACGGCAAATGCTGGGTTTTTCATAGAGGCCTCGTGGTGGTGAAGATGCTGTTGGATATCGTATTGAGGATTTCGTATACGATATTAACAATAGCAAGCAGCGTGCCCGTTTCCAGTCGATAGTTGGATTTTTCTTTCAGGCCTTGCCGTAGACGTCCTACGTCGATGCTGTTTGCGACTGAGGTGCCTGGAGGCGCTGGGAGGGGTGTTACATATGGGAGCAGTGGGGGCGCGGGTGCCCCTTAAAGGAACACCCGGCTGGGCGGGTCAGCGCGGGTTATCGCGATAGTGGCTCGGCGACAGGCTGGTGAGGGCGCGGAACTGCCGGCTGAAGGCGCTGTGATCGGTGTAGCCGCAGCGCAGGGCGATCTCCGTGATCGGCAGGTCGCTGTCGAGCAGCAGGCGCGAGGCTTCTTCTAGCCGGGCCTTATGAATCATCTGCCTTGGGGTGAGCTGGAACACCCGTTTACAGTGGCGCTCCAGTTGCGCCACGGAAAAGCCAGCAATCGCGGTCAGTTCGGCGAGGCTGATGGGCTGGGCAAAATGGCTGCGGATATGCGCATCGACCGCTGCCAGTTTTTGATAGGCCGGGTGGCTGGACTGCGGCGTTTGCAAGTCGCGGGAGATGCCGGCGAGGCCGACGATTTGTCCCTGCTGATCGCGCAGGGCGAGCTTGTGGGTCAGGCACCAGATCGGCTGATTGCCGTAGTACAGGTGCAACTCAAGTTGATCGGCCAGTTCGCGACCGCTGTCGAGGACCCGCCGATCCTGCGCGGTGTACAACGGGCCGNNGGGCACAACGGGCCGAAACGCTCCGGGAACACCTGTTCGGCAGTCAGTCCGAGCAGTTGGCTGCGCTGCTTGAAACCGCAGCGGCGGGCCAGGGTCTGGTTGACGAAGGCGTAGCGTGCCTCGCAGTCCTTGATGAAGAACACCACGTCCGCCAGGGTGTCGAGCAGCGGCGCGATGGCTTGCAGGCTGCCGAGCAGGGTCGGCAGGTCACAGGGCTGGAAGCTGTTGAGTGAGGGGTACATGGCGCTCAGGGTCCGTTGGCGACCTCGGGATCATAGTGACTCACCGCGATCGCCGAAAGTCCCGGGGCGGAATCAGGCGGGTGGGGTCTCGTCCAGGCTCATCAATGTTTCGATCCGTGCCGGACTGAACGGCGGGCGCGGCGCCGCCGGTTGCCAGCCGAACAAATGGTGCAACGCTGCGCCACAGACCCGGCCCTGACAGGCACCCATGCCGCAGCGGCTGGTCAGCTTGGCGGCGCGCCAGCCCTGCTGGTCGGCGAGGGCGGCATAGGGTACGTCTTCGCAGCGACAGATCAGGGTGTCGGCTGCGGGCAGCGCCTTGAGTTGGGGATTCAGGCGGAACGCCTGGTTCAGGGTGTCGGCGAATCCTTGCCAGCGCGCTCGCCGTGACCATAACTGGCGCGCGGCCTGCTGATCGCCGACAGCGGCGTGTCCGGCAATCGCGCCTTCCACCAGCGCCAGTTCACTGCCACCGAAACCGGTGCATTCACCGGCGGCAAAGTGATCGGCAAGGCTGCTGGCCTGCCAGGCATCGACGGCCAGGGCCTGACCATTGAGCGCGTAGCCCAGGGCCTGGCCCAGCTGAATATTGGGGATCAAGCCAAAGCCGCAGGCCAGGCGCTGGCATTCCAGTTCGACGATCTTGCCTTGCTGCAGCAGGCGCACACCTTCGAGGCGATCGCTGCCCAGCGCCGCCAGCACGTGGCTGCCAGTGCGGTAGTGAGGGTCGAACAGGCGCAGCGACTGCAGGCACTTGCCCGGCCAGCGCGGCAGTTGCGCGGCGAAGCCGGCCACCGCGCCACGGGAGGCTTGCTCGGCGATGCGCAGGACCTGAGCGCCGTGTTTTTTTGCGGTGGCGGCACTGGCCAACAACAGGGGGCCGCTGCCGGCGATCACCAGGCGTTCGCCCTGTACCGGCAAGCCACCTTTGATCAAGGCCTGCAAACCACCGGCGCCGGTGACCCCAGGCAAGGTCCAGCCGGGGAAGGGCAGCAGCAGCTCGCGGGCGCCGGTACACAGGATCAGTTTGTCGTAGCGGATCTGCCAGCCTTGTTCGGGGCTTTCCACCAGCAGCTGTTTCGGCGCGACACAGGCGATGACTCGGGTCTGCGCGTGATGGCGAATATTGCTGCACGCCGCCATGCGTTGGCGCAGGCGACGGGCCTGAGCGGGCAGGCTGGCCTGGGGACCGTCGCGCCAGATCTGGCCGCCAGCCAGCGGATTGTCGTCGAGCAGCACAATGCGCGCGTCGCTGGGGGCGGCGGCGAGGGCAGCGGCAAGGCCTGCGGGACCGGCACCGATGATCAGCAGGTCGGCGTACTCGATCATGGGCGGGTCTCCACGTGCATGCCGTCCTGGCACAGGGTCTGGCAGGCCAGGCGTCGACGGCCGTCGATGGTCACCCGACATTCCTGGCAGATGCCCATGCCGCACAGCGGTGCACGGCGCTGTCCACTGACCGAGGTGCGGCTGCAGCCATCGCCGCCGAGGGCCAGGGCGGCGGCGACGCTGGTGCCGGCGTTGACGCGCAGGACGCGGCCATCAAGGGTCAATTCAGGCATACAGCGGCTCCCCAAGAAAACGTTGCGGTAAATAGGCCTCGGTGGGCAGCGGCGCAGCTTCGTTGAGCAGTTGCGCGAGCAGCAGGTCGGCAGTGCCGGGGGCGGTGGTCACGCCCAGTCCTTCGTGCCCGACCGCCAGCCACAGGCCCTTGCGCTGCGGGTGTTGACCCACCAGCGGCAGGCCGTCGGGGCTGGCGGCGCGGAAGCCGGTCCAGGCCCGAATGCCGTTGAGCTGGGCCAGGCCGGGCATGTACTCGGCGGCGCGCTTGAGCATTTTCGCGAGCATCCAGCCTTCGACCTCCGGATCGGTGGTACCAAACTGGCGTGACGCGCCGATGAACAGTTGCCCGGTCGGTCGCGGCTGGATGTTGCACGCGGTCGAGGGGCCGCTGGCATTGTGGGCGCTGGTGACGTACCCCAGCTCCACCAGGGTGTGCTTGACCAATCCGGGATAGCGGTCGGTGATCATCAGGTGGCCTTTTTTCGGCTCGATCGGCAGCTCCGGGCACAGGTCGGTGGCCTGGATGCCATTGGCCAGTACCACGGCTTCGGCGCGCAGCCATTCGCCGTCTTCGAGGCGCACGCGGTTGCCATCGACTTCGCTGACCCTTGCTCGGCGCTGCTCTATGTTCGGTGTGGCGAGCATCCACTGGGCGGTGGCCGGCGCATACAGAATGCCGTCGCCGTTGATCAGCAAACCGCCCTCCAGACCTTCCCGCAATTGCGGCTCGCGCTGACGAAGGGCGTTAGCGCAGACCAGTTCGCAGGCCACACCTTGGGCCTGCAGGTTGAGGAACTTGCTGTGGGCCACAGCCATTTCCTCGGCATTGGCCGCCAGCCACAGCGTGCCGTTGCTGCGGTAGGCACAGGCGTCGGGCAATTTCGGCGCCATCTCGCGCCAGCGCTGCAGGGAATATTGACTGAGGGCCAGTTCGGCCGGGTTGTCGTCGAGTACCAGCAAATGCCCCATGCCGGCCGCCGTCGCCCCGTGCAGCCCGGCGTCCAGCACCAGCACCCGCAGGCCACGCCGGGCGATGGCCTGGGCGCAGGCGGCGCCGATGATGCCGGCACCGATGACGATCACATCGGCCACCAGGCCCTCGGTCATGGGCGTATACCCCAGGCGAACGGATCATCCTGTTCGATGATCAGGCTGGCTTCGGCACTGATGAACGCGCGGCCGCGAATGGTCGGGATGATCCGTTCGCCTTGCCATTCATAGGAGCCTTCAAACTCGCTGCCGATCACGCTGGCCTGGCGCCACAGCTGTCCGGGTTGCAGCTTGTCATCGGCGGCCAGGCACGCCAGCTTGGCACTGGTGCCGGTGCCGCACGGGGAGCGGTCGTAAGCCTTGCCCGGGCACAGGACGAAGTTGCGGCTGTCGGCCTGCAGGTCATCGGCGAACAGTTCGATATGGTCGATCAAGCCGCCGTCTTCGCCGCGCAGGCCCTGCACCTCCAGCGCCTGTTGCACGGCATAGGTGTAGGCGGTGAGAGCGTCGAGGTTGTCGCCGGCGACCCGCAGGCCGTGATCGGCGATCAGAAAAAACCAGTTACCGCCCCAGGCAATATCGCCAACCACCTGGCCGACGCCCGGGACCTGCACTTCGACGGCCTTGCGGTAACGATAGGCCGGGACATTACGCACGCTCACCGAATGGTCCTCGTGCAGGGTCGCCTGGACCGTGCCCACCGGGGTTTCGATGCTGTGCACGCCGGGACCAATCTTGCCCAAGTGCGCCAGCGACGCCACCAGACCGATGGTGCCGTGGCCGCACATGCCCAGGTAACCGGTGTTGTTGAAGAAAATCACCCCGGCACAGGCGCTCGGGTCCACCGGTTCGCAGAGCAGGGCACCGACCAGCACATCGCTGCCGCGAGGTTCGAGTACGCAGGCGGCGCGCCATTGATCGTGTTGCTCGGCCAACTGTTGGCGACGCTCGGCCATGCTGCCGGTGCCCAGGTCAGGAAAACCAGCGGTCACCAGGCGGGTAGGTTCGCCGCCGGTGTGGGAGTCGATCACGGTGATGCGTTTCATGGGAGGGCCACGTCCGTTCAGATAAGTGAACGAAAGAGTGGCCCGGGGAGGGGGGTGGCGGCTTGATGGATTTATCTGACGTCGATGACGAAATCAGCACAGTCAGTGGGCGTGGGGCAGGTGCTCGAAAAGTGTCTGGCAGACGCCGGCAATGTGTTCGTCGAGCAGTTTTACCGCCAGGTCGACATCGCCGGCGCGGCAGGCCGCAAGGATTTCCCGGTGTTCATGATCGGCGCGATCCTTGCCGGCGGACAAGCTCATCTGCATGCGCAGGTAGCGCTCCAGCTTGTCGTTGACCGAGCGAATCAGGCTGACCAGGAACGGCCGTTGCGCCGGCTCATAGAGACAGGCGTGCAGCTCCCAGTTGAGTTCGGCCCAGCGTCCGACGTCGTCTTCGCCGATGAATTCCTGGCAGATCGCTTCGGCACGGGCGAAGGTGGCCTCGGTCATGTTGGGAATGGCCAGGCGCAGCACTTTGTCTTCGAGGAGCATGCGCACCTCGAACATCTGCGCCAGTTCGGCGTCGGATATACGCGTAACCATCGCCCCGCGGTTGCGCTGGAACATTACCAGCCCCTCGGCTTCGAGACGCTTGAGGGCCTCGCGCACGGGGATCTTGCTGACGTTGAATTGGCGGGCGATGTCATCCTGACGAATCGGCTCATCTTCGGCGAAATGCCCGGCGACGATAGCGTCGCGCAGATGGCGGGTGATGATCTCCGAAGTCGACGGCGTGTTGCCGAGGTCGGGGGCGTTAAGTCTGGATTGGGTCACGGCGGCAAATCTTCAGAATGAGGTGCTTATAGGGTATACGAAATTCGATTGTTCTTCCTTGAGCAGCAGGACGGCCGGCTGTTGCCCAGGAAATCTCAGCCGAGGCTGGGCGGATCACCGACTGCATGTTCCAATGGCGCCCGCGCCCGACTCGATCTGGAAACTGCCGATGAAATACACCGCTCCCCTCACTTTGGCCTGGATGCTCAGCCTGGCCGTTTTCAGCCTGCCCGCCGCGGCGGGTGATGTCGAGGCCGGGGCAAAGGTGTTCAAGCGCATGTGCAGCGGTTGTCATCAGATCGGCGAAGCGGCCCGTGCCTCGTTTGGCCCGCAGCTCAACGGAGTGATTGGCCGCCACTCCGCGAGCACCGTTGACTACCAGTATTCGGACGCGATGAAGGCAGCCAACCTGGTCTGGGACCGACCAACCCTGGTGGCCTACCTTGAAGCGCCAAAGACTGTGGTGCCCGGGACCCGGATGATTTTCTGGGGTTTGAGCGACGAGGAAAAAATCGACAACCTGCTGGCCTATCTGCAGACCTTTCAGGGTCAATAGGCGTCACGCCTCTGGCATTCGCGCCCGCCCGCTTTGCTTGAGCCAGACACCAAACTCCTGCATCACGTCGACCACCGGGCGCATGCGATTGCCGTCTTCGGTCAACTCGTACTCGACCTTGACCGGCACTGTCGGGTAGACCGTGCGCTTGATCAGCCCGACTTCCTCCAGGGCACGCAGGTCGAGGGTCAGCATTCGCTGGGAAATGCCTGGCACATCCCGACGCAGTTCATTGAAGCGCTTGGGCCCCTCCAGCAGGTACGACACCAGCAGCAGGCGCCAACGACCACCCAGCAAGCGCATGGCTTCTTCAACCGAGCAACCGGTCACGTTATGTTTCATGGCGTCGCCTCTTGGTTTAGGTATATTTTATGTACCTAGATGATAAAAAAGTGCCTTCTTCCGTTTATATACCTGATCCACAAGAATAGCGCTTCAGACATTTCAGGAGAGGGTCATGAAGCTCTATTACATCCCCGGCAGTTGCTCGCTATCGCCCCACATCGTTATCCATGAGCTGGGACTGGACGTCAGTTTGCTCAAGGTCGATCACCGCCAGCACCGCGTGGAAGGCGGGGGCGACTACTACGATGTCAATCCGCTGGGTTATGTGCCGATCCTCGAACTGGATGACGGCACACGCTTTCGCGAAGGCCCGGTGATCGTGCAGTACCTGGCGGATTTGCAGCCGGACGCCGGATTGGCCCCGGTCCAGGGCACACTCGAGCGTTATCGCCTGCAGGAATGGTTGAGCTTTCTGACGTCGGAGATTCACAAGGGCTTTATTCCACTGCTTTACGCCGGTCTGGCGGGCAAGTATGTGGACACCGTCAAGCCCAAACTGGCCCAGCGTTTTGCCTGGATTGACCAACAACTAACGGAGCGTCCGTACCTGCTGGGTGAGCAGTTCAGCGTGGCCGACGCCTACCTGTTCGCGCTGATTGGCTGGGGGCAGGCGCAGTGGCTGCGCTCCTGGTACAAGGCCGACATTCACTTTGACGGCTTGCGTCATCTGGAGGCCTGGTATGCACGGGTTTATCAGCGGCCGGCAGTGAGAAGGGCGCTGCTGGAGGAAGGGTTGGAGTGATCGAGTACCCGCTTGCTGTGTTGGCAAGCAGGCACCGTTACACCAGAACCGGAGTGTCGGACGGATGCCCGGGTTGGGCGCACAGATCGATACCCAGCGCGTGAATCACCCTGAGTACGGTATGGAAGCGTGGCTTGGCCCCAGGTGCAAACGCTTTGTACAAGCTTTCACGGCCCATGCCCGAGGCCTTGGCGACGTGGGTCATGCCACGGGCCTTGGCGACGTAACCGACCGCGCGGAGGAATTCTTCATGGTCGCCGTCGGCGAGTACCTGGGTCAGGTATTCGCTGATGGCTTCGTCGCTGTCGAGTAATGCAGCCATATCAAAGGGCGTCAGCAGTTGGCTCATGTTCAAAACTCCCTTGCCAGTTTTCTGGCCAGTTGGATGTCGGTCTGTTGTGAGGACTTGTCACCACCGGCCAACAGGACGATGACGACTCGATTGCGTACGATGAAATACACCCGGTAGCCCGCACCTGTGTCCACGCGCATCTCAGATACGCCTTCCCCAACGGATTTTGTATCGCCCAGGTTGCCGGTATGGGCACGGTCTATTCGCCGGCCGATGGCGATCCTGGCGCGCAGGTCGCGGAGTGAGTGGTGCCAGTCAGCGAAGGTATGGGTTTGCTGGATTTCGTAAGTCACAGGCCCTCAATGTATCCACTTGGATACTGTTTGGCAAGAGGCAAAAAACACAGGCAGGGGCGGTGAGGATGAGCAGTCTGAGGAGCTGCTACAACTGAGCGTCACAGGGGATTTGTCAGTAGCTATTGCCGTTGCGTACAGCTCTGTCGGACGTAGCTGATAGTGCCTGTAGGAGGCACCATGCTATAAAACCCGTTCGATCCAACAAGGAGGTAATCCAATGGCGCAGACTCTGCCGCCGTCCGCTTCACCTGTACGCGACGATGCTGGCGAAGTCGGCATGGACGCTTGGACCCTGCACTGGCTCGAAGCCGGCGGTAGCCTGGCCGAGGTGCGCAGTGAGGTGAGCGATGCATTTGCCGCCGCTCACCAGAGCATTGCGACGCTGATTGCGCCACCGCGCCTCGATATCCTGGTCCAGTGCCTGCCCGGCGAAGCGCTGCCGGAAATGGGCCTGGTCGGCCGGGCTTACCGCAGCAGCATGTTCAGTATGACGCTCGATCCGGATAACCCGAATTTCCCCGCGAGCCTGCGTGACGGTGCGCTGCATCGGCATATCGTGCACGAGGTCCATCACTGCTTGCGCATGGGCGGGCCGGGATATGGCTGGACGCTGGGCGAGGCGCTGGTCAGCGAGGGGCTGGCCGGGCAGTTTGTCCGGCACTTGCTCGGTAGTGAGCCGGAGCCCTGGGAACAGGCCATCGCCCGCGAGCACTTACTGCACGCACCGGCTGGGCTCAAGGCGCTGGAGTCCAGCTACTACGATCACAATGCCTGGTTTTTTGGCGGCAGCGACCAGCCCAAATGGCTGGGTTACTCGCTGGGCTATCAGATGGTCGGTGACTGGTTGCAAGCGGCGGGAGATATCGATGGCCATACTTGGGTCAACGTTCCGGCCCAGGAGATCATCGCCAATGCAGTCGAACAGGGTCTGGTGGCCGATCAAGGCTGATTCGACCGCGCACCTGGAATAAGAGAATCTCTCTATTATCGGGGAATACTGCGCCTATTTGCTGTCTTCGGGACCCGGGGCTAGCCTGAATCGTGCATTGACGGCAGCCCACCCGGATCGACGTTCACAAGGCGGGCCCGCCAGCCGGATGAACTCGACCCGAGGTAACTTTGACATGGCAACTGAATCGAAATGCCCGTTCAATCACGCGGCTGGCGGTGGCACGACGAACCGCGACTGGTGGCCGAACCAACTCAATCTGCACATCCTGCACCAGCATTCCTCGCTGTCCGATCCTCTGGATCCGAACTTCGATTACGCCCGGGCCTTCAAGCAACTCGACTTCGAGGCCGTCAAGCGCGACCTCACCGCACTGATGACCGACTCCCAGGACTGGTGGCCAGCCGATTTTGGCCATTACGGGCCGCTGTTCGTGCGCATGGCCTGGCATGCCGCCGGCACCTATCGCACCGCTGACGGGCGCGGTGGAGCAGGGTCCGGCCAGCAACGGTTCGCCCCGCTTAACAGTTGGCCGGACAATGTCAGCCTCGACAAGGCGCGCCGGCTGCTGTGGCCGATCAAACAAAAGTATGGGCGCAACCTGTCCTGGGCTGACCTGATTGTGCTGACCGGTAACGTGGCGCTGGAGTCCATGGGCTTCAAGACCTTCGGCTTTTCCGGTGGTCGCGCCGATGTCTGGGAAGCTGATGAGGATGTCTATTGGGGTTCGGAGAGCAAATGGTTGGGCGGCGACAATCGCTATGGCAAGGATCAGCAGATCACCCAGCCACCCGGCGATGGTCCCCTGGTGGCCGAGCCCGCCCTGCATGGCGAGGAACAGAGTCGCACCGACCAGGGGCGTAACCTGGAAAACCCCTTGGCCGCGGTACAAATGGGCCTGATCTACGTCAACCCGGAAGGTCCTGAAGGCAATCCTGATCCAGTGGCCTCGGCCAGGGACATTCGCGAAACCTTCGCGCGCATGGCAATGAACGACGAAGAAACCGTAGCGCTGATTGCGGGTGGCCACGCTTTCGGCAAGACCCACGGCGCCGGCCCCGCCGACCATGTCGGTGCCGAGCCGGAAGCCGCCGGCCTGGAAGCCCAGGGCCTGGGCTGGAAGAGCTCGTTCGGCAGCGGCAAGGGCGCCGACACCATTACCAGCGGCCTGGAAGTGACCTGGACAACCACGCCGACCCGCTGGAGCAACAACTACCTGGAAAACCTCTTCGGCTTCGAATGGGAACCGAGCAAAAGCCCCGCCGGAGCGCACCAGTGGACGGCGAAAGACGGTGCTGGCGCCGGGATCATTCCCGACGCCCATGACCCGTCCAAGCGACACAACCCAACCATGCTGACTTCGGACCTGGCCCTGCGCTTCGATCCCGTCTACGAAGAAATATCTCGACGTTTCCTGGCGAATCCAGAACAGCTGACCGATGCCTTTGGCCGCGCCTGGTTCAAGCTGATCCACCGCGACATGGGGCCGCTATCACGCTACCTCGGCCCGGAATTGCCTGATGAGGAGTTACTCTGGCAAGACCCGATCCCGGCGCTGGATCATGCGC
>CXWL01013488.1_pt1 | contig 10773 bp, 14 predicted proteins | sample 590931 | NCBI WGS metagenome assembly CXWL01 (sample SAMEA3498368, study PRJEB10139) | groundwater metagenome | biome: water well; material: biofilm material | place: Germany | collected 2015-04-27 | reverse complement strand
GTCATAAGATTCCGCAAAGTATTTCCTCTCATGCTTCTATGCCACACAAGCATATGATTTCATTGTGCTTTTACATCATAGTGCGCTCTCGTATCTCAATTCCATATAAGCATATGATTTCATTGAGCATTTATCGGTCTGTTGCCTACCAATTTGCTTCCGAGTTGTTGAACCCGCGTCATCATTACCGATTTACCCCTCATTCCAGACAAATCCTTCCTGTAGTGATGACTTTATAGTGAGGGACTCAAAGACAATACGCTTGTGCAGTCCTGATGTGAGTATTTATACACCAGGAATGAGACGAGAACCTTGTATGCGATGGTGGTCAGTAATGAGGGGGGCTAACCAACACGTCTGCTACTGATAGCAATAGTTGATTTCCAAAATGGTCTGACTCTAACAGCAGACTTCCATATACGGTATCCATGACGTGGCTGATACCGATTCCGTACAACAGCACCCCCAAGAAACAGGTACCCGTCACTCGTACTGTTTCGACGCATCAACGCATCATAGACGTGGATCAGTACCGAGACTTCTCCAATCGAGAGACCTAAATGATCGTCTTTCTCTCCACATTCTGGATGCCCCCGTTTTGCCATCGAAAGCTCAAAGGCTTCCATGGACTCGCTGCCGAATTGCTTTTGATAGCGTAGGTCTTTATTTCCACCTTTCGTCAAATATCCTGCGATATGCCATAAGCTCTTTTTTATTGAAAGGTCTGTAAACAATCGTTTGAGTTCTATGCACCGCGATCCTTGCCATGCCTTCCGTAGTGCGACTTCAAGCTTTTTCTCCATGATCGCCGCCTGTGGTCCTAAATCTATGATGCCGTGGAAATGAACAAACGCGAGATGTTCTTCACCCGTCATTTTGGTATAGACCGTCCCAGCGCCTTTCATACCTGTCTTTCGTGCTAGATCACGAAGTACCTGACCCTTTCGTGCCTCATCGTCCGCGCCCTCTTTCCCATAAAGACCCAGGTTGACGATTTCGACTTCCGATACTCCAAGAATGCCGATTTGCTCGATCTCCGCAGACAACGTAATACGCAACTGTTCTTCCATCCGTTCAACCGCATGAAGTATTGCCTTGGTCTCGACAGCACATACCGTGTCCAAGATCGTCACAAACCTGAGTCGCTCCCTAGCTTGTTGCTCAGGCAGTCTTTCCCATGCCTTCTGAAACCTTGTGAAAAGTTTGTTCTGATGTTGTGTGTGAGTGTCCGAATCCAGAATCGTCCTTTTTCCTACTCTCTGTCCTACTGCTTGATCGAGACGCTTGCGCTTGTGTGTGCTTACCTTGAACCCCAGCAAATGCCGCACACGCGCTAGCTCGACAGCCCCCGACCGTTCCTTCAGTTGCTTGAATGCCTCGGAGATCATCACCACACCTCGATTGTCCGTATGCTGAGTTCTAACCTATTTAGACTTTCCGCAAAAGCTAAATAGGGATAGCAGTAACAGTAGTCCGACGTTCTCAGGCACAAGAAGAGGCGTATGAAGAGACTAAATAGCGGAGTGACGTTACCTATCCACTTCACCAACAAGGAGCCATTGCACTATGCGTACATGCGTCTACACCACTCCCTTTACACTGTTCATGCCGCAAGAGTTGTTGACCCGTATGAAAGATGCCGCTACCCGCGAGTACCAGACGCAATCGGAGTTTGTGCGAAAGAGCATCCGAGAAAAGATTGAGCGAGACAGAGAAGCTGCCCCTGTATCCGCTTCCCTTCTCCGACAGGAGTTGAACGATGTCACCGCGACCCCTGACTCCAAAGTGATAGCGAACGGATATGCGGGAATCGAGGAGCCGTTGTCATGATCGCCGTACTTATCAGATTTCCAGACCACTTACTTGACGCCATCGATACCCTAGCCGAGGAGACTTACACGAATCGCTCAGCCTTCATCAGACGCGCGTGTTCGCGGCACATCGATATTATCCGGCATGTCGAGTTGCCCGCCGCCAGGGAATTTTATCGTAAGCGCATACCAAAACTTATCTAACCACTCACGAAAGGAACACCCCAATGATTTCACCAAGGGAATTTATCCAACAACAATACGCCATCGAACTCAGTGAGAGGTTTCAACAAATGAAGGGGGAAGGATTGGAGACGACACCAGCGGACCTTCGATATGACCTTGTCGCAATGCACCCACAGTCTCTCACCGCCAGAATTGTGACGGACAACGATGAGGAAATGATACTGACCCTACAACTCAAGAAGTCAAAAGAACAAATAGCATAAAGGAGTCACATGAAAACACTCACGACCAAAGAACAGCAGAGGTTACTCGAACATGCCGCGCTCACCCTCAATCTCTCACATGAGACCAGACCAGAGATTCTGCGAAAACATTTTTCTGAGTTCACCAGGGATCTCATAACCAGCATGTCTCGTAAACGGCACATAAAACATTGGAAGTTGGTATTGATTGTTGATGCTCAAGGAGAAAAATCGTGACAATCATGTCTCTCAAGCAATTTATTCAACAAGCCAGAGAACTCCAGGACCCTGAGACCCAGGAAGTACTTGTTATGGATGTTCGCCATTTTCTCGATGCGATTACAGAAAATTATGAGGACGACAGCATCGCTGAAGTGATATTGAATTCCCCTGATCCCGACAGCATTTCGGTGAAATTTTTCCCGTTAGAAGATGAAGCAGAGGAGTAGAACTGCCCGGTGTGCGCCAATTGAATCATACCGTTCAGATCACGATGGATGATGAGGGGGAGCCTGGAACAGTTTGGATGGTGTTCAGGAGAGAAGATAGCGGGGATCAAGCAAGCGGACGATCCCCATGGAAGGACGCTTACGCTGGCTTGCCCTTTGCCAACAACTTGTTACGCCGCCGTTGCGCCTCAAGTTGCTTGGATTTCTTTCTGACACTCGGCTTTTCGTAAAACATCCGCCGTTTTAGTTCTCGGAATAGTCCTTCACCTGCCAGTTTTTTTGGCAATTTTGAGGGCTTTCTCAACGTTATTGTTGAAAACTTTTATTTCCATGCTTCCTATCTGTGTGCGTTCCCAGGCGATGCCTGTATGGATTTTTCTCTCGTACCAACCTGCCCCTGACTAAGTGGCACAGTCTAACATGACCCCCTAAGTTCCTCTAGGCGGCTTGTCATGCTGAATCAAATCATCCTCGCCCCCCCTTCCCACATACCACTAACTCGCTGATTCCTCACGGTACCCACTTTTTATTCCAACGATGTTTTAGTCCCTCTCTGTCTCCATCTCTCTCTTCCTGGTTTCATAATGCCTCCTCATCGACTTCGGGTATGTCCAGCAACTCGGTTTCAAGTTCGGATTCGTGTTCTGATTCTGCTTTGGGTAGGTTCCTCATCTCTCGTTCGTGATCGAGAATCGATTCAATCACGCCGACCATTCTCGCCGCTTCTCGGTTTAGCTGCTCGTGTTTATTCATGAGGTCCTTTCTCAGCATGCTTGTGTTGTAGCGCCGTCGGAATTCAAAATCCAGAGTTGAGCCTATCTTTCAGAAGATCAAATTTTCGACTTCTATGCCGTAGTTCAGCCCCAGTCCTAAGCAACACTCCAGATCAACGCCCCATTTTTGCCATACCTTTTGACGAACGACCAGACTTTGGAATCGTAGAAGGGCTCAGTGATTTCGGTAAGGGTTTCGTTGCGGGTGAGACAGGGGCGACTTGCGGGTGAGGAGAACTCTTAGCCATTGGCTGATGCAAACGAGAGAAGTAGAATTTCTTGACGATGGGCGTCTCTTGCTCTTTGACAAGCACATAAATCGGTTCAAACTTTCTATTCTTGCCACGGATATGAGTGAAGTTCCAGGTCGTCGGCTGCCCACCGTGGTTGCGCCCTGTACCTGGGGAACGTGCCAACACCATCTTCTCGGTGGCGACACGCTTGAGCTTGAGTTGTCGAGCGATGAGCCGCACATCGTCCTCGATTGGATGCCCGCCGCTATTGGCGACATTGAGAATGAGATACCCGCCTTTGCGAAGCCACTCCGCGCCAGTCTGCATGGTGCGAGCCAAGAAGTGTTCCCGCCAGTCCTGGTATGTGCCAAACTTCAGTGAGGATTGCGAGGGGTCGTTGCTATACAGCTCAGCCGAAAAGTATGGAGGTGAAGTCATGACCAGATCGACTTTGCCGCGATGCGCTTGAAAGGCTGGCAGCGTATGCGCCTCTTCGCTACCGCATTTCAGATAGGTCCCCCGAAACGTATCCCGCCTGCTCATCAGTTCGCTCTTGAACACCAGTTCCAGGTTGCCGTAGCGGCTGCTCCCATCAGGAAAATAATTGAGGGAATTAGGATCGGTGCCAAGGTAATGAATCCGACGATCCAAGAGACTCAACGCGCCAAGCAGCCGCCCACCAAACCCCATCGAGGGGTCCCAGATAGTCACTTCGGCTCCCGGCTTGCGTGGCAGGGCATAGCGCGAATAGATCGACCGTGCCACGACCGCCGGAAAGTTCGTGGGTGCACTGATAAGCGTGGTCTTGAGAATGGGGAACAGTTTCGGAAAGACGCGCTCGTCCTTGCGGTACTTCCGCAGAAAGACTTTCTCGGTCGCCTTCAAGGTCGTGAGATTCTTGCCCACAGACTTGGGCAGCATCCCCCGCGCAATGAATCGGCGCACTTCACCCACCTGGGCAAAATACTTTTTTTGTAGCGGTTTCTTGCGGTCATTCTTGGGCTGGTAGAACAAGAACCCACTGTGTTCACGGTGAGTCGTGAGGTAGTCCTCAAGGGATGCCGTCGTGCGTGGCACCGTGGGGGCAAACAGATACCGCCCATCGTGCTTGAGCACCCGCGTCATGGTGCTCACAAACTCGTCCGGCTCCCGCAACTGATCCAACACCGACAGCCATCGGTTGCCGAGGCGGTCTTTAGCTTCAAAGATGTTTTTGAAAAACTGATCGGCAACGGACACGCGAACCGTGTTCAGATAGGCAGTCGTGTCGTCGGTGAAGTCGCGGACGATCTGGGTCGAGGGGTCAATCGTGCAGAGTCGTCGGAACTCTGCCAGCAGTTCTGTTTCAGAAAGCGCATTCTTGGGCGGGGTATCGAATTTCTCGTATTGCTCAACGAGAAGGTGCGCCGTGTCTGCCCACCACCGAGCAAACGCCGCATCGCTCATCGCATGAATCTCGCCCCAGGGGCGATTCAGGGGATGTCCAAGGACATGATCGGGTGTGGTGTAAAAGAGCGACATTATGCGCTGATGAAGGCGTGGTGCTCGTCGAGGATTTTCCGAGCTTGAGCCATCGCGTCTTTCTTCTTCGTAGTCTTGGGGGTGGGTTTTCCCTGCATCTTCTCGTCGGCGAATCGCTGAAGCTTCTTCGGATTACCCGTGTCACACCACTCGATCACAGATGCCCAGAGTTTTAGGTAGGGGTCGTGCTTGGCTAATGGAAGAAATCGGCAGATTACTTTGTACTGTCGAGCAGCCGTATAGAGTTCGGCTTGCCGAATCTCCTGTGAGGTATCGATGTCCAGGTCGCGCTTCAGTTGATCGCGGCGTCCAAAGTCTGTCGGCAAGGTCTTGTTGGAACTCTTGCGGATCGCTTCGATGGCATGATCGACCAATGACGCTAACTGGCGGTCCTTGGGGGGATATTTGGCAACCAGCCGGTCATATTCTTTCTCAGCCCGTTCCCATAGTTGAGCCAGCCCTTCCTTCTTGACCTCTTTGGAGAGCTTGAATGTCAGATCGGGGTATTTGGCAATGGCGGTGCTTGCTGACGCGATAAGGGACGCTCGATCCTTGGGAGTCAGAGATGAAGAGATGAGAATGGTGCAGAAGGGCTGGTAGCTATTCTTGTGCGCCACTTGCTGCCGATGGGAAGCAATCTGTTGACGTGTGGTATTCGGGGTAATCTCTTTTGTCCTCAGGGCATCCTGCACGTCTTTGGTGTCCAGCAGGGAGATTTGATAGAGGGTGAAGATCGAACTAGGCAGCTTGTCCCAATTGGTCGTCTTTCTGATTTCTGAATGCTGCGCCAGGGCTTTGAACTTCACGGCGTGTGAGTAGGAGAACGGTAATTCATTCAGGAAACGATGGTAGCCTGTTGTGCCACTGCCAAGCTGTTCTTCAGCGTCAAGAATGCAATCCCCGATTCGGATGAATGCTGCGATGCCAGCCTTCTGAAGGCGCTGCCACTCCTCTGTGATGGTGTGTTTGAGGTCGTCGATGGTCTTTGGCACGACAGAAAGCTGGGTGCTCATCGGAAACTCCGATCTGCGTTTTACGCGTAAAATGAGATTCTTGAGAACGCAGACCTGAGTGTAGGGGATTTTGGGTGCCTGGCAAGAAGTAGATGGTTCTCAGCGGGACTTACTGCACGGAGACATGCAGGACTTGGGGAAGAGGGGAGGAATGATAGGACAGCTTACCTGGGTCGCTTCCGCCACTCCCACGGCGGCATGGGCTGCGGATCAGCCCACAAGCCTTTCCGCGCCTCTCGCGCTTCGTTCTCTAAGCCTTCCAGCACCATATCCCCTGGGGCATACCTCCGATACCACCAACACCAGCCATCTTTGACCAGCATTTGATTGATGTTGGTACCATCCGGTAGCAGCACATCGGCAAGGGTACGCTTATACTTGTCCTTGCCGTGCGTCTGGAGCGTAACTTCTTTCCCATAGGCGAGGTCAGAAGTAGCGTGTTTGGCGTTGTTGCCGAATGCTTGACCTTTCTCAGGGCAGTCGATGCCGCTGAGACGGATGCGTTCAGCATGGTGACCGTTCAGGACTTCGATGGTGTCGCCGTCAAGGACGGAGACGACTCTTCCAGTGTAGTCAGCAGCTTCCAGAGGAGTGCCAAGCAAGAGAAAGATAACAGCACATCCAATGGAAGTGCCAAGAGTCATGCTTCTGCTTTTTGTGTAAGATCGCTCTTCACTTCTCGAACCCGTTCCTCAATCTTCTGTGCGAGCGCCTCACCCCGCCGAGTGAGCGACAAACACACAGCACGGCGATCCTCGACCGAGTGTCGCCTAGCGACCCATCGCTTCCCCACCAGGGCATCCACCACTACACTCAATGTCGGTACCCTGACGCCTAGCGAGGCTGCGGCATCCGTCAGTTTGGCTTCCATGTGCCGTTGCAGATAGAGGATCATGCCTGCTTGAAGGGGCGTCACGCGGATCGGCTCCAAGCATCGGCGGAAGTCGCCCTGTATCCGCAATGCCAGTTCCAGAAGTGTCAGTTTTTCACGGTCATTGTGCTTGCGATCTTGCATGGTTGGTGAGTCGTCCCCTTCGCTACTAGGCGTCTACATCCACGGAGATAGCCGATAACCCTTATGGCAGTTCCTCAAAACCTAATTACCCCAGGCAAGTCGAGGGCTCATCTTTTGTTTCCTTTTTCTGGTAAGCAATGGAAACAAGTTCGCTTTTTGGAATTGCAATCGCAGATTCATTTGTATAGTACCCATGAGGCAAGACATAAATCAGTTCAGAGTTTTCATGGATGAGAGAGATGTTGTGCATAATACACTTCCAATCCTCTCTGCCCATGGTCTTACCGATGGATCGATCATTCCCAGGTTTGAGGGAAAGTGACACTAATAAAGGTTTTCCTCCGCCGACGTGAGGGGAAATTTGCGGATAGGTTAGTGTGGCGTATGCGTAAACCGACAGCCCAATAAATGTAAGTCCGTACACCAGCCCATCCGTTTTTTCCTTGAACAGTGCACCCTGCCTTTGGTCAGACCTGAATGCGATGTAGAACAACCAAATAGCAATCAAGAAAACAGGATAGAAGGCGAAGGCATAGCCTCGTTCAGCAAGAAAGTAAACCAGTACCAGCCCCAAGACAATCCAGAATAACCGACCCTCTTCCCATAGATGTTTCGTCCACCAAAGACTAACTCCACTTAGGCGTTTGTGAATGGGGAGCATTTTAGTGTTGAGAATGGACACGCCGAAAGCGAGTGCAATCGAGGGGTATCTCAAAGACTGCAACCACCAGGGGATATTTTCAGACTTGGGCAGTAACCACTCTAGACTGGAGTTTGCGACCCAAAAAAAGAAGAGGAGTGCTGCGGCGCTTTTGATTTCTGCATTTGCGATGTCACCGAGGAAACTCTTTCGAGCAACGTGAATCAGGAAGAGAACGATACTTGTGAGACCAACCGTAGCAACAAGGTAGAGCAATCCTGCTGAGATATAGCGGGGCTGCGAGAAGTCATAAGGAACCATTCCGTAACTAAAGAGATGGGAGTTTACAACTACAAAACCAATCAAATAGGCGGCGGCGGCTAAAACGACAATCAACGATGATAGATGAGTTATCCATTTCAATTCGGGTGTTGCGATGATTGACGGCGTGATCGGAGTAACGGGAACTACAGAAGAGGCTGGCGGCGCATTTTGTTTGGGATCATTCGTGGACTGGGGTACAGAGATCGGCGGTACATTAGCTTCGAGATCATTCATGGGCTGATGTGCCTTGTCCTTGCGGACCCGCGTGGTAGGTGACAGCACATTGTATAGGGAAGCGACGGTAGGGATGAATTGAAAAGGGCATAGGAGCCTCGCAAGGTGGCATATTCTAGGAGGAATACGAAAGAGGCACAAGGGGCGAGCAGGGATAATGGTTGTATATCAGGCTAGAACCAGAGAAGAAGGGGGGGGGAGTAGGTGAAGTATGACGACAGCCCAGGAAAACGGCTTGAGACGGGTTAGAGCCGTGTTCTTGAACAGAGAGTCGAGTCCATTCAAGAATGACTTTAGAACCGCATTCTGACCCCCTAGGCGGCTGTTTGAGAGGCTCGAAGTGCTTGGTAGACGCTTCCTACCCCAATTTGAAGCGACTTTGCGATGTCCTTGATCCCTGCCCCCTTCTCCCTGAGCAAACGCACAGCTTCCGCCACTGACGAATTCATCTTAGAGGGTCGCCCAAATTTGACCCCTCGGGCTTTAGCACGTTCACGTCCCAATGCTGTGCGCTCAAGAATCATCGTGCGCTCATAATTGGCAAGACACGCGAAGATGTTGAAAATCAATTGTCCCGTTGGAGAACTGGTGTCGATCTGCTGCTTGATGGAAATGAACTGAACCTGTCGTTCTCGTAGCGTGTCCAGAATATCCAAACAATGTTTGAGACTTCTGCCCAGTCTGTCGATGGAATACACCACCACCGTATCGAATTTCCTCGCAAACGAATCCTCTAGCAACCGAGTCAGTGCCACGCGGTCGTCTTTGCTCGTGGTCCCTGAGATTGTGTCCGTGTATTCTGCGACAACTTCATACCCACACCGCTCGGCATACTGCCGACATTCTTGGAGTTGAATATCCGTTGATTGCCCTGCGGTAGATACTCTTCCGTAGATTGCCACGCGTTTACTCATCTTCACCCTCCATTCTTTCATTACTTTTCACCCCAATCACCTCATCACCGACAAATTTCATTTGCTTGGACAATATTTTTTTAGACACCTGAAGGTCCGTGACATTATCGTAGTGTTTCCCGATCATCTCCGCTGATGTCCCACAGTATTTGGCGATCAACCATGGGGAATCACCTGCTCTCAGTCTCGATGAAATGTAGAAATGTCTGAGGTCGTAGAGGGATTTTGTCGTATCAAAGGTGGGGTATTTTTGTTTGACCACCCCAACCAACTCCTGCCATTTTGCGTAAAACTCACTGCGATTCCATTTCCTTCCTGACATGAATGATGAAAACACATGGTCGGTGGGTGATGTGTATTGTGAGTACAACTGAATTCGACGAAAAATATCCCCGCGCCCCATACACATCCGCGCCTTCTCGCGCTTTGTGGTTTCCTCTCTAATCCGAATTTCTGCGTATTCATCCTCACGTAATTTCACATCACCCCACACCAAACCCAATACCTCTCCTGTCCTAAACCCATACCACGACTGTATGACAATGAAGTTGTGAAGATGTTTGCGCTCATATTTGTCCCTGTCACTTGTTCCTTTTTTATCCCACAACTTTGAGACGGTGACGATTTTGCTGTAATCGTCGTGTTCCATCCCCTGACGTTTACCTTCGGTTGCAGGTATCCGAAACTCTGCCCACTTCGGTAACGATTTTCGTGTCAGCAACTGTTCATCCATTCCCCACCGATACAGGGTTCCAATCGCGAGTTGAGAGTCTTTGACGTTGAGAAATCCAGGTTGGGGGGTTTGATTCCGACGATAGCCTGCGAAGTCACGAAATTTCTCTGCGGGGATACTTTGAATCTTGGTCTCGCTACCAACAAATGACAGGTAGTGATTGAGATGATACTTGATCGCTTTTGAGAATGATGCGCGAATGGAGCCGAGGGTCACTCGTTGCTGAAGGTGCTGAAGATAGCGGTCACAGAATTCCTGTGTGGTAATTGAAAAAATCTTCTCTCCCGAATGAATTCGTCCCAGAGTCTCAGCGAACTTCTTCTCCGCGATCTCCGTTGCGAAATCACGGTCCGTAGTTTTCAAAGAGATTCGGATATATTTCTTTTCATCCTTGATCCACTGTTGATATTGCCAAACTTGTCCACTGCGAACATTCCGATAGATGTGACATTTCCCCCCAAGAATCGGGACCTTGGTGATCAAATGCTGTTTGGGTTTGACTTTCAATGTGTGTGAAAAACTGTGTGACTAAATTTCCTAACTTATTGATAGTGTGTCATATGTGTGTAACGATGTCAAATCGAAATTGCCAGTAAAATGTGGTTATCTTGCGATAAATACGACATGTGGTGTGTGGCACGAAAGAAGGAACACTGCGCTTCATAGATGTATTCACTCGCTTCTG
>CXWL01111946.1_pt1 | contig 10774 bp, 10 predicted proteins | sample 590931 | NCBI WGS metagenome assembly CXWL01 (sample SAMEA3498368, study PRJEB10139) | groundwater metagenome | biome: water well; material: biofilm material | place: Germany | collected 2015-04-27 | reverse complement strand
TGCGCAATAGTTGCGTCGGATAAAACACTGATCATCTTCAGGATGGATTCCCGCTTTCGCGGGAACGACGTTCACACTTAACGGTGACATGGCCGAAAAAAAGGGCGCCAACGGCGCCCTGGAAAATCACAGTCGAAAGAAAAAGGTTTCAGCGCGCCGGGCGCAGCTTTCCGACGATGCCGGTCGGGAAGAAATAGATCGACAGGATGAACAGCACCCCCAGCCACAGCATCCAGCGGTCCGGGTGCAGGGCCTCGCCGAGGATAGGGACACCCGCGAGTGTTGCCTGCCCATCTGCCATCGCCGATTTCAGGTAGTTCTGGGCGACGATAAAGAGTGTCGCGCCGATGACCGCGCCGTACATCGTACCCATGCCGCCAATGACGACAATCAGCAAAATGTCGGTCATTACCTCGAACCCCAGCATCGTCTTCGGACCGACGTAACGCAGCCACAGCGCCATCAACGCGCCGGCCAGCGCGGCGACAAGTGCGGCCAGGCAGTTGGCCCAGATGCGGTACATCACCGTGCGGTAGCCCAGCGCCTCGGCGCGGAATTCGTTCTCGCGGATCGCCTGCAGCACGCGGCCGAACGGCGAGTTCACAAGGCGCAGCAAAAACAGGAAAAGCAGCAGGCAGCCGATGAAGACGATGTAATAGGTGATCACCTTGCCGTCGATCGCGCGGCCGAACACCTCGTTCTCAAGCAGNNTCCGACAACTGCGAGGCCAGCACCGCGAACGACGAGGCCACGGCCAGCGTGATCATGGCGTAGAAGATGGCGCGCACACGCAGCGCGAACAGGCCGACCACGAGCGCCAGGGCCACCGTCAGCAGCATGGCCAGCAGGACGCCGACAAAGATCGCGCCCCAGGTAGGCTCGGCATCGGCCAGTGCGAGTCCGACGCCGTAGGCGCCGATCCCGAAGAACATCGTGTGGGCGAACGACACGATGCCGGTGTACCCGAGCAGCAGGTCGTAGGACGCGACCAGCACGATGTAGACGCAGATGGTGGCGGCGGTATTGAGCGGGCGCGCGCCGGTGGTGATGAACGGCGCCAGCGCCAAGCCGACGAGCACCAGCAGCAGGGCGGCCGACAGCGCGCGGCTGCGCGGCAGGTCGCCGGAGAGGAGTTGATTGAGCATGTGTGTTCCTTAACGGCCGTTGGAGTACATCCCGGCCGGCCGCCACAGCAAAATGGCGATCATCAGGATAATGTTGGAGACCAGCGCCACCTTCGGCGCCAGGAAGCCTGCGTAGTTCGCCACCAGCGCCATCAGCAGCGCGCCGATGAAGCAGCCGGCCACCGAACCGAGGCCGCCGATGATGATGACGATGAAGATCATCACCATGATCTCGGCGCCCATCGATGCCGACAGCGTTTCCTTGTACAGGCCCCACATCACGCCGCCCAGGCCAGCCAGTGCGGAGCCAGCGGCGAACACGGCGATGAACAGGCGGCGGATGCGGTAGCCCATCGCCTCGACCATCTCGCCGTTCTCGACGCCCGCGCGAATCAAAAGGCCGATCTTGGTACGGTTCAGGATCAGCAGCATCGCCACAAACACCACAAGGCCGACAACCACCGCGACAAGGCGGTACTTCTCGATGGCGGAGTCGCCAAGCAGGATCGCGCCGCGCAGGCTGGCCGGTAGCGGCAGCGGGATCTGCTCCGCGCCCCAGATCACGTTGATCAGCTGTTCGGCCACGATCATGCCGCCCATCGTGATCAGGATTTGCTTCAGGTGCTGGCCATAGACCGGCTTGATGATGATGCGCTCAAAGGCGACGCCGATCAGCGCGGTCGACGCCATCGCGACCGTTACAGCCAGGGCCAGTACGCCGAGGTTCTGCAGCAGCTTGTCTTCCTGCAGCGCACCGCTCATCGGGATGAGCACCGTGGTCGCGGCGAACGCACCGACCGCGACAAAGGCGCCGTGGCCGAAGTTCAGGACATCCATCAGCCCGAAGACCAGGGTCAGTCCGCTGGCCATAATGAAGATCATCATGCCCATTGCCAAACCGGCGATGGTGAGCGTGACCCAGGTGGGGAAGTCGCCGACCAGCGGCAGCACGGCCAGCATCAGCGCCGGCACCAGCAGCGCGGGCGCGTAATCGCGCTTCGCAGCCGGGATGACTAGGTCAGCCGTTGCGGTCGCGGTCGCGGTTGGGGAGATTGGGACAGTCACGGTGTTGATTCCTATTGATGGGAGTCGAGCGAGAGGCCGAGCAGGCGCTGTTGCAGGTCGCGATCGTCGACCAGGTCCTGCATCGGGCCGGCGTGCACGACGCGACCGTCGTCCATGACGGACACCGTGTCGCCCAGCTTCTTGACGAAGTTGAAGTTCTGTTCGACCAGCAGGATCGTGGTGTCAGTGTCTTTCAGCTCGCGGAAGGCGTCGATAAGGTTGTTGATAATGGCCGGGGCCAGTCCCTTGGTCGGCTCGTCCACCAGCAGCAGCTTGCGCGGCTCGACGATGGCGCGGGCGATCGCCACCATCTGCTTCTGGCCACCCGAGAGCAGGCCGGCAGGGTAGTTCCAGAATTTTTTCAGCGCCGGGAAGAAGCCGAAGATCCATTCGAGGCGCTGGGTGTCGAGCGGGCCGTTGCGGGCCGCCAGGTACAGGTTTTCTCGCACGGTCAGCGCGGAGAAAACGGCCATCGACTCCGGTACGTAGGCGATCGACGCCATGGCGATGTCCGGCGTCTGCAGCGCGGTAATGTCACGTCCGTCGAAGCTGATGCTCCCGGCGCTGGCGTGCCACATGCCCATGATGGTGCGCAGCGTGGTGGTTTTGCCGGCGCCGTTGCGGCCCAACAGTACCGACAGGCCGCCGCGCGGCACGACCAGGTCGACGCCCTGCAGGATATGGTACTGGCCGATATGGGTGTGCACGCCGGAGAGCTGCAGCAGTGGTTCGGCGTCGCTCGGCTTATGCATGTTCGGGTGCTCCAAGGTAGGCTTCCTGCACGATCGGCGAGGCCATGACGTCGACCGGATTGCCGTCGGCGACCAGGGTGCCGTTGTGTAAGACGATGATGCGGTCGGCCAGCGAGCGCACCACATCCATCTTGTGCTCCACCAGCAGCACGGTCTTGCTGCGCTCGGCCTTCACCTGGTGGATCAGGTTCAGAACAACCGGTACTTCGTCGACGCTCATGCCGGCGGTCGGCTCATCGAACATCATCACTTCCGGCTCAAGCGCCAGCAGGATTGCCACTTCAAGTTTGCGCTTGTCGCCGTGCGACAGGGCTGCCACGCGGGTGTCGCGGCGCTCTGCCAGCGCGACCCGTTCGAGATAATGCTCGGCGCGCGAAATCAGTTCGGTGTGCGAGAACCACACCGAGAACATGTTCATGCCGATGCGCGCGCGGCTCTGCACCGCGAGGCGCACGTTCTCGATCACGGACAGGTTGGGGAACAGGTTGGTCAGCTGGAAGGCGCGGCCGATGCCCATCGACGTGCGTTTGGCGGCGCCAAAGCGCGTGATGTCGGCGCCGTCGAGGTGCACGCTGCCCGAGGTGGCAGGCAGCTGGCCAGAGATCAGGTTGAAGTAGGTGGTCTTGCCGGCCCCGTTGGGGCCGACGATCACGGTCAGGGTGCCGGGGTAAAAATCGGCGCTGACCTGGTTCACCGCGACATGGCCTCCGAAGCGGATGGTCAGGTCGCGGGTAGACAGCGAAGGCGTGGTCATATTAACGCTTGTTCCTTACTGGTACAGGCAGCTCGGATGCCGGGATCTCGCGTACCAGTTCCAGCAGGTCCCATTCATCCTTTTGGGTCTTCTTGATGCGGAAGTGGTACATCGACTGCATCGCCTGGTGGTCCTGCTTGCGGAAGGTCATCTTGCCCTTCGGCGTTTCGAAGTCCATGCCTTCCATNNAACATGTCAGGCGGCGCCTTGAAGCGCTTGGTGTGCTCCGCCACGAACCAGTCGTTCATTTTGTTCTTCGGAAAGTCATAGTAGTAGTAGATCGTGCCTTCGGTGCCGGCGTAGTTACGCCAGGTTTTCATCACCGGCAGGATATTCCCGCCCGGAGCCAGCGCGATACCATAGCGGCCAGGCTGCATGTCGGCGATCTTGTTCATCGGGCTGGGGCCAGCCCAGATGATGCCAAGCACGCGTGGCTGCGGCTTGTCCTTCAGCGCTGCGAAGATGCGCTGGGCAGACGCGGTAAAGTCGGTGGCGGTTTGCGGTGCGTATTCTTCATGGACGACCTTGGCCTTGCTGCCGGTTGCCGCCAGTGCTTCCTTGCCGGCCCTGATCGCGTCCTTGCCGAACGCGTAGTCCTGCGCGAGGAAGGCGACACTGCCGCCTTTCAGGGTCGCCGCAGCGGATAACGCGTCCTGCATCGAGTTGCGCGCGGTACGGAAGATGTAGCGGTTCCACTTGTCGCCGGTGATGGCGTCGGCCACCGCCGGTTCGACAATCAGCACTTTCTTGTATTCGGCAGCGACCGGCAGCATCGCAATGGCGGAACCGGACGACGTGGTGCCGACCGCGATGTCCACCTTGTCGTCGCCGTAGGCTTCGGCCAGCAGTGTGCGGCCAAGGTCAGGTTTGCTCTGGTCGTCCTTGACGATGACCTTCAGCTTGCGGCCGTTGATCTCCATTTTGCCGCCGGTGAGGTATTCGAGGCCCATCATGAAACCGGTTTCGGTTTCCTTCGCATAGGCTTCGAGCACGCCGGTTTTGCCAGCGATGAGGGCAACCTTCAGGTCTGGCGCGGCCATCGCGCCAAGCGGCAGGGTGGCGCAAAACGCGGCCAGCACGGCGGCCGACAGGATATTCATCTTGTTCATGCTTGTCTCCTTGATTTGGTACTGCTTAATCGACTTGCGACAAAAACGTCCGGATCGCGTCAAGCGCCGGCGGCTCGGTCAGCATGGGCGCGTGGCCAACGTTGGGCACTTCCGCGTACAGCATGCCGGGGGCGGCCTTCTTCATGTAGCTGGCCTGTTCCGCTTCCACCAGGTCCGACAGCGCGCCGCGCACCAGCAGTGTCGGACGCTTGCGCGCCAGGCGGCGGAATGCGAATTTCGACATCAGCGACTGCGACTTGAGTTTGCCGGAATGGATGGGCTGTGCGATGTTCGGATCGTACCTCATGACCAGTTCACCCTGTGGATTTTCTGCAAAGGCGCGCTGCGCCCATTTGCTCCATTCCTCCATGGTGTTTTCGGGGAATGCGGACTCGTTGATGTTCTTGACATATGCGGTGGCCTCGTCCCACGATGCGGGGTGCGTGGCCTTGCCCGCGTAGCCGGCGATTCGCGCCAGGCCTTTCTCGGAAAGGATCGGGCCGACGTCATTGAGGATGGCGGCGCTGATCAGGCCCGACTTGCGCAAGGCGAGCGTCATCGTGATGATGCCGCCCATCGACGTGCCGATGAAGACGGCGCGCTCGATGCCAAGGTCGTGGGCCAGCTTGACGACGTCGTCGGCGTAGACCATGGGCTGGTAGTGGGCCGGGTTCGGGTCGCACGCGGACTTGCCGCGGCCGCGCACATCGACGGCGATCACGCGCCGGCCCTGGCTGGCGATCCAGGGCGCCAGCTCGTCGAAGTCGCCGGAATTGCGCGTCAGTCCGTGGATGCAGATCACCGGCAGCCGCGCAGGGCCGCCGTGCGATGCATAGTCCCGCGCATACAGGGCCAGGCCATCGGTGCTGGTGTAGCGGATTTCAGAAAAATTGGACACGCTGCGGATCCTGGGCAAGGTGGTTGTATTTATATGTATTGGCCGATCGCATGGGCGCAGCCCGCCATGGCCGGCCATGAAGGCCAGCCACGGTGCTGCGTTTCGATCGGGTTACGGGTGAATCAGAAACGGTAGTCGAGCGTTGCCGATACCGTGCGCGGATTACCGTAGAACGCGGTCAGGACACCTTCGTTACCCAGGGTAGGGAACAGGTAGCCGCCGGTCTTGTACTCCTTGTCGCCAAGGTTCTTGCCATGCAGGCCGGCGCGGATCTTGCCGTTCGCGCTGGTCCAGACGACGCTGGCATCCCACAGGGAGTAGGCGTCCTGGTCCAGCAGCGACTTGGTCTCGAACTGGTTGGTGTCGTCCTTGTACGAGACGTTTGCCGACAGCGTCAGGCGGCCGTTGCGGCCCATGACAGGCAGCGGCCGGTCGTACGCGGCGCGCAGGTTGGCCGAATTTTCCGGCGTGTTCTGGAACACGCGGTTGGCTGCCTGGTTGACGCCTGCAACGATGAACTGGGTGTACTCGGCATCGATGTAGCTGTACATGCCCGACAGCGTGAAGTTGTCGGTGACGCGGGCGTTCGCTTCCAGCTCGAAGCCCTTGATCTTGGCTTTGCCTGCGTTGGTGGTCACGCCTGCGAAGCTGTCGTCAATGCCGTCGCCGTTGGTGTCGATTGCCACCGAACCCGGGATCTGCACGTCCTTGTAATCGCTGTCGAAGACGGCGATGTTGGTCAGGATGCGGCCGTTGTTGAACGAGGACTTCAGGCCCAGTTCGACGGTGTCGATGGTCTCAGGGGCGTAGCCTGCGCGCGCCTGGTCCAGCGGCAGGCGGGTGCCGACGACGTTCATACGCGGATCGAAGCCACCGCCCTTGAAGCCGCGCGCCCACGATGCGTACACGTTGTGGTCGTTGTTGACCTTGTAGGCGAGGCCCACTTTTGGCGTGAACTTCTTGTCTTCGCGTTCCAGTTCGCCGTGCGTGAAGTCGGTATCGGTACGGAACAGCACTGCGTTCGGATTGCCCAGGGTCGGCGTACCGGCGGCGCCGAAGTAGATCTGGCGCAGGATGCTCGCTTCGCGCTTATCGACCGTGTAGCGGCCGCCGGCGGAGACGCTCCAGGCGTCATCGATCTTGTAGTTCGCGTCGGCGAACACTGCCCAGGCTTTGGTGTCGATGTCGCCCCTGGTGTAGGTCGAGGTAGGAACAGCACCGGCCAGGATGGTGTCGAAGATGTTGAATGCGTTTGCGTCGATGTAGTACACGCCCGCCACGCCCTGCAGCTTGTCGCCGGTGTAGGTGACCTGGAACTCCTGGCTGAACTGCTTGTTCTTGTACAGCGCAGGCACGTGGAAGTCGGTTGCCGCGAGCGAGTCGAAGTCGATCGGCGCGTACGACTTGTCGCGGCGCGACGCGGTGACGGACTTGAAGGTCAGTACATCGGAGATGTCCCATTCGATCAGCGCGGAAACGCCGTGCGCCTTGACCTGCTGGTCGTGGCCCAGTGCCTTGGTCAGGTTGGCGCGGGTGTCATAGACATTGCTGAGGATAGGCGCGCCGCTGGTGCGGCCCACGATCAGGCGGTGGCCGTTACGCGGATTCGAATCGTCCTGGGTTGAGTCGGCCGCGATGCGGATGAACAGGTCGGTGGTCGGCATGAACTCGGCCGAGACGCGCGCCGCGGTCAGGTCCTTGTCGTAGTTGCCTTCGCCGGTGGTGAGGTTGGTGCCGAAGCCGTCGCGGGTGAACTTGGCGATCGACGCGCCGATGCGCGCGGTTTCGGACAGCGGTGTGCTGGCGGTCAGGATGCCATCGCGCTGGCCGTGATTGCCGATGGTGCCCTTCAGGCGAACATCCGTGGTTGGCGCCAGTTTGCGGGTGACGTACTTGACTGCGCCACCGATGGTGTTGCGGCCGTACAGGGTGCCTTGCGGACCGCGCAGCACTTCGATGCGCTCGACGTCATAGATCTCGGCCACGGCGCCTTGTGGGCGGGCCAGGTAGATATCATCCAGGTAGATGCCGACGCCGGACTCGAAACCAGCCAGCGGATCCTGCTGGCCGACGCCGCGGATGAACGCGGTCAGGGTCGAGTTGGTCGCACGCGACGACTTCAGGGTGGTGTTCGGGAGCGAGAAGGCGAGGGCGGTGATGTCCGGGATGCCCTGCTTGGACAGCTGATCGGCGCTGAAGGCGGTGACCGACACCGGCACATCCTGCAGCGTTTCTTCGCGGCGGCGGGCGGTAACGACAACTTTGCCCATGTTGGTTTCGGTCGCAACGTCGGTGGTGGCGGCCTGTGGCGCCTCGGCAGGGGCGGTCTGGGCGTGTGCCAGGCCCATGGCGCCGCCCGAGATAGCCAGCAGTGCAGCAGCGGACCGGTTCAACAGCTTCAGTTTCTTTTTGGTAAGACGCATCTTGTGTCTCCTTCTATTATTAGTGGTATGCGGGACAAGAATCGCACGCAACGGAGTGTGCCCCTATTTCATCGTGTTCGAAAGCTAACAACGCGCCCAACGGTTGTGCAAAATTGCACAATGGCTCACCTTGCTAGGGCAACGCACCTTAGCAGGGCGTCGAAAGGTATGCATTGATCTGGATTTATATTTGATTTCAGGGGGATTGCCACAGCAATGTGCAGTGGTGCACAATATTGCTCATGAATAAATCATATTCGCCGCATGAATAACCACACGCTGCCCGAGTGGACCGACCTGCGCTTCTTTTTGGAGCTTGCACGGGCCGGGACCTTGTCGGGGGCGTCGCGCCGGCTGGAAGTGGAGCACACCACAGTGGCGAGGCGCATCGACCGGCTCGAGGCGCAACTGGGGACGACGCTGTTCGACCGCAGCCGTGAGGGGTATGAGCTCACCGAAATGGGGCAGGGGCTGTTGCCGCATGCGGAGGCGATGGAGAGCGCCGCGCTGGCGGCGACCGAGCAGCTAAGCGGGAACGAGGTGTCGGTGCAGGGCGTGGTTCGGCTGGGTGTTCCGGAGCTGTTTGCGGTGCGGGTGGTGGCGCCGTTGATGGTGAAGATGCTGCAATCGCATCCTGACCTGAGCGTGGACTTGCTGGTGCTGCCGCGCTTTGCGAACCTGGCTAACCGCGAGGCCGACCTGGGCGTGATGCTCGATCCGCCGACCACGGGGCGGTACATGATTACCCGGCTGGCGACGTTCCGCATGCAGCTGTATGCGTCGCCTTCGTATCTCGCCAAGCACCCGCCGATCCGTTCGCAGGCCGACCTGGCGCCGCATGATTTCGTCGATTATGTGCAGGACCGCTTGGCCAGTCCGGAGTTGAGCTATCTGACCGAGCTAGGATTCACGCCGAGGCGGCGGCTTTGCTGCACCGGCATGCCGGCGCAGATTGAAGCCGCTGCCGCGGGCATGGGGCTGATCATGGCGCCGCCATATGCCGTGCCGGATGACGGGCGGCTGGTGCCGGTGCTGAGCGAATTCCATGCAGAGCGTTCGTTCTGGCTCGCTGCGCCGACCGACCTGTATCGCCTGCAGCGGGTGAGGGCGGTGTGGAACCTGCTGCGTGAGTATGCCGAGGCCCGGCCTTCGCTGTTTATGCAGACGAGCGAGCCTGTCAGGCCGCTGCGCGTTGGAACGTAATGTCCGGCGATTGCCTCCTCCGGCCCGAGTAGCTCAAGCGCTAATTTGACCAGGTGCGTACTTTGTCACTCTGAGTCGGCCTTGACACTTGTTCGAAACGGATTTCGCTCACTGAGTTCGTCGATGTAGCTCTCGATTCCGCCGCTCTCGCGCTCCAGGAACCGTTCAATCGCATCGGCGAACGCCGGATGCGCCAGCCAGTGCGCAGACCACGTCCGCGTTGGCAGGAAGCCTCTCGCCATTTTGTGCTCGCCCTGCGCGCCGCCTTCAAACACCGCGATCTTCTGCTCGATGCAGAATTCCAGAGGCTGGTAGTAAGCGGTTTCAAAGTGCAGGCAGGGCACATGTTCAAGCTCGCCCCAGTAGCGCCCGAACAGCGTGTCCTCGTTATGAATCACCATCGATGACGCCACCGGCTCGCCATCGCGTTCCGCAATCACCAGCATGATATTTTCCGGCATCGTCCGGCCGATACGGAGGAAGAAGTCAAGGTTCAGGTAGGGCGTTGAGTGGTGGTCTCGATAGGTGTGGCGGTAGCAGCGGTTGAAAAGCCGCCAGTCGGCTTCGGTCGCATCGATGCCGCGCACACGCCGCAGCACCACGCCAGCCTCCCGCACCTTGCGCCGTTCGGCGTTGATGTTCTTGCGCTTCTTGCGTTCCAGCGTGGCGACGAATTCGTCGAAGTCGCGGTACCCCGCATTGAGCCAATGGAACTGGACGCCGCTCCTGAGCATATAGCCCGCTTCCGCCAGCTGCTGGGCTTCTTCCTCTGGCGGATACAGGATGTGGGTCGATGACACGCCCGATGCCTGCTGTGTCGCGCGCAGCACGTCGATCAGCGCGGCGCGCGCGGTCCCGTCCACCGCCATCAGGCGCGGCCCGGTCACCGGCGTGAATGGAATCGCCGACAGCAGCTTCGGGTAGTACTCGAAGCCGTTGCGATGGTAGGCATCCGCCCACGCCCAGTCGAACACATATTCGCCATACGAATGCGATTTGACGTACAGCGGCATCGCTGCGGCCAGCTCCTTGCCGTCATAAAGTAGCAGGAACTGCGGCTGCCAGCCGCTTTCCTCGCTGGCGCTGCCCGACTCGTGCAGCGCGTGCAGGAATGCGTACGACAGGAAAGGGTTCGGCTTGTCCTGGCGCGCGACCAGGGCATCCCATGTTGGCTCNNCCTCGGCCAGGGAAGAAACGATATGCGTGCGATAATTCATTTATATAAAACCACTCGTATTTTTGCGCGGAAGTCATGAAGAATAACTTTTTCAACCTTTACTCGCACGATTTTGCACGCGTCGCCGTCGCGACACCCCGCTGCAAGGTCGCCGATCCGGGCTTTAACGCTGCCGAAACGATCCGCCTTGCGCAGGAAGCGGCCGGGCGCGGCGCTGTATTGGTCGCCTTCCCGGAACTGGGGTTGTCAGCCTATACCTGCGATGACTT
>CXWL01008324.1_pt1 | contig 10774 bp, 8 predicted proteins | sample 590931 | NCBI WGS metagenome assembly CXWL01 (sample SAMEA3498368, study PRJEB10139) | groundwater metagenome | biome: water well; material: biofilm material | place: Germany | collected 2015-04-27 | reverse complement strand
CGATGGCCTTGGTGAAGCCAGGCTACCACTTATCACACTGTCCGAATTTCCGGAGCCCCCTCTGTTTCATTCACATACTTCGTGCTCCCATCTTGCCCATCATTTAGTCTCTGGATGTGGACCATGAGAAACTGCGATTGCCCATTCAAACCTGACGTGAAATTGCTCACCAGATCGTTAGACACGGTCCAATTGATCGTTTCACCGTTGGTAAAGAGCGTAAGACCATTACCTGGAGGTGGGGGCAGATCCAGGTTCAGGTTGAAATTCAAGCCGGCATCCACAAAACCGCCGAGGGAGAATGTACCAGTGGAACCTCCCGATAAAAGAGAAAAATCAGTGATTATGAGGGAGCCCCCGCTGTAGGTGAAATTGAAGTTGCTGATAATCGTGTCAGCATCAGCCAACAACCCAAGATTCGCCACCGAATTTGCAAGTACGAAGTCGACGTCGCTTCCATTTTGCGTGAGCGTTAACGCAGCAACGGTGACATTCGGCAACCCCGAACAGCTCGACCAACAAGTGTTGATGCCAATGGCTTGAGCTTCAGGAAGCTGATTGATTCCTCCCACAACTGTAAGAGCAGTCACCATTAGGGCTGTTGAAATAAAACGCAAGACAGTTCTCATTACCATTTCTTCCCCTTATCACAAAAGCATCGAAGACATCCTAGAAGCCTGAACCCATGTGGTACAGCATATCCTATGCTCGCGGCGTGCATCGTTATAAGTAGCCAAAAGGGTTATTTATGATGTAGCTCGAAAGTTCCAACTGTCCTTCCCCCGAAAACTACATTATTGGTGAAGAAGGTCAGAGGAAGAAAAAGCGCAGGGCCAGTCTCTTACGAGGACTGGCCCTGCTTGTCTGACTCTCTTCTTACCTGTAACCCTTCAGCCTGAACCCCTTCAGCCTATTCCCGTAGCCTGAACCCCTTCAGCCTTAATCCCTTACTTAGCCCTTCGCCGCCTTCCGTCTCCAGATCCCGATCGCTGCCAACCCGGCGCCGAGGAGCATCAAGGATGCCGGCTCAGGGACAGCTGCCCTGGTGTCCACGGACACATTGTCTAGAATCAGACCGACTTTGTCCCCGCCACTGTGGCTAAATATGATTTGGACTGATGTAGGGGCCCCAAGCGAAAAGGGCAAGGTCTGCACGGTGAAGGGAGCGAAAGTACCCACCGATCCAGATAAAATAAGACCCATAGCGTCGCCAGCATCGAGCACACCGGTACCGTTAAGATCAATACCATAGGCAAGGTCATTGGATCCGAGTACATCTGGAGCACCGGCACGCTGTGTGCCTGCAATTAGAAACGTAAGATCATATAAGCCTGGGCCAAGAAGCACAGGATCTGAAGTCATGTCGCCGGCGTTATTCGTTGATCCATCCAAGTCGACATACCGTCCATCATTGGGTAGGGTTTGGGGTAGGGATGAGAAGTTGAAAAATGGAGGAGCATCATAACCAATCATGTCCACAGTTCCATTGGTGACAGTCCAATTGGCGAAGCTAGGGTTGGAGAAGCTGCCGTGATTGAGCCCACGGGTCTCTCCAAAGAAGTCATCGAAAAATAAATTGGCAGCTTGGCTGACCCCAGGCATAAGACCAACCATTACCAGTGCAACTGCTACAAGAATCTGTTTCATATCAATACTCCCACGTTAGAAACGTTTGAACTAATTTTGTCATAATCAACTCTCGCCAGGGTACAATGCATATCATGTGCTAGATTGGATGAACATTCTAAATCATTGATATTGTTACACATGCTAAATTTAACCTACATCACCTGCCAGCTCACCTGTAAAAGTATTTTACAGTGAACACAGGGGCGCTTCTCAGGCGGCCTCGCAATACTTTGAAATTAATGAGTTTATTAGCATTGGCCATCTGTAAAATTTTCTAGCACTTTTCTTTCTCACCCTCAGATCTCAGCTTCTTGAATCCATAGCGAGAGAGCAGCTGATAGAGTGTGGGCCGGCTGACACCGAGGTCCACCGCAGCTCGCGACACATTCCCCTCGGCTTTTTCCCATGCCAGCCGCACCAGATCCTTTTCACGGCTATCACGTGAGGCTCTGAGCGTAGAGGCTTCTTCTTCGGATAACGAAGGGTCTTTTAATTCCAAGTTTTCGGGGGTCACGTACTTTCCCTCTGCCATCACAACCGCTCGCTTGATCCTATTTTCCAATTCCCGGACATTCCCGGGCCAAGCATGTGCCCTCAAAGCCTCCACCGCGTGAGGCGTAAACCCCTTCAACGGTTTTTTTTCATCTTCAGCAAACTTCGTCAAGAAGGTCCGCGCCAACAGTACGATATCGGAGCCCCGTTCACTCAAAGCCGGGACCGCAATCGTGATGACACAGAGCCTGTAATAGAGGTCTTCCCTAAACCGGCCTTCAACTATGGCCTTCTGAAGATCGACGTTCGTCGCAGCCAGAATCCGCGCATCGACGGCAATTGTCTCTTTTGCGCCTAATCGTTGTATCGTGTGATCTTGCAGGAACCGCAGCAGCTTCACTTGTAACGCCAGCGGGATATCCCCGATTTCGTCCAGGAAGAGCGTGCCGCGCTGCGCACTTTCGATGCGACCCTTTCGTTGCTGCGTCGCCCCGGTAAAGGCCCCCTTTTCGTACCCGAACAGTTCGCTTTCCAGAAGGGTCTCAGGAATCGCTCCGCAGTTGATCGCGATGAAGGGCTCGCTCTTTCGTTCGCTCTGCCGATGTATCGCACGCGCCACCAGTTCCTTCCCCGTGCCGCTTTCGCCGGCAATCAACACCGGCACATCTGACGGCCCGACACGGCGAATCATGCGAAACACGTCCTGCATCGGCGCACTGTTTCCCACCAACCCTTCGAGATCATTGTGTCCGGCCCGTTCAAGCAGAGTGCGATTCTCCTGCTCCACGTTGGCAAGATAGGCCGCGCGCTGCAAGAGGATCTTCAGCACATCGAGCTGAACGGGTTTCTCGATAAAGTCATACGCGCCGCTTGCAATGGCAGCGAGAGCATTCGTGCGATCGCTATTGCCTGTAACGACGATCACCTTCGCCATTGGATTCACTTCAAGGATGTCCTGCAAGATGGCCAATCCCTCGGAAGCCCCATCGGGATCGGGAGGCAATCCCAAATCGAGCAGCACCAATCGCGGCATCGCCTGTCGAACATGAACAAACGCCGTCGAACGATCCGACGCCTCCAGCAACTCGTAGTCCGATGCGAAGGCCCATTTCATTTGGTCCCGAATCTCAGGATCGTCATCGACAAGAAGCAGGACAGGATGTTTATTCATATCCGCGCCTCGCTCGTCTCGCCTTTCCCGCCAGTCTCGCAGCCTGCTAGGCCCGAGAGGCGAGGGTTCGAAGTTCCGAAAACCTCGAACTTCGGACCTCGAACCCTGAAGGCCGGAGGCTGAAGGTCAGCCTTCAGACTTTGGCCTTCGGACAACGGCAGTTCAATCTTCACTTGAGTTCCTTGTCCCTGCTGACTCCTGATTTCGATCGTCCCCCGGTGCGCTTCCACCATCTGCTTGCACTGGTAGAGTCCCACGCCTAGACCGCCGGGCCGGCTCGATTGCGACGGCTGAAACAACGACTCCAGCATGGATGAAGGAATGCCACAACCTGTATCGTCAACCGTCACCATGATGGAACCGCCGGACTCCTCGATCCCGATCGAAATGTCCCCCTCCTGGCCGATTGCTTGCTTGGCATTGAGGATCACATTGAGCAGCACTTGATGCATCTGGTCCTTCACGGCAATGACGGGCTGAACCGGCCCGCCCACCACATGCAACCGCACCCTCTCCTCTCCCCTCATGGGGGCCACAATCTCTTCAATCAGAGTGGGAATGTCCACCGATTCCGGCGCTCCGGTCAAGCCAGGCTTCACGGATGAGCGGGACAGCTTGCTCATGAGCGATGTCATTTTCGCCGCTGTGTCCGTCACCGTCCTCATGGCCGACTCCTGAAACGCAGGATCATGGCCATGGCGTTCGGCGTTCTGAGCCACTAGCGAGAGTCTTGCCGCTAAGTTTTTGAGGTCGTGCAGGCAAAACACAGAGAATCGATGCAGCGCTTCCAGTTCGGTCGAGGCCTGACGCTCTTCTGCCAATCTCGCATGAGAGAGCAAGGCGCCGACGTGATGGGATATGCCGCGGAGCAAATCGCAATCGTCTGTTCCATAGGCTCCGCCGTGGAGTGGCCGCCCCAAGGCAATAAACGCCGTGAGCCGTCCCTGCGCGCGAATGGGAAAACAGAGTGCTATCCCGGCGGCCATCAAGAGATCCGGGTTGTCTTCGATTCTAACCCCTTCATCCTCTTTCTGGAGCTGCAGGATGACAGGATGAGAAAGCTCCAATGGAACCGACTCTTTATCGATCGTCATCGAACGAATTCGGCAAAACCGGCGATCGGCTTCACGAAACGACCAGATCGAAATCGCAGTGGTGGGAAACGTCTTGATGAGCAGATCGAGCAGACCATCCATGATCGTCTCTCGGCTCGCCGCCTGCTCAAAGGCCTTGGTTACTTGTAACCACTGTGCGCGGTAGTCGTGCTTGGAGCGATAGAAATTTCGATTGAGCACGCGTCGAATATCGGCGCGTAGTGTTTTGGAGAATGCCGCAACCGCCAGCACGACCAGGGCTCCAAACACCACGACCACGCTGAGCCCTAGCCCCAGCGGCTGATTCGTCCGGCGAAGCCATTCGCCGATCACCCCCACCGCTAATAAGTACAGTCCAATGACGATGAACGTAACCGAGCCGAAGAGGGCCTGTTGCGAGACATAGGTATTGACGAACACCTCCCGCAGGCGGGTTCGTCCCAACCCGTAGGCGGTCAGACAGAGCGCCATGGCTGTCGCGATGCTCCCAACCAACACCTGTTCCGTCTGCCAGACTGGAAGCAGGAGCATCTGACTGGCGTGATAGATTTGGTAACCGGCCAGCCCCCCTAACCCGATCACAATGAATTTCAACTTGTGGCGAACCGGTTCGTGGCTGGCGCGCAAGACTAACTCCAGTTGTGCGAGCCCTAGAACCATACCGATCACAATAAAAACATAGGGGATGCGTTCCCATGTGCTCAAGGCCGTCGCTGCCAGGTCGCCCTCAAAAACTTTCCACTCAACGAGCTGTCCGGTCACCACAAGGCCGGCCAGCAACAGGCCCACGCACCCGACAATGCGGGCTCGCCACAGAGCAGATCTATCGCTGCTCCGCTCAACCGGGTTCAGGAATGCCAGACCGACGTAGAGCAACACGATAGGTTCGACAAGCTCTGCGACCAGCGCGGTTGTACGCCACCACAGCGTATGATGTTCGTCGAGCAGTCCAACCGCATTAGCCAAATGGGCCACAGCGATGGCGTCCAGCAACAGCGCGAGACTCCGGTGTAAGGAACTCGTTCGCCGCGTGACAAGCAGGATGCAGGCCATAGCACCGGCAATCGCCGCGACGAAACCAGCCGCTATGGCAAACCATGTCGGAAACATCATCAGTTCTTCCCCGTGAAGCAACCAGAAGGCTGAAGAACTGGGTTCGAAGTTCTGGGTTCGAAGTTCCTATAACCTCGAACTTCGGACCTCGAACCGTCGTCCATCCCACCCCCCTATCCCCTACCCCCTTACCCCTCTATCCCCTTACCCCCTGTATCCCTTTACCCCTGGCTTCACCCGATATGCCTATAGAGCAGTCGTCCGGCTAACGTCAGCGCACTGTCCGGGAGACGTGCAAACCCCTCTTTGGCCAGCCACGCTTTTGTCTGTTCAAAGGATGAAGACGCGGTTGCGGCCGGAGCACGCCATGTGGTCAATGTCGAACCCTCTGCCGACCAGCGCTCCTTGAACGCGATCAGACCAGGATTATCGAGATCTGAGCGACCCAAATCCAATTCTTCCATCCCGGCATCTTTCGCATCCTGGATGGCCCGCCAAAACAACATGGGCGTCGCGCCCAGATGGCTGAACTGCGCATCGGAACCGCCATATTTGTAGACCATCGTCTTTCCATGAACCAACGTCATGATGCCTGCGATGGGCTGGTTGCCTTTGGAGGCGATTCTGATTGAGACAGCCTGCCCCATACAGGCCACGAGATTCTGAAACCATTCGAACGGTTGCGGAGGCAGGTGATGACGCGACCGGGTCTGCTGCAACAATTCGTAGAATTGCTGGAGCAGCAGCGGGCTATGGCCCACCTCATAGGTGAGGGATTCCCGCTCCGCGCGGATGATCCTGCGCTGAATGCAATCCCTATGAAATCCTTTGTGCAAGGCATCGAGACTAGGCCGAAGATCCAGCCGATGGAGGGTATAGGTCTTGGCACGGACAAAGTCCTTCTCGAATTCGAGGCAAGAGTTCACCGAACGTATTTCCACATATTTTTGCCCTTCCCTTACTCTCAGTTCCTCGGCATGAGCACAAAGCGCCCTGAACTGCTCGGCATCTTCAACGAGCGGCTCACAGTGATCGGAGAAGGGCAGCGATACAAGCCGGTCGCCGGTCAGCCAACTTCGAACCACGCAAAACAGTAAGGCATTCTTGAGTTCTTGGGATGGAGGGGACGTCGTGAAAACAATCGGTTCATACCCATATGTCGTTTGCAATGCACGCAACCAACCGCTCGTGTGGAATACCGAGGCCTGTGGATGTCTGGCTGTGAGCTCAGCCCAACGAGGATCCCCTAGTGGGTCGATCTCGTAGATGACGGTGTTCGAACGAAGAAGCGGGACAGGCACCGCCGCAGACGGCGGAGCCTGTCCCCTGGACTCGTGGCTATGGCTCTGCGTAGTCACGGTAGTATTCGATCATACAGGTGGGCAGGAGCCCAGCGTTTCTCAAGTTTTCGTAACAGCCAGGTAAGTGAGAGCAACAGGATAAGGGAAACGAGGAAAAGCGGAATTCCTCCGCTGCGATGCAACGCGCTGTTCGTAATGAACGTCGGATCGACATAATTGGCTAAGAGGGCCAGCCCGACGATGCGGAATGCATTTTTGACGATGGCGAGTGGAACGACGACTGCCACCAACCCCAGCTTCGCCCCGGTGGATCGAAGGAAAAAATGCCCTGCTACGATACTAGTAATGAAGAGGGCAAGGGCCGATCGAATGCCGCTGCATTCCTCAGCCACATGGATCGTGAAATTCGATAGACTGAACACGAACTCCTGCCGAAAAACCGGGATGCCAAGAATCGAAAACAGCACTGCGGTGGCTTCAGCCGAACTGCGCTGCAAGAAACCAACGATGGCCTCCAAAAGAAATGAGGGAAGCGGTACCATAAAAAGGAGACAGAGCAGCCCGAATGACATCTGACGTGAGAGCGTGACGCCAAAGCAGGCCACCACAATACCCCAGCACATCATCACCAACGCCATTATCGTCATCGACAACTGGTCCGGGGCAAAGATCGCCGCGTCGGCAGACCAGTAGCTCCAAGCCCCCAGACCTATCAACAGGGAGCCCAGCCATGGACTCCACTCCCTTGAAGCGAAAATCGCATTCCGGTCGAGATAGAACACATAGAGGCTCAGCCCCGGGATGAGCATAATGTGTGAATACTGTTCCTGCTGTTGCGTGAGTGAAAACAGCGACACCAGCGGCTGCCAACACCATCCGACTGCCGCCAGCAACAAGAGCAGGGACAGGCCATTGCGGATCTGCAGGCTGAACGGCAGGGGCTGGCTCAAGGCCAAGGATCCCCCCACAAGACGGCCGGTCTTTCCGCCGGTATGTGTCTCGGCTTCAAGCGGCGTTGTTGTACTTAGTTGGTCACTGAGTTGCATAAGTCTGGTTTGTTTGGTTCATTTGGTTTGTTTGGTTCGTCTGGTTTGTTTGGTTCATTTCGTTCAACTAAAGAAACAAAACAAACCAAATAAACAAAAGAAACATCAACAAGCTCCTTTCCCTTTAATGACTGCCGCGGGAGTCGCAAGGAGAATCTTGATATCGCCCCAGAACGATTGCTCTCTGGCATAGCGAAGGTCCAGCCGGACCATCTCGTCAAACGTCGTCCGGCTCCGTCCAGTTACCTGCCACAGCCCCGTAAGACCCGGCATGGAATCCAAGACTCGGTGACGATGCCATGGCTTATACTGTTTCAGCTCATACCACAGCGGAGGCCGTGGGCCGACCAGCGACATTTCTCCTTTGAGAACATTCCACAGTTGGGGAAGCTCATCGAGGCTCGTCTTTCTTAGGAAACGTCCTACCGGAGTGATTCGGGGATCGTTGGTCAACTTGAAGGTCGTATGCCTATCCTGCTCGTGCCCATTGCCGCTCGAATTGATAAACCAACTCACATAATGATGATGAATCGTATGGTCTGCATCGGCAGTCATGGTTCTAAACTTGCTCATCATGAAGGGTTTCAACATATGGCCGATCCGCACCTGGCGAAACAATACCGGCCCGGGGGACGATAATTTGACAAGCCCCGCAATGGCCAAGAGCAGCGGTGAGAGGCTGAGGAGGAGCGCAAGACTACCGAAAATATCCATGCTCCGCTTCAATGCCCGAAACATCACAACCTTCTCTCGCCGCTCAGGCACTTCCGGATAGAGAAATGGATCCACTGCCTGGAAGTCTTTCTCTCCTGATTGCTGTGGCTCAGGATAGACGCACAGCCTGATCGACAACTGCTCGGTGATATCCCCTTCCAGCCGACTTGTGATCTCTTTTCGAAATTCGGACTCCAGCTGTTCGCAGACGCCGGCCAAGTCAGCCCGGTCAAGCTCTGGAACGATCAGCCCGAGGATGGACTCTCGTTCAAACCATCCAAGAATATCGATATCCGATCTGATCGCCGCCAACGCGCGGGCAATCCTGGCAATCAGTGCCGGAGTGTTTGCGCACTGACTATCCTGCACGCCAACCAGCAGCATGGCCATGGCCAATCCGGACCGGTCTGCGCGTCTACGCTCTCTCGTGACGGTATCTCTGAAAAGATCCTCGTCGAAAGCATGCTGAAAGGTTTCGACCCTTACTTTTTCCGCGCACGAAGACATCGAGCCTCCAGGCTTGTTCATTTGGTTGATCTGGTTTGTTTCGTTTGTTTGGTTTGTCTCGTTATTTGGTTGGAGGAAACTAACCAGACGAACCAAATCAACCAGATAAACAAAACAAACCAAATAGACCAAACAAACCAGTTACCCGTTACCTCACCGAAGAGTACGCAACCTCTTTATGCTGTTTGAGCGACTGCTCTGCTGCCGCCAGAATGCGCACGACGCGCAGGCCAGCCCGTCCATCGTTAAAGGGTTTCGTACCGTCCTCGATACAATCCAGGAAATACCGGGTTTCAAGCTGCAGCGCTTCCAGCTCCTCCACTTTCGGCGCCCACATATCGCCGCTTCGATAGCTGACCAGAAGCTGGTGCACCCCCAGCTCTGTTTTGACATCGGCGCCCTTGTCATAGACCCGTACCTTTTCAGCCGGATCCAGATCGTTCCATACCAGCATCTTCTTCTGGCCCCCAACCAGCGTCGTGCGCACCTTGACCGGCGAGAGCCAATTGACGTTGATGTGAGCAAGGATATTGTTGGGGAAATAGATCGTCAGATGCGCGACGTCTTCCAGGCAGTTCACATGCGCGCTGCCTGTTGCCACCACCAAATCCGGCTCCAACCCGACCAGATAATCCATGATGGACAGATCATGCGGAGCGAGATCCCATAACACATTGACGTCATGCTGAAAGAGTCCCAAGTTGACGCGTGTCGAATCGTAGTAATAGAGAGGCCCCAAAGTCCCATCGTCGACAAGCTGTTTGATCTTTCTGACCGCGCCGGTGAAGAGAAACGTATGGTCCACCATAATCTGCAGATTCTTGCGTTCGGCCAGTTCGATGAGTTCTTCCGCTTGTGCGGAAGTCGCCGTAAAGGGCTTTTCGACAAACACATGCTTGCCATTCTCGAGCGCTTTCTTGGCCAGCTCATAGTGGTACGAGACCGGAGTCACAATCGCCACCGCGTCGATGTCCGAAGCCATGACGATATCATCTGACTCAGTCGTCACTCGAACACCGGGATGACGTCCTAACACCCGTGCCAATGCCACGGAGTTCTTATCGCATACAGCCACGACTTTGCAGTCTTGGTGCCCCGCGAAGTTCCGCACAATGTTCGGACCCCAGTACCCGTAACCGATGACTCCAAGCTTAATCATGGTGTTGATTTCTCCGGTTCATCTGGTCTCTCTGGTTCATCTGGTTGATTTGGTTTGTTTTGTTTATTTGGTTCATTTGGTTAGCTTCGTTCAACCAAACAGACGAGACGGACCAGGGAGTGAGGTCCGAAGTTCGAGGTTGCGGCCTATTCCAACTCCGACAATTCCACATTCATCATTCCCAATTCCGCTTCACCTATCAGTCTCAAACTTAGAACCCAGAACTCAGAACCCAGAACTTCCCTGCCCGTCCCCCTTCCCCCACTGTATCCCTTTATCCCTTTACCCCTGCCTCGTGCGGCTCACAGACCCGGATCTGCAGGCGACTGAACTCTTCAATGCTGAGCTCGGCTCGCAGACATTCCACCAACCGTGGCTGAAGTTGTGTGGGCACCAGCACCATCGACTCTTGTGTCAGAACCGTGAGGACAGCTCCGACGATGTGCCCATCGCGATACCAACCGATGTAATCCGTTTCCCGAAAACTACGGGACGCCGCCGCGATGACGATCTTGGCGACATCCACATTCATCTGCACGATCCTTCCCTGCTCATCAGTCGAACAGACAAGAAGGATCTGGCAGAAACGGCCGGAGCGCTCGGAACGC
>CXWL01005695.1_pt1 | contig 10775 bp, 10 predicted proteins | sample 590931 | NCBI WGS metagenome assembly CXWL01 (sample SAMEA3498368, study PRJEB10139) | groundwater metagenome | biome: water well; material: biofilm material | place: Germany | collected 2015-04-27 | reverse complement strand
TAACGGACAGATGTACGAAGCCTATTATCGGTTGCAGATCAAACCGTTCACGCTGCTGCCGGACCCCGGGTTTCTCTTCCTGGGATCCAAGCACAAGATGGCGCTGAGCCTGCTGGAATATGGACTGGTCAACGGTTCTGCCTTTATCGTGATCACCGGTCATCCGGGCACAGGAAAAACCACGCTTCTGAACCGTTTGTTGGAGCAATCGCGCCATCAATGGACGATCGGCCTGCTGGCGAATACGCATGAAGGGTTGGGAGGACTCATGCCGTGGATTACGGCGTCCTTCGGCCTGGACACGAAAGGCAAGAGCGAAGTGGAGCTCTATCATGAGTTCGGGAGGTTTTTAGAGGGGGAGCAGGCTGCTGGACGGCGTGTACTGCTGGTCCTCGACGAGGCCCAGAACGTCGGGTCGGTGATGCTGGAAGAACTGCGCCTGCTCTCGAATCTGAACGATGGGCGGCGGCGTTCGTTGCAGATTCTGCTGTCGGGACAACCAGCGCTTCGAGATCTCCTGGAGGGGCCAGGGATGGAGCAGTTCGCCCAGCGCATCGCAGTGGAATATGCGCTTGAGCCGCTGGCCGAGGAGGAGGTCATTGCGTATATTGCCCATCGAGTTCACATCGCCGGTGGACAGAGGCCGTTGTTTTCAAGACTTGCCTGCCTGAAAGTCTTTGCGTTGACCGGCGGGGTTCCCCGGCTGATCAATCAGTTGTGCGATCATGCTCTGGTGTATGGCTATGCCGCACAGGCCGAGACGATCACCGCACAGGTCGTTCTCGATGCCGCACGTGTCCGTGACAAGAACGGATTTCTGCCATTTCGGGCAGTTCCTGACACGATCGAGCCGAGCCAGAGCGAACTCGAGGCGGAAGCGGAGGAAGTGGCCGCACTGACTTCAGCGCGGTCTGAGCCGAACAGACCCTCGTCGAACACAAATCCGGCATCCTCGCCTGATCCCGCAGCGCTCTACCGCAAGGCCCTGTCATTGAAACAGGCGGGAGAGTTTTCTCAGGCCCTCGCACTCTTGGACCGGCTGACTGACGATGGAGTATGGGGCATCAAAGCACTCGGGCAGAAAGGCCTCTGTTTGAAGGCGATCGGTCGATACGAGGATGCGCTGGCCGCTTTTCGTACGGCGCTTGACCGTCCGTCCGGATCGACGCAGGACCAGGTATCGCTCCGGTATCTCTACGCACGGACGCTGGAATCCATGGGACGGTCCCAAGAGGCCGTCGAGTGCTATCGCACGATCAGCCGTGAGAGCCGACAATATCGCGATGTGGCCGTGCGGCTCGATCAGCTGGCCCCTTTCACGCCGTTCGATGCCGATGCCATGACCTCCCCACCAACGTGGTTACAGTCGTTGGTCAGGAGCTGCAGCCAACTGCTTCGCAGCACCAGCTGACCGGCCAACCATTCTCTCCCATCCTTCTGGCAAGTTAACCGTTACTGGACCTAGCCGTAACCTCCCTGTAATCCCCGATTCCTATTCTGCTCCCAGCAATATGTCCTGATACATTTCTGAGCTGCGGAGGGCGGATGAAAATCGGATTGAGTCGTGCAGTCTGTCTGGCAGGAGGTCTTATCGCATCGATTCTGTTCGGGGCACCCGATGGATATGCAGGAAAACTTGAAGATCTCCTGTTGGAAAACAAGCAAATCACAGTCGATCAGTGGGTCCAACTCAAGGCCGATGAGGAAAAACGGCAGGTCAAGGAGTTCGAGGAAAGTCGGGGAGTCGGCGATGTGCCGATTCGAGAGCGCTGGTACGAGAAAATCAGCATCCGTGGCTACACCCAGTTTCGCTATAACCACACCATCAACAATAATAACCTGATCAATCAGCAGGGAGACCGGTCGATCGGAGGCAACAACGAGTTTTTCCTCCGACGGGGCCGCGTCATCATCAGCGGGCAGCCGCATGAGCGTGTGTTTATCTATGTCCAGCCGGAGTTTGCCAGTCTCTTGGCTGGGACCGAGCAGACTGTGACCCTACGCGACTGGTATGCCGATCTCTTTCTCACGGAAAACAAGGAATGGCGGATCAGGGCTGGACTGTCGAAGGTGCCGTTCGGGTTCGAGAACATGCAGTCCAGTCAGAACCGGCTCGCCCTGGACCGTAACGACGCGATCAACAGCGCCCAAAACAACGAACGGGATCTCGGTGTATTTCTGTACTACGCGCCGACACATGTGCGAGAACGATTTCGGCGTCTGGTGGACAGCGGGCTCAAGGGCTCAGGCGATTACGGGATGCTCGGCATCGGCGTTTACAATGGGCAGACGGCTAACAAACGCGATGCCAACAAGGACAAACACGTCGTCTTCCACTCCATGTATCCGATGGAATTCCCCAATGGACAAATGTTTCAGGTCGGCATGGATGCCTATACCGGGCAATTCAACGTCGCGACGACGCCGGTGGTGCCTCTCGCAGGAGTCCCAAGCCAAGACGTGTTGGGCGGACTGGCGCCCATCCTGAGGAACGGCGGGAACTATCTGGACGAGCGAGTCGCCTGGCACTTCGTGCTCTTTCCACAGCCCTTTGGCCTTCAGGGGGAATACACGATCGGACGGGGCCCTGAACTGAATCAGGCCCGGACTGAGGTCACAACCGGAACTCTTCGCGGGGGGTATCTTCAGTTGTACTATAACTACCGTTGTGAAAGTCTCTGTGAGAGCGTCATGCCGTTTGTCCGCGCGCAAGAATATTATGGCGCGAAGAAGCACGAAGCGAATGCGCCGAAGAACACGGTGCGGGAGGTGGAACTCGGCTTGGAATATCGGGTTAACCAGGCGCTCGAACTGACGGTGATGTATACCTGGACGCAGCGGACGTCGGCTGACTCCTCTACGTTTCCCGCGTCCTGTGCCGACAATTCTCTGTTGGGAGCGGCGCCCGGATGTGCGCTGACTCCCTATCAGCGTCAAAACGGCAACTTGGTCAGATTTCAGCTTCAGTGGAGTTTTTAAGCGGCCGCGGCAGGGAGAGATGGCAGCAGATGGAGTTCTATGGCGCCGTAGAGACGGGCTTCACCGGCAGACGGTGCACCTGAATGATCAGCTCGCGTCTATCCCATTTGAGCAGCTTCCCGACTCCGAATGAATCTGTCGATCGCTGAAACTCCGGTGGCTCGAACCGCAACGTCCCTTTCTGGGGGGTCAGAGAGCGAAGGGGCGTCAGTCTGTCATCCTCTGTGTCGGCTACTGTGGTATCGGCAGTGGTATGGGTATCCGACCGATTGTTGCTCAGCAAGACATGCAGGTCCTCTCCATCCAGAAACATCCCGCCTGACGTGACTTCGCGTTTGACGCCTGACGCAGGCCTGGATTGGTAGAACGTGACCACTTCCTCTGGCGTAGCCTTGCCGATGGCCACGCTCAGCAACGGAGCCCAAAAGAGGACCGCATCCTCGTCGAACGCTCGGTGCCGGCGCGGAATACTTAAGTCATCGTAGAGTGGCAATCGCATCAGCGGCTCTTGGATCACGATACCTCGTAGGACTGCCGCCATACGTTCGGTTGATATGTCGGCCGGATGGCTGTGTCCGCTATTCTGTCCAACCGTGGGATCGGCTTGGAGTCGAACGAACGCGTTCGGCGTCTCATAGATGGTGAGGGTTGGAAATTGCCCTGAGGAACAGCTGGCGAGTGCCGTGAATCCAAGAGAGAGCCATGCAGGGAAGCGAATGGATACAAGCGATCGATTCATGCGGGTAGTCTATTCCTAACGAGGAGAAATGAACATTTACTCGCTGATCGGACGGCCAGGGGACTCCAGTTGAACCGCTTTGACAGTGCCGGACCACTTGGATGTGAGTCGTGTCAGTTCCGTCAGAGACAGCGGGAAATATCCGTGATCGAGCGCGAGTTGCTGGCCTTGCTGGCTGAGGGCAAACCGCACGAGTTCCGTCATGGCCGGCGCCGGCGCAGTTTTCGGCGGCCTGGCGATATAGAGATAGAGGTTGCGCCTCAAGGGGTACGATCCATCCATGGCCGTTTGGAAGTTCGGTTCGACGTAGCGGCCACCCTTCACGGAAGCGATCGGAACGGGTTTCACCGTCGAGGTCCGGTAACCGATTGCGCTAAACCCGATGCCTTGCGGGTCCTTAACCAGGTCCAGCACCACCGACGCAGATCCTTGGGCGTTGATCAATTGAGGGCGAAACGTCCCGCCTTTGCAGACTTCTTCTCTGAAGAGGTAACTCGTGCCGGATTTGCCGTTTCGTCCATAGAGTCGAATTGGAGCGTCAAACCATTCGTCCATCAGTCCAACGAGTCCCCAGGAATCAACGGCGTAACTCAAGCCGCGCCGCCGTTCACGGCAGAACATGGCATCCAATTCATCCAGGGACAAACCGGTAATCGGATTGTCCCTGTGAACGAAGATGGCCAATGCATCGTTTGCGACGGGAACTTCAGTCGGTTCGTAGCCGTATTCCTTGACGAATACAGAGATCTCTGCAGCCGTCATGCGCCGGGACATCGCGGCGATCTCGGTCTGATGTGCCAGAAGGGCTTCCAGACCTGTTTCTGATCCAGCTCCTGTCGCGGTAATTTTCATCCCGGGATGCCGGCGCGAAAGATCGCCGACCCATGCGTCGATCAATGGCTTCATCGTATCGGAGCCGGCGACCGTGAGCTTTCCGGAAACCTGTTCCTGAGCGGCATAGGCGGGAATCTGAGAGTCTAGCTCCGGTCGAACTTGAGCCATCGTTTCGAACCCAAGCCCGAGCGATACGCCAAGAACAATGAGAAAGGACCAGAGGATCCATCGGCGATATTTCATCAATCATTGCTCCAATCAAGTATTGCTTCACGGTACCTATCCTATTGTTATAAAAACCAGAGGTTTCTGCCAGGTCAACGATATGTTAACTCGGCGTTAACTCCAGGCAGTCATGAGGGTGCACAATTTGCTTGAGGTGTAGGAGTTTACGGACAGTTAACACCACCCTAACGATGATTTTTCCTTATCCGGTCTATAGTCACCTCGTAATGTTGGCCACACCATCATCTATGACCGTCGCGCAGAATACGATTCTGATCTTCATGGAGACTGAGCCATTCGCTCAGTCGCTCAAGAAGGCCTTCGACGCGAACGGGTATCACTGTACGATCGCAACCACTGAGGCTGCTGCCTATGCAGCAACCAGAACATCCCTGCCCTCGCTGATCCTCATCGATCGGCAACAGGGTACGAGTGCCACGTTACGGCAGTTGCGTGCAGTGAGCGCCGTTCCGATCGTCGCGGTGCAAGAAGGGAGCAGCCCCTGTTCCGAAGACGACTGCATTCAAGATTACGACCGGGACATCGATCTCGTCATTTGCAGTCAAAATATTCGTGAGTTGGTGGCGCGCGTGCGGGCGATATTGCGTCGACGGGAACCTCGTCTCGAATCACATGCGCACTACAGTGCAGGCTCCCTTCGCATGGACCTGGACCGCCACGAAGTGACCGTCAACGGGAGATTGGTCGATCTGACTCCGAAAGAATTTCAGATCCTTCGCCAGTTTCTCGAATCGCCCAGCCGGGCCTTCTCCCGTCAGGAAATGCTCAACCGGGTCTGGGGCGACGGGTTTGCCCTGGAAGAACATGCCCTCGACGTCCACATCCATTCCCTCCGGCAAAAAATCGAAGCGGATCCTGCCACTCCCAAAATCATCGTCACCGTGCGTGGTATCGGTTACAAACTGCGCGCCTAATCTGGTCTATTCGGTCTGTCTGGTGTTTTGTTGAACGAAACTGACCAGATAAACTCAATCAACCAGAGAGACCCAACCAACCAATTAAACGAGTCTGGCCAACAGATATCTCGTCTCTGCCGCATCCGGTGCGGCGGAGACGAGGTCTGAAGAACGCCGGTGAGGAGGGGTGATTCCTAGAATTCGTCGATGGAGACCGGACGGAGCAAGTCGCGAACGGAGAGGATTCCCACCACCGATCCACCTTTGGTCACACCGAGGTGCCGCGTCTGGTGTCTATTCATCAGGTCCGCCGCTTCGGTGAGGGGACAGCGCTCTTCGATCCCGACAATCGGGCTGCTCATGATGTCTTCGACGGGAATAAAGTAGGGACCTCGGTCCGAGCCGACGACCTTCCTGACGATGTCCGATTCGGTGACAATGCCGATGACGTGGCCTTCATAGGAGATCAGCACGCTGCCAACATTGCAGGCTTTCATCAGCTTGGCCGCCTCGATCACCGAGGTGCCAGTATTGACCGTCACGAGATCCTTCTTCATCAATTGTCCGACTGTAATCATCTGTTCCTCTATTTATATATTGTAGTGGGCTCACTCTATCAACCAGGCATTGCGGCCTTGTTAGAGGTAGATTGCCGGCAGGTAAAATTCATGCGATCTGGCGAACATCACGCCGAAACTGGCTCGTTTCGGTTGGAGTCAGAATAGGTCGAATTGAATAGGGCTAGCTGGCGGGCTCTCTCCGGCTGCATTGTAGGCCGTCACTGTAAGGTCGTACCGTTCCCCGATCGGCAGGTCGACGGTAACCTGGGGCTCGGAGCCGGCATCGATTGTCTGTCGAACCGAGGTGGACAGGGCGGTGATGTAAGCTCGGTATCCAGCCACATTGCCGGATGAGGAAGGGCTCCATATGAAGGTTACGGTCCTTGTCTGGGGTCTGTTCTCCGATCTGAGTGGTTCAGGTTGCCGTCCCTCGCGTGATAGCCATGGAGGCATGTTGTCACCCCCACCGGTCGACAACTGCGTGTTCCCAGACTGGGGTGGAGGAAAGAAGGGTTCGGCGGTAGATCCATCTGCTGGCGGTAGCACATCCGCCGGATCGACCACATCCCCGGATGTCGAAGGGGTGAGCGGACTGCCGTTTTCACCGATCGGTTGTTGAGGAGTCTGTGATACGGAAGGATGTGAAAGGATCGTCCCTTGTGAGCCCGTGGCAGGATCTTGAAAGTCGCCACAGGAAACGAGCAACAGTCCTGAGAGGAACGGCCAGAGAATTGTTTGGATGGATACGCGCCGGAACATGGATCCTATCGATAAATTGGAGCGTCTGGATACATTCGTTGGACGTATTGTGCTCGGTAAATACTTAGCTGCACGCCTGTTACAGGAACTTCATGGTTGATGTAACAGGATTGTTAATAGTTCGTCGACGAACGCACAAAAGGGCGTCAGCGATACCCCTATCTTTGATAGGCATCGTTTACACGACCTTGAGATCCCCGGAATCGTTTGGTGACAGTACGTGGGTATGCTTCTGGTAGTCATGTTGGGAACATGACTCGGATGTTGTCTCGTCTCCAGCGGTCTCGTCCTCGACGTCGTGGCGAGGCGGGTGGAAGTTAACCGGGCGATAGAAGAGAAGGAGGGGAGTCCGTATGTTTATCGGCATGAGGGGCGCATTCTTATTGTTCGTCTCTCTCGTCTTTTTCCTGATGATTGTCAGCCTGCTTGGGTTGGGAGCCGTGATGAGACCTGTCCGGTGGAGTGAACGTCCGAGACATGCGGGATAAACGTCCTCCTTTTCTCAGTGCTGACAGCTCACCCACTCCACATCAAGCCTTCTTGATTCTGTGCAAGAGCGATCGAATCCATACGCAAGTCTTTGATGCCGTTGGCGATCCTGGTATGAAACCCGCTCGTAACAGAGGCCAGCCATACTGTGCATAGCATCACTGCAGAGGAATATATTCGAATCAGGGGGGTGATCATGCACGACAACATCGTACAGATGGCAGCGCAGAAGACGATTGCGATCGTGGCGCACGACAATAAGAAGCAGGATCTGCTGGCCTGGGCCACGTTCAATCGTGAAGCGCTCGCGGGTCATCACCTCATTGCGACTGGGACGACAGGGAAACTGCTCCACACGGAACTTGGTCTCCCGGTGATTCGGCTCCAGAGCGGACCGTTGGGAGGGGATCAGCAGATCGGAGCCAAGATCAGCGAAGGCGAGATCGACGTCTTGATCTTCTTCTGGGACCCGCTGGAACCGCATCCGCATGACCCGGACGTGAAAGCGCTGTTGCGGATTGCCGTGGTGTGGAATATTCCCATCGCCTGCAACCGGGCGTCGGCGGATTTTCTGATCTCATCTTCTCTCATGCCTCTGGAATATCAGCGTCTCGTCCCGGACTACGATGGCCATCGGAATCGCCCTGTCCATCAGGATGCGGCCTAGTCTGGCAGCAGAAAGATCAGTATTTACCGCATGCTAGCCTTGAATTTACCTGCCTGTAACGTGGGTCGGCGAAGCTTATAGCAGGCACCATGTATGACAAGAGTCATTGGCGACACAAGTCGGTTGGTTGCCGGTTTTCTCAATCGAAAGGAAGGCATGTACAAAGGAAAGTTGTCGACGTTGCAAGAATTTATGAGCGAGGTCAGTGCCCTGGCGTTTCATGCCGTGATCGTGGCGCTCAGCGCCGGAATTGCCTGGTCGCTGCCGAGCATTGCCCGGCAATTCCTTATATTCTGGTCGCGTGTCGAACAGGAGAAAATTCTGTTGCTGACCATTGAGGTCGGCGTCGCGCTGGTGCTCATCGTGATTTCCAATTACCTGTGGCGTGCGCATCAAGACCGCCGGCAGGCCGTGATGGCAAGGGGCGCGGGACTGGTCTCCTTTTTTCCGTTGCACGATCCTGGGGCCGGCAAAACCATCCGTGACCTGAAACAGCAGCAAAGTTTGGGTCGCACAGTTCTCGCTATCGGTGTGACCGGCCATGGCACGGTCGTTGGCGATAAGGCGGAGATGCATGTGCTGCTGGAAACCTGCCTGGAAGCAAAATTGATTCTCCTGAATCCCTTCTCGGAAGAAGCGGCCAGGCGAGCCCAATCGCTCTCGCATCCCGATATTTCTCCGAACCGATTCCGGCAGGAACTGCAAGACACGATTGCCCTGATCAAGCGCTTTCGCGCCAGTGGGAAAGTCATTCGCTTGAAGCTCTACTCCGATCGGCCACATTTGCGAATGGTCATCCTCGGCGACTATCTCTGGCTCCAGCATTACCACACGGGCCTCGACGTCCGCTGGATGCCCGAATATGTCTTCCAGCACAACCTCGACCATCACGGGCTCTATACGCTTTTTTATCAGTACTTCACAAAACGCTGGGAGAATCAGGAGATTCCCGAATACGATTTTCAGACGGACGAATTGGTCTATCGGGCAAGAAACGGCAGCGAGTTGCGCAGAGAATCGTTCGGGCTCGGAGATTCAGCCGAACTGATGGCCACGGCAGCGGCGTTGGCTGAACCGAGCATGGCTGTGGCTCAATCAGGGCTTTGATGCGCGGGAGAGGGATATGCCGCCCGGCGTCGGTGAGACGTGAATGGTCACCTGTGTGCGGTTGCTGAATCGATTTCTCGGCAGTCCTACTGCTACGCTCCACCGGTCACGTCTTGTTTTTGTTAGTGCCCGCCCATCGGGAAGAACGATACTGCGATCGAGATGGTGATCAGCACGATGATGATCCACTCAAGCACTTCCATGCGGCGGGTGGTCGCGCGGTCCGACATCTTGCCGTAGATGCTTTCCAGCGTGTCCAGCTTGCGCAGAATGCTCGCATCCCAGGCTTCCAGGTGGAATCGTTGCGACGCAAGGCGATAGACGCGCGCTAAATATTGATCGCCTAAGAGCTTCAACGTGTTCGTCACCCGCTCGAAGAGGAGCGCGCCGTCGACCTGCAGCTGTGCGATATGGGTCGTGTCCTTCTCGTGCGAACCGGGGAGGGGCAGCAGGCGAGGCTTTCGCGCGAGGGCGGCGTACCCTTCATCCAGCGCTGTATCGAGCTGCTCGTCGAGCATCCGCATTTCTAAGAGCTCCACATTGGCAAATTCCAACACGGCTCGTACGTCGTCCATGTCTTTTCCGAAGAGGACGGCCGAGTGCCAATCGATGAGTGCGGCATCTTCGACTCCATACGAAATACAGCAGGACGTGGCATCGTGAATTTCCTGATCTGCGAGCGGGCTCCGTTCGCCGCGTAGCACTTGCGCCAGTTCCGCTTCCCGGCTTGTCCACAGCGGAAGTCCCTGCGACGGCGAATAGGATTCGATCGAGAAGATGATGTAATCTTCGACCTCTTTGGCAATTTTCGGCCGTTCGATCGACGGATGAAGCGCCTGAATCAGTTGTTCTACCCGCTTGCGGGATTCTGTGAGCAACGGCTCGTTTTCGTAGAGCGATTCGCTGAGCTCCAGCAAGCCCTCGAAGGGACCGTTGAGCGTAAATCTGTACGTGATGGTGACCGCGCCGAAGTCATAGACCATGACTTCGACCGTGGGGCTGGATCGATATTGGCCGACCGTGAGGCTTCCTCCTTCTTGCATGAGGCGTAGCGGGGCCGGCCGGTATTCGAAATATTGCGGGGATCTCGTTTTATGCCGGAGGCGGCCACGCTGCGTGTCGGCTGTGATCCGGAGGTTCACCTCCTCCAAATTGATCGACCACCCGATATCGTAGGCAAACACCGCATAACAGGTGCCGGTGTTGATTGTGAGTGAAGGGAGCGGTGCAGCGTTCATAGACATCCTCTTCATGTCCTTCGCGGAAATGGAGGGCCCAACATCAGCCCTGAATCTGATCGGCGATTAGGGGGAAGTCAGCTCCTGTACGATGCCCTGGCTGTCGTAGCGGATACGAATTTCGCTCCGCAATAGTTCTTTCCACTCCCTATTCAGATCATGGGCGCCTAGACCAGGATCGATCCGTTGCATGCTGGTCACGGCTGTTCCTGAGGGGCCGACCTGAGCGGTGGGAATTTCGAGGCGAGGAGCCGATGCGAT
>CXWL01099561.1_pt1 | contig 10776 bp, 11 predicted proteins | sample 590931 | NCBI WGS metagenome assembly CXWL01 (sample SAMEA3498368, study PRJEB10139) | groundwater metagenome | biome: water well; material: biofilm material | place: Germany | collected 2015-04-27 | reverse complement strand
AATCAAAACTACGGAGATCACATGCAGCAGAACCCAGCTCTCAGGCTCAACGCCATCGCCGCCCTGTTCGCCGCTGGCGGCGCAGCCTTTTCCATGCCCGCGCTGGCCGGCGACAACGGCGCCGCCATGCAGAGTGCCGGCGTGGTCGTCGTCAGCGGCAGCCGTATCGAACGCAACAGCTTCGACCTGCCGGCCGCCATTGACGTGGTCAATGCCGAACGCATCCGCGACACCCAGATGCGCGTCAATGCATCTGAGTCGCTGTCCGCAGTGCCGGGGCTGGTTGTGCAAAACCGCCAGAACTACGCGCAGGACCTGCAGATTTCGTCGCGCGGCTTCGGCGCGCGCTCCGCATTCGGCGTACGCGGCGTGCGCCTGATTGCCGATGGCATTCCCGCCTCGATGCCCGACGGGCAGGGGCAGGCCGCCACGTTCAATCTCGATATGGCCGAGCGCATCGAGGTATTGCGCGGGCCATTTTCCGCGATCTACGGCAACCACTCCGGCGGCGTGGTGCAGCTGTTCACCCGCGATGGCAACGGCCGTCCATCGGTCGAGGCCACGGTCTCTGGCGGCAGCGACGGTGCGCGCAAGGTCGATATCAACGCGCAGGGCGAAAGTGGCGCCATCGGCTACGTGGTCGACGCTTCGCGCTTCGAGACCGACGGCTACCGCGACCATAGCGCGGCCCGGCGCGACCAGGCCTTCGCCAAGCTGACCACCAGGCCCACCGGCACCAGCCGGCTGGTCGTCACCGCCAGCACCCTGACGCAGGACGACACGCAAGACCCGCTTGGCGCCACATGGGCGACCTACCAGCGCGACCCGCGCGCCGGCGAAATCGACGCAAGCGATACCGCCGTGCCAAAGCGGACCTTCGCCGAGCGCTACAACACCCGCAAGAGCATCGAGCACCATCAAATGGGCGTGTCGTTCGAACAGCGCTTTGGCGACGACCGCCTGCGCTTGATGGCGTACGGCGGCAACCGTCAAGTCATCCAGTACCAGTCATTCTCGCGCGGCTTTCAAGCGCCGCCGAGCCACTCCGGCGGTGTGGTCGACTTCGACCGCGACTTCTACGGTGCCGACATCAACTGGACGGCCGAGCGCCAGCTTGGCAGCGGCAAGGTCAGTGCCACCATCGGCATCGACTACGGCCGCTCTACCGACGACCGCCAGGGGTTCGAAAACTTTGTCGGGCCACAGTTCGGCGTGCGAGGCGCGTTGCGGCGCGACGAGACCAACGTGCTGTCGAGCGCCGATCCATACGTCCAGGCCGAGTGGCAAGGCGGCCCATGGGTGCTGACGGCGGGCCTGCGCCACACCAGCCTGAAGGTGGAAGTGGACGACCACTTCGCTGCAAACGGCGACGACAGTGGTGGCGTCGACTACAGCAATACCACGCCAGTGCTTGGCCTCCTGTACAAGATTTCGCCGGTATTGAACGTCTACGCGAGCGCGGCACGCGGTTTCGAGGCGCCGACCCTGAACGAGCTTTTCTATTCCAGCGGCGGCACCGGCTTTAACTTCAATCTCAGCCCGGCGAAGAGCAAGCACATTGAAGCCGGGGTCAAGGCGCTTGTCGGCAGCGGCACAAAGATCAACGCTGCACTGTTCGAAGTGCGCACCGACGATGAACTCGTGGTGGACAGTTCGGGCGGCGGACGCACCAGCTACCGCAACGCCAGTGAAACGCTGCGCCGTGGCGCCGAGGTGTCGGTCGATACGAATTTCGGCGCCGGTTTCAGTGGCCGCCTCGCGCTGACCGCACTGCGCGCAACCTATGAGTCGCCGTTTGGCGCNNACCTACGAGTCGCCGTTTGGCGCTGTTGTCTCCGGCAGCCGGCTGCCGGGCGTGCCAGGCGCGAACGGGTTTGCCGAACTGGCCTGGAACGACAAGGCCGGGCGGTTTGGCGCGGCGCTCGAGACAATCGCGAGCAGCAAGGTGTATGCGGAAGACACCAACACCGAAACGCCCGCCCCGGGTTACGCGATCGTCAACGCGCGCACGCAGGCGCGCCAGACAATCGGAGGGTGGCAGCTGAAGCAGTTCGTGCGCGTGAATAACCTGTTCGACCGAACCTATGTCGGCTCACTGATTGTCGGCGACGCCAGCAAGCGCTATTACGAGGCGGCGCCGGGCCGCAACTGGATGGCCGGGTTCAGCGCGCAGTACACGTTCTGATCAAAAGGTGTAGCGGGCGCCGGCGACGAATGTCCTGCCGGTCCCGGGGGCGACAAAACGGGAATGCTCAGCGTCCACCGGCCCCTCATGAGGCTTAAGCTGGCCGCCTGCGGGGAACAGGTCCGGTGCGACCGCGCCGAACGTTTCATAGCGCCGGTCGAGCACATTCGTGATGCGGGCGAAGAATTCCCATCGTGTGCCGGCGCGGAAACTGGCACGCAGGTTGAGCAGCGCGTAGCCAGGCACGCGCCAGTCGCCGCGCTCGGCCTGCTCGCCCGATTCGGCGTCGGCTATCAGTCCGTCTTCATTTCCTTGCGTGACCAGGCTCGAAACGGCGTGCAGGTCCGCGCCAAGTTCCAGCCCTGGCGCGGAGCTCCAGTCCANNGGAGCTCCAGTCCAGTCCCAGTTTTACCGTATGGCGCGGCAGTCCGGCGATACGCGTGCCGCGCCTGACGTGCACGTTGCGTGCGCCGGTAAACAGTTCGCCATCGGCATCATAGGTCGCTTCCAGATAGCTGTACGCGCCACGCACACCAAGATCGCCTGCCCTGCGCGAGAAAGTAAGGTCGGCTCCCTGGTGCCGCGTCCGGCCGAAATTCGAGAAGTATCCCTGCCGTGACGGGCCCGAACTGAGGAAAAGGATATCGTCGCGATTGGCAGTGCGATACAGCGACATGGAGTACGCACCGCCTTCAAGCTCGCCGCGGACACCGGCCTCCAGCGTGCGTGCGACGACCTGCTTCAGGTACGGATCCGACTGCAGCCCGACCGGCAGCCGGCACGGGTTCTCAGGGTCGGCGCAGCCGAGTTCGATCACAGTCGGCACGCGGTTGCCCTGCCCGGCATTGGCAAACATCGTCACGCCGCCTGTTAGCGCGTGGGTGAAGCCAAGCGACGGATTGAGACGCGTGTAATCAAAGCGTTCATGCGGCTGCGGCCCACGTTCGCTGGTCAGCGTGTTGGCGACGCGAGCGCGGTTCAGCCGCGCCGACGCGGTAATGTGGGTGGCGCCGGACAAGGCCCAGGTGTCGGCGACATAGACGCCGACTGCACGCGAGCTGCCAACCACCGAGGCGGAGGGCTCGCGCTCTTCGGCGTCGTCGCCGATCACTTCGCGTTGCTGCGTCATGAACGCAGGCCGCTCGAACTGGGCATAGGCGACATCGCTGCGGTCAAACGTGATCCCGGCATCGATGCGGTGTGCGCCCACGCTGGCGCTGTAATTGGCGGCCATGCCCTGGCTGTCCTGGCGGGTACTGGTGGTATTCAACACGCCGGGATGCAGCGCCGCACCCTGTGGGCGCGTCAGCGGACACGATGCCGGATCGGCCGCGCTGCCGTCCGGGTTGAATCCATCTTCGCAATCTTCGACGTAGTCGTCGTACTCCTCGCCGATGTCACCGTTGACGGAGTCGCGCCGGCTATCGCGCGTGTACGCAGTCGCGGCGAGCTCGCTGGCCGCGTCGATGCGGTGTGTCGCGCGCAGGGTCGCTTGAAGCAGGCGGTTGCGGGTCTGGTCTGGAAAGGTGTAGGCGGCGCTGCGGCTCTGCTGGTACAGGCTATCGGGCAGCAACCCGTTACCCAGCAGGCGGCTGCGCCCTCCAAGAAGCGTGGCGCTCCACTCGGTGGGACCGCTGCCATGACCAACCTTGAGCATGACGTTGGCGATCCGTCCCTCCGAATGATCGCGCCATCCGCCATCGTCAAACACCGTGGCGCCGATCAAGCTGTGCCAGCCGTCACTGCCGTGCATGCCGTAGACCAGGTCGGCGCGGCGCCGCCCGCCGCTTGAGCTGGAAAGCTCGGCTTCAAGGCCAGGATGGCTTTGCCCCGACCTGGTTTCAAGTGCGAGTGCGCCGCCGAGCGTGTTCAGGCCGTAGAGTGGATTCGAGCCGGGCACCAGCAGCAAGCTGCCGATGGCTGCCTCGGGAATCATGTCCCAGTTGACGATGTCGCCAAAGGGTTCGTTCACCCGTACGCCGTCCAGGTAGACGGAAATTCCCTGCGCGGACCCGAGCACCGGCGACGCCCGGAACCCGCGATAGGTGACGTCGTTCTGGAATGGGCTGCCCGACACTTCATTGACGTTCACGCCGGCCAGGTTCGAGGCCATGTATCCGGCCAGGTTATCGCCGCCGGCCCTCTTCATCACGCTGTCGCTCGCGGACTGCACGGGATACGGCAGCAGGCGGCGGTCGGTGCCCTGGCCATGCAATGGCGCGATGCCGACGATGTCGACACTGATGATCTCCGCCGCCGGACCATCATCGGCCAGCGCCGCCCGATGCACCAGCAGCGCCGCCGCCAGCAACTGGTTCAGGCGGCGCAAGCGTGGCCGCCGCATCATGGCCTGACCACTTGCACGCCGTGTTTGGCGAACAGCGCTTTCAGTTCGCCGCTATCGGCCAATTCGTTGATGGCCGATTGCAGCAGGCGGCCCATTTCGGTATCGTCCTTGCGCACGGCCAGCCCGACCGGCCAGCCCGAGCGCGGCAGGCGCTGGAACGCGACATCATGCAGCGGGAAGCCGGGATCCCCCTTGAATACCGACTCGATCTCGGAGCGGCTGGCCAACACCGCATCAAGCTCGCCGGCCTTCAGCTTTTGCAGGGCGTCGATCGCGGTCGGGTAAATACGCACGCCNNCCCACGGTTTTACCAGCCAGCGCGTCAATGCTGTCGAACTGGGGAATCTTGCTGGCGTTGCGCACCAACCGTACCGTCTCGACATGGTAGGGCGCGAAGATCCTTACCTGCTCGTTCTGCGCCATCAGCCGGTTGTCGACTGGGACGTGCAGCATGACGTCGGCAGGCCCGTATCCGAGGTAGTGCCCCTTCCAGACCATGTTGCGCAAATCGTCGTCGAGGTTTTCGCCTGCCGGGAACGGCAGCAGCGTCAGCCTCAGGCCGAGCTTTTTGGCGAGCGCCTGCGCGAGGTCGATATCAATGCCCGCGCCGCTGTTCGAGAACGGCGCGAAATCGTTGTAGACGGCGACCTTCAGGGCGCCCGATTGCTTGATCTTCTGCCAGTCAGCACGGGCTGGGAGAGCAGCCATCACCGACAGGAGGGTAAGCGCAGCCAGGGCGCGCGCGGCGCCAGCACGAATGAGCAGCATGGCGCGCCTCAGTTGGTTTCGCGGCGGGTTTCGAGATAGGCCTTGATGGCCCACATCGCTTCCTGATTGAACACGCCTTCAAACGGCGGCATGTAGACGGCGCCGTTCCTTACCTTTCCAGCCCTGACCGTGGACAAATAGTAGCTGTCCATCTCCTTCAAGCATGCCTGTTTTTTGGGTTCGCTCTTGATGTCGACGCAATCGCGGTCGAGCTGGCGCAAGTCCGGTGCGATGCCGCCGCTGACAGCTTCAAGCCCGTGACAGCGCGCGCAGTTCTGGTTATATGCCGATGAGCCGATCTTGATCGCGAGTTTATCGGTACGGAAGGGATTCTCGCCGCGCCATTTTTCGCCCAGTGGCGGCAGCCCGGTGGTATCGACGCTCTGCGGCGTCACCGGACCGTGCGCGAATGCGCAGAGCGAGGCGAAGCCTGACGCGGTAATGACTGCGGTGGCGGCGAGCTTGCGAATGCGGTGCTTCATGATGTCTCCTACTGATTTTTTGGTTTGGATAATCAGTAGTGAGCAATTGCCATGCCATGCTTGCAGCACGCGCAGGGCCGCAGGTGCTGTCACAAAATGGGACAGGTGTTACATCGGCGGGTGTGACAATCGCGGGCTGCCAGGATAGAGACGGCCAAGGGTCGAGCTGGTGACAGCCAGTACTGCCTCCGCCAGCCTTGCCCGCGCGGCCGTGGTATCGCCTGCATCGCGCAGCGATTGCCAGGGCGCGGCGCTGTCGGCATGCTCGGCAACCGCACGCTCGACTTCGGCCTGCCAGAACGGGGGCGCTTCACTCTCGACGAAGTTACCGCGGCCGCGGCCGAAGTGCGCCACAGCGAGGTAGCGCAGCACGCTGGTCACCATCAGCGAGCGCAGGAATTCATCGGTGAACTGCATCGTGGTCCGGTTGCGGTCCGTGGTCGTGTTGAAACCCCACGCCGCCCCGGCCATCGTCAACGCGCCGACGATACCGCCCAAAAGGGCGCCAGCACCAAAGGTAAGTCCGCCCGCCATCAGGTCGGCAGACAAGCCGGTCGCCGCGCCCGAGACGACAGCGCCGAGCAATCCCGCCTGCGCCTTGTCGACCGGTGCGCGGATCGAGAAATTCTCGCGCACGCGCGCGTTGACCTTGGCGGCTGACGACGGATCGAGCTGGTGCAGCTTTAGCAGCTGCGTGGTCGTGGCCGTGATGTTGATGTTGAGACGCTCAACCAGCTGGGCCATCGCCTTTTCCTGGCGCTGCCTATCGGTCTTGGCCAGCCCGACGGCCTTCATCGCGGATCTTACCAGGCTCTTTTCCTCTTCCTCGACCGGCTGGCTATCTTGCGCGGCCGTGGCCAGTTGCGCCGCCGTCAACCGCATCGCTTCATGGAATCGATTCAGGTTGTTGGCCTCCCACGCCGCGAACAGGCGCGCGTAGCCGGCGCGCTTTGATTCATCGACCAGCTTTCCGACCGCCTCGTAAAACACGCGCTCATGCACCCAGCAGCGTGCGAAGGCGTCCATCGCCAGCACGTCGCGCACGATCGGGAACTGGTCGAGGTGCTGCTTCCAGCGGGCCTGCTCCGCCTGTTCGTCCGAAGCGGGCCGGGGTGGACCGAGCTGGTTGAGCAGGACCACAACAGGTTTACCCAGCCACTCGAGGATCTTCATTTCTGAAGGTAGGTAGCCTGCGTCGTCCGGGTTCTCCGACGAGTTGACCAGGTAAAGGACCACGTCCGCATTATCCCTGGCCGTGCGCAGCGCCTGCTGGCTTAGCCAGAATGGCCGGTCGCGGTAGCGGTCGATCACTTCGCGAAGGAACCAGCCAATCGGATTGCCCGACATGGCGAGGCGCTTGAGCAGCCGAACCGAATCACCGAAGCCGGGCGTATCCCACAAGTGCAAGGTGTCGCCCGCATCGGTCGTCAGCAGCGGATGCGATTCGGCGAATACCGTCACATGGGCCGCGTCGCGCACCTCCCCCACATCGACACCCACCAGCGTGCGGGCCAGCGTGGTCTTGCCGTTATTGGTATGCGAGATCAGCGCGAACTGGATCTGGACTGGATCGGTGGTCATTGTGCGGCAGATACGATTGGTGCGGCATCCGCGTCGATGGGGCGCTTCGAAGGATCGAGCAGGTTGACGATCGTGGCGGGTGCATGGTGGAAGTTACAGAACTGCTGCCACAACGCGATCCGCTCGGCGAGGCGCTGCTGGCCATCCGGTCCACCCAGCCGTTCGGCGAACGCCGATTCATCGACCAGTACTGCTATGCCGCGCGGTGAATGGCGAACCACGTACTCAAGGAAAGCGCCGTGGTTCTCCTTCTCCGGTGTGGCGGCGAGGCTGAACAGGACCGCTGTCAGCGTGGCGCCGCCGTCTTTCAGGTCACTGTCGCGCTGGAGGTCCGTCAGCTCTTCACCATAAGCGCTCGATGGGCGCAGCATCACGCGCGCCTGGTCACCGAGCAGCATGGCCGCGACGGCGGACAACCCGCGGTCGCGCGCTTCGTCGATATTGAAGCTGTACGGCAGGACGCGCAGCACGCCAGGCTCATTTGCCCCCGCCTGCGCGCTCAGCTTGCGGAAGTAAGGCTGGTCGAGGTCGAGCGGGAAGTGCCGCGCAAGCGAGCGTGCACGCCAGTGCGCGATTGCCGCAAGGGCAAGCCGCGGCAGCACCACGAGCAAGAACAGCGTGCCAGCGTACAGGTGCACCCAGCGCGCGCCGGCGGCCGGCGCTTGCGGGCGTGTGAAGCGCAGCGCTTCGATGTCGGCGATGGAAAAGCCGGGGATGTTGAAGACTGCCGTCGCTGGCGCGAACAGCAGCGACAGGGTCGCATGTACCTGCGAGGCATCGAGGAAGGTGCTTTCCCAGCCAGCCACGTACTGCGCCATGAAGCCTCGCGCGTACAGCGACAGCATGGCGCCGACGCCGAACATGGCCGCAGTGAGGTGGAAGGTGCGGCCCAAACGCGCGCGGGTCAGCCGGTCGCGCAGCGCCGCCCATTCAGACATAAACGACAGCAGCGCCACCGATAACACCTGCGGCAGCTTGCGCTTGATGGCCGACTTGCCCGCGCTGGCGCGGCGCAGCAGCTTCTTGCTGGCCCAGCCGGTATGCTTCGACGGTACGAACAGCCACGCGAGCAGGATCACATACACCAGCAGGTTCCAGCCGATGATCGCAAGGAGTGGTGCGGAGAGCAGGTCGACGCGATGCGGGTCAGTGATACGGTCCAGGCCCGCACCGAGGATCAGGCCTGCGACCGGAAGCGCGATCGAAAATCCTTTCAGGCCCGGCCTGCGTTGGGCGAACGCAGCGAAGGCCGGAGTTCGATCGGACAAGCGTTTGAGTATCAGTTCGGCGCGCTGCTGGAGGAAGTGCTCGGCGGTGACGGGCGACTTGCTATCCGCCGCCTGCCACTGCGCCAGCTCCTTCGCGCTGCGGGTCGCGTACATGCGGTCCTCCTGGCTGAGGATTTCGCTCTTGATGTCCACTGTTTCGATGGCGCGCACCAGCACCACATCTCTTGCGACTTGTTCGTTCATTTTGTCCGTTTAGATGAATTGGCAACATTGACATGCCAATTGTGACGTACTTTTGTACGGTACGGTTGTTTGAACGGCCAATCGAACGAGGATGCAGGCGCGAGGTCGGGCACCGACAAGACAAGCTACAACAATGTGGCCGCCTGCGGGCCGCCCCATCCCGGCTTAAAGCGGATTGACCGTTCCCACATTCATGCCTTGTCCGCCGATCGCATTCCTGACGGCGTCGATCCTCGCCTGCATCGATGGATGCGAGGCCAGGTAATGTGACGCCCTTGAGGTCTCGGGATCTTCCTTCTTTAACGCCTCGAACAGTTCGGTTGCACCTCCCACGTGGCCATAGCGGCAATTCAGGGTCTGCAGCGCTTTCGCATCCGCGAGCGCCTCCCGTTCGCGCGAATATTTGGCCGTGCCGAGATGCGCTGCGGGAACGAGTACGCCGGTGAGACCGGAATCGCTGCCGGTCAGTATCGCGGAAATACCGAAGAGCACGATCCCACGACCCATCGCCCGCAGGTGATCACGATTGGCAATGTGCGCCAGTTCATGGGCAAGCACGAAGGACAAACCGTTTTCCGAGCGTACCCTGTCGAGGAGTCCGGTGAACACCACCACTGTGCCACCCGGAACGACCGCAGCATTGGGTATCTCCGACGGGTGCATCCGCACGTGCGGGCGGAAGTTCAGCCCAGCACAATGTTGCATGCCAGCGATCAGGCCTTGAACGCGCGCGGCGCGTTTCGCTTCGCTCGTCGGAGACTCGGGTAGCTCGATTGCCGCCATTCGGTTCAGGCGAGCCTCAGCTTCTGGGCTGAGGCTATCCACTGCCCAATCGACCGCGTGTCCCAGCAGCCAGAATACAAGCGCCACGATGATAGCCAGGCCCGACAGGATCAGCAAGAAATCCTTGAGCGGGTGCTCGTGCGACACGTTGTCGTTGTGCTGCGGAAGCGACGCCTGGTATTTCATCGTTATGCGCGGGCGAAATAGATGGCCGTCCCGTAAGCCAGCACTTCCACCGACCCGATATCCCCTGCGACGTTGTTTGATAGAGGGCAGGTCTCGATGCGCAAGTTGATGATTTCGTGCGCGCCAGGGCAGCTTTCCTTCATGCGCAGCACGGCTTCGCGGCGCGCGCGGTCGAGCAAGCTCTCGTGGGATTTCACCGGGCCGCCGATAAGAGTGCGCAACGCCGCAAGCGCACGTTTGAAGTAGTCGATGGAAATCACGACGCTCCCATGCACCAGTTCGCTGCGTTCGATTGAAGATTCGCCGATTGGCTTTTTTGACGAGGACGTCGGCAGATGCACCGCGGTTTCCTCGCGCGCGGCGATTGATCGGAAATGGCTTGCCTCAGCAGCGCGTCCAAAGAAATACCCGAGCATAATCGGAACCAGCCAGAACGCCAGGGTGATCGCTAAACCGTTCATTTTGCTTAACCTACCGTGACGGCGGTGCCATACACATAAATCTCGGCGGCACCGGCGGCAACGGACGATGTCGCAAAGCGAACGTTGACGATGGCGTTCGCGCCCAGCTGTGCCGCCTGGGACTTCATCCGTTCGATTGCATGGTCACGCGACTCGTTCAGCAATTCGGTATACCCGCGCAGTTCTCCGCCCACAATATTCTTCAGTCCCGCCATGATGTCGCGGCCCACATGTTTTGCGCGAACGGTACTTCCGGACACCACGCCATGGCAAACGATGATGGTTCTGCCGGGGATTGTTTCGATGTTCGTCATTAGCATTGCAAATTCCTCGAGTGAAAGCATGAGAAACCATTGTATTGAGGATTGCGGTAATTAAATAGCTATTTGAACTGATCAGCGGTAAGCGAGGGAATGCAGGAACATGCGTGGCAACTCGGCGGATGCTGCACCTATCCGCCCTGCGAGATCGGCCGCCACAAACCGCGAGACGAAAAAAAACCCCCGTTTGC
>CXWL01129534.1_pt1 | contig 10777 bp, 11 predicted proteins | sample 590931 | NCBI WGS metagenome assembly CXWL01 (sample SAMEA3498368, study PRJEB10139) | groundwater metagenome | biome: water well; material: biofilm material | place: Germany | collected 2015-04-27 | reverse complement strand
AAAATCGCACGTGCGGTTCGGAGGGCGGGGTGAGCCGGTGGCTCATTCCGACCCCTATCGCCGTATGTATTCCTTGCCGCCCGGCACTACAAAACTGCACAAGCTTCCCGTTCCCTATACCAAAATGCGCCAGCCGATCAACACATAGCGCTCCAGCAAGTACAGCGCGGCAAACACCAGCGCGGCAAACACCACGAAACGCACGATCTGCCAGGCCAGGCTGAGGTAGCGGCGGTTGCGGGTGAATACGTACATTCCGCCTGCCAGGATGATGGAGAGGGCGGACAGGATGAACAGCAGGCGCAGGATGAGCATGGGGTTTCCTCTTGCAGATTCACCCTCTACCGCGAGCGTGAGAGGGAAGCGCGACGGCGCGGGAAAGAGGGTGCGTCAGGCAGCCTGCAACTGCAAACGCAGGAATGCCGGCGCTTCCTCGGTCTTGTCGAAAACAACGAATTCCCATGCCTGGTCATCGGACAGCAAGGCGCGCAACAGGGCATTGTTGAGAGCATGGCCGGACTTGTAACCGGAAAACGCGCCGATCAGCGGATGCCCTAGCAAATACAGGTCGCCGATGGCGTCCAGCACTTTATGTTTGACGAACTCGTCCTCGAAACGCAAGCCGTCCGGGTTGATGACGCGGTACTCGTCCATCACGATGGCATTGTCCAGATTGCCGCCCAGTGCCAGTCCCTGGGCGCGCATGGCCTCGACATCCTGCATGAAGCCGAAGGTGCGGGCGCGGCTCACTTCCTTGATGTAGGAATGCTCGCCGAGATCCACCGTCACATCCTGTTTGCTGGTGGAAAACACCGGATGGGCGAAGGCGATGGTGAAATTCAGTTTATAACCGTTGAACGGCTCGAAGCGCACCCACCTGTCGCCTTCCTTGACCTCCACGGTTTTCTTGATGCGGATGAATTTTTTTGCGGCGGGTTGCTCGGTTATGCCCGCGGATTGCAGCAGGAAAATAAACGTCCCGGCGCTGCCGTCCATGATGGGAACTTCCGCGCTGTTCAGGTCAACGTAGGCGTTGTCTATGCCCAGCCCGGCGAAGGCGGACATCAGGTGTTCGATGGTGGCCACGCGCGCGCCGTTCACTTCCATGCAGGTGGACAGGCGGGTGTCATGCACCGCATGCGCTTCGGCGCGTATCTCCACCACCGGGTCGAGGTCCACGCGGCGGAACACAATGCCGCTGTTGGCGGGCGCGGGGCGCAAGGCCAGGTCAACCCTATCGCCGGTGTGCAGCCCGACCCCTGTTGCCTGCACCGGATTTTTCAGTGTGCGTTGCTTAACCATGTCGCAATCAAGCCCAATCTAATCAGGAGCATAAGTTTAACACGCCAGCAAGGCATTGCGGCCAAGCATGCTTGGCCCGTGGAAAATATTGAGCCGCATGCCCGCTCGGGAGTAGAATCGGGCTTGTCCAGAGATATACTCAACCCAGATTGTTCATTAGCCGGTGCAGCGCCAACAAAATCAATGGATTGTAGGTCGGGTTTCAACACGTCCTACGCCTAATGGATAATCTGTGCTCAATTGACGAAGCGGATTAAGTAACCCAGGATGAACGCAGTCAGTATCTTGCCGTTGGATGTGGCGTGTGCGGCCATTCTGTTTTGGGTGGCGCTCGGATTGTCCGGGTTGGTGCTGCAACGCGCACCGCATATTATTAGCCGTGTCATCTTTCCTCTCGGTGCAATTGCCGCGCTCGCCATGGCCGGAACCGGCTTGTGGGCGCTCGGAGAAATCCCGAGTATTGTCGTGTTGCCGCTTGGCCTGCCGGACTTGCCACTGCACCTTCGCCTCGATCCGCTCTCGGCATTTTTCCTGATTTTGCTGGGCGGCGCTTCGTTTGGCGTGTCGCTGTACAGCGCCGGTTATTTCCGCGCCATGCAAGGCAACACGCTCGGCTTGCTGTGCCTCGAATACCACCTGTTTCTCGCCAGCATGGTTTTGGTATTGCTGGCGGATGATGCCTACATGTTCATGGTGGCATGGGAAACCATGGCGCTGTCTTCCTATTTTCTGGTTACCACTGACCACCGTATTCCCGATATCCGCAAGGCGGGCTATCTGTATCTGCTGATCGCGCATGTGGGGGCAATCGCCATTTTGCTCGGCTTTGGCGTGATGCAGGGCGGGCATGGCATAGGCGCATACACTTTTGCGGCGATGCGCGAGGCGCATTTGCCGGTGTTCTGGTCATCGGTGGCGTTTTTGCTGGCGCTGTTCGGCTTCGGCGCGAAGGCCGGGATGCTGCCGATGCACGTCTGGCTGCCCGAGGCGCACCCGGCTGCGCCTTCGCCGGTTTCCGCGCTGATGAGCGGCATCATGCTGAAAACGGCGATTTACGGCATTTTGCGTGTCACCTTCGATCTGCTGGATGCGCAGCAGTGGTGGTGGGGAGTGCTGGCATTGGCGCTGGGTTTGCTTACCGCAATTTTCGGTGTGATGTTCGCCGCCGTGCAGGGCGACATGAAACGGCTGCTGGCTTATTCCTCGATTGAAAATATCGGGCTGCTGCTGGTGGGCATCGGCCTGACCATTATCTTTCATGTCTATGGCAAGGACGCGCTGGCTGCCTTGTCGCTCACCGCGATGCTGTACCACAGCCTGAATCACGCCTTCTTCAAGAGTTTGCTGTTTATCGGCACAGGCTCGATCCTGCACGCGACCGGCGAGCGCAACATGGGGCGGATGGGCGGGCTGATCCGCAAGATGCCGTGGGCTGCGGCGCTGATGCTGGTCGGTGTATTGTCCATATCCGGCCTGCCCCCGTTCAATGGCTTTGTCTCGGAATGGTTGCTGCTGCAAGCCTTCCTGCTGTCCCCCGGTTTGCCGAACAACTACATCAATATGCTGATCCCGGTGGCGGCGGCGGTGATTGCGCTGGCCGCCGCCTTGGCCGCCTATGTGATGGTGAAATTCTACGGGATTATTTTCCTCGGACAGCCGCGCGAGCAGGCGCTGGAACACGCGCATGATGCGGGCATTTGGGAGCGTATCGGTTTGGGCTGGTTGGCGCTCGGCTGCGTGGTGCTGGGGCTGGTGCCGGTTTTTGTGATACAGCAAATTGATCTGGTTACGCAAATGCTGATCGGGCAGGGCCTGGGCAACCAGGCTGGCGGCTGGTTGTTCCTGACACCCGTGGACACCGAGCGCGCCAGCTACAGCCCGGTGTACTTCCTGCTGGCGGTGCTGGGCGTGATGCTGGTGACCGCATTGGCGGTGCGCCGTTTCTATCACGGGCGGCTGCGCCGCGGCCCCGCATGGGACTGCGGCTTTCCGGCGCAAACTGCGCGTATGCAGGATACCGCCGAGGGGTTCGGCCAACCGATCCGGCAAATCTTCGAGCCATTCTTCAAGATTGAAAGAGAGATGCCGAGCGCGTTCGACACGCACCCGCGTTACCACGGACGTAGCGATGACCGTATCTGGTTCGCGCTTTATCTGCCGATCAAGCGGATTACGGAAAAACTCTCGTCCTGGGCAGCCTTGTTACAGCACGGGCGCATCCACTTGTACCTGAGCTATACCTTTGTCACGTTAGTCGTGTTGCTGGCGTTCGTGTGATGTTGAAAACCAAAAACAACCGTGTAGAGTGATGCTATGAGCAACATCAAGCTGTTTGAATCAAAGCAAATTCGATCCGTTTGGAACGAAGCTGACAGCAAGTGGTATTTTTCCATTGCTGATGTAGTCGAAGTCTTGACTGGCTCCACCAATGTCAGGGATTACATCAAGAAGATGCGCAAGCGCGAGCCGGAATTGAACGCCAACTGGGGGACAATGTGTCCCCCCCTTGAATTGTTAGGCGCTGGAAATAAATTAACGTCTCACTTTGAGGTATTGGTTGCATGTTTTACAGGCATGGATATGGAGTAACTTGATACCTTTATTTATTTACAGCGCCTTAGCCCCCGATGGCAAACGCAGGAAGACACAATGTGCCAATGCGGAAGGGCTGCTCCGCATCATCCAGTCCATCCCATCGCCCAAGGCTGAACCCTTCAAGCGCTGGCTGGCCAAGGTGGGTTATGAGCGGCTGGAAGAGATCGAAAACCCGGAACTGGCCGCAACACGGATGCGCGAATTTTATAAGGCCAAGGGTTACAGCGACGAATGGATCGAGAAGCGCGTGTACACCCTCCGGGTGCGAGCACCTCTACGAAGCAAAGACTTGCCCACCCTTGACTGCCGCCGATAGAAAAAGGATTGCTCATGAAAGCCGATCTCATTCATACACTCACCGGCACTTTTGAAGCTCACGCACAGCAAGCGGAAAACGGTATCGAATTCTGGCTTGCCCGCGACCTTCAGCATCTGCTTGGCTACGATGAATGGCGCAACTTTTCTGCTGTAATCAACAAAGCCAAAACTGCTTGCGAAGTATCCAATCACGCTATCTCAGACCATTTTGTTGACGTCAACAAAATGGTTGATCTCGGCTCAGGTAGCCAGCGCGAAGTGGACGACATCATGCTCACCCGCTACGCCTGCTACCTGGTCGCCCAGAACGGCGACCCCAGAAAGCAGCAAATCGCTTTTGCTCAAACCTATTTCGCCATGCAAACCCGCAAGGCGGAGCAGATCGAACAACGGCTACTCGAAGCCGAGCGCATATCAGCACGCAAAAAACTTACAACCACGGAAAAAGAGCTGTCAGAAATTATCTATGAGCAAACGGGAAGCGACCAGAATTTTGCCCTGATTCGCAGCAAAGGCGATCAAGCGCTGTTTGGCAAAAACACGCAGGCGATGAAATCGCAATGGAAGGTGCCGGACAACCGGCCGCTGGCTGACTTCGCTCCCACCATCATCCTCAAGGCCAAGGACTTCGCCACGGAAATCACCATCTTTAATGCGCGGCAGCACCAGATGGGAACGGAAGCGGCAATCTCCAGCGAACACATCACTAACAACGAGGCAGTCCGCAAAACGCTGCTGGAGCGAGGCATCCGTCCAGAGAGTTTGCCTGCTGTCGAAGATGTCAAAAAGGTCGAGCGCCGCCTTGCAGCGGATGAGAAAAAAGCACTTAAAAATCTCGATGTGCTGGGCTCATAAAATGGCCGCCTCACAAATGCATCAAACGATTCATCGCGGTGACGTGTACACACCCAAGGAGGCCAATGAAACAGTTACAGCTTGTAACGCTTTGAATCTCCCCGAAGCGGTGGCGCGCAAAATGGTGAAGAAGGAAGGGTTTTGAATAACGGTGCTGCCTGCGTGGGCACATAAAGCGTGCCCACCCTACTTGCCTGGTTTTATGAATGACTAACATGGATCAAACCCTCGGTATCCTGTTCCAGCTTTGCCAGTCGCTGCTGGTGGTGGTGCTCGCGCCGTTGCTGACGGGCTGGGTAAACCAGTGCCGCGCCTGGCTGCAAAATCGTTCCGGCCCCGGTCTGTTGCAGCCGTTTCGCACGCTGCGCAAGCTGTTCCACAAGGATGCGGTCATCGCCTATAACGCCTCGCCGTTATTCAGTGTCACGCCCTATATTCTGTTTGGCTGCATGTGGCTGGCGGCGGCCATCATTCCGATCATCGCGGTAGATTTGCCGTTCTCGCCCGCCGCCGATGTGATCGCGCTGGTCGGCGTATTTGCTTTGGCGCGGGTGTTTATCGCGCTCGCCGCAATGGATATCGGCACCGCGTTCGGGACGTTCGGCGCCCGGCGCGAGATGCTGGTGTCGTTTCTCGCCGAACCCGCGCTGTTGATGGTTCTCTTCACCGCTTCGCTGATCAGCCAGTCAACACAGTTGCCCCGCATCGTGGAAGCGCTGGCGCATCACCAGTTTGTGCTGTATCCCAGCCTTGCCTTTGCCACCCTGGCTTTCGTGATCGTGCTGCTGGCCGAAAATGCGCGCATTCCGGTGGACAACCCCAGCACGCATCTGGAGCTGACCATGATCCACGAGGCGATGATCCTGGAGTATTCGGCGCGCCATCTGGCGCTGATAGAATGGGCGAGCAGCCTCAAGTTGTTCGCCTATATTTCGCTCGGCATCGCCCTGTTCTTTCCGCACGGTATTGCCGAAGTGGGCGCCATGGCTGGGAATTGGGGAGGCGCGCTGCCGATGTCTATCGCCGCGCTGCTGGGAAAGCTGGCTTTTGCAGGGGCCGGGCTGGCCCTGCTCGAAACGCTGCTGGCCAAGATGCGCATCTTCCGCGCGCCGGAGTTTCTGGGAACGGCGTTCCTGCTGGCGGTGCTGGGGTTGTTGATCCACTTTTTATTGGGCGCGTAATGAGGTTCATGTGAGCTACACCATCCAGCTTATCAACCTGCTCGCGGCGATATTGCTGCTGATCGTTTTTGCGATGCTGTCGCAACGGCGCATCCTGTCCCTGATCAATCTGTTTGCCTGGCAGGGGCTGGTGTTGTCGGTCAGCACCATTGTGGTGGCTTACTCGACGGCGCAGAGCCATTTGTATTATTCCGCCGCGCTGACCCTGCTGCTGAAAGTGCTGGTGTTGCCCTGGCTGCTGCATCGCCTGATCCGCAAGCTGAACGTGAAATGGGATGTGGAAACGCTGATCAATATTCCCACCACCATGCTGGTCGGCATCGCGCTGGTGATTTTCGCCTTCAACCTGGCCGCGCCGATCGCGCAGTTGGCCGAAGGCATTACCCGCGGCCTGATCGGCATCGCGCTGGCCAGCGTGCTGCTGTCGCTGCTGATGATGCTGACGCGGCGCAAGGCGATTGCGCAGGTAGTCGGCTTCCTGTCCATGGAAAACGGCCTGTTCTTTGCCGCCACCAGCGCCACGCACGGGATGCCGTTAGTGGTTGAACTGGGCATCGCGCTGGACGTGCTGGTGGCCACCTTCATCTTCGGCATCTTTTTCTTCCAGATACGCGAGACCTTTGACAGCTTGGACATTACGCACATGGAGAAGCTCAAGGATGATTGACCTGTACCTGCTCGCCTTATTGCTCGCGCCCTTGCTGGGCGGCGGGCTGCTGGCCGTGTTCGGGTCGCGCTCCTGGGCGGCGGAGCTGAATTCGCTGATGAGTTTCTGCACCTTTGCCGCATCCGTGGCGCTGACCGTGCAGGTGGTTGAGGCCGGGCCGCAAGTCGCGTTCAAAGAACAGTTTTTCATAGACCAGTTCAACGTGTTCCTGGTCGCGTTGACCGCTTTCATCGCGTTCACCACTTCGCTGTTCTCGCGCCCCTACATGCGCGTCGAGCAGCACCACGGCAGGCTCAGTACGCCGATGCTGCACCTGTATTACAGCATGTACCAACTGTTCACCTTCACCATGCTGGTGGCGCTGACCACCAACAACATGGGGATTCTCTGGGTGGCCATGGAGGCGGCGACGCTGACCACGGTGCTGCTGGTCAGCCTGTATCGCACCCCGGCCAGCCTCGAAGCGGCGTGGAAGTATTTCATCCTGTGCGGGGTGGGCATCGCGCTCGCCCTGTTCGGCACCATCCTGCTGTATTTTGCCGCCGAGCGCGTGCTCGGCCAGGGAGGCACCGCTTTGCTGTGGACACACTTGAACCAGGTCAAGGGCGAGCTGGAACCGACCGTGCTCAAGCTGGCATTCATATTTCTGCTGGTCGGCTACGGCACGAAAATCGGGCTGGTGCCGCTACATAGCTGGCTGCCGGATGCCCATGCGGAAGGTCCCACGCCGGTTTCTGCGGTACTTTCCGGCCTGCTGCTGAATGTCGCGTTATGCGCGGTGATGCGATGCAAGGTACTGGTGGACGGTGCTCTGGATGCAACTTCAGCAGGGGGCACGCACTTCGCGGGCAATCTGATGATGGGTTTCGGCCTGTTGTCGGTGGTGGTCGCCGCTTTGTTCCTGTCGCGGCAAAAAGACATCAAGCGCATGTTCGCGTATTCCTCCATCGAACACATGGGGCTGATCACATTTGCCTTCGGCATGGGTGGGCCGGTGGCGACGTTTGCGGCGATGCTGCACATGACCATGCATTCGCTGACCAAGTCGGCGATCTTCTTTGCGGTCGGGCATGCGGTGCAAAAAGCCGGCACCCAGCAGATGGAGAGCATACGCGGCATGATGCAAATCAGCCCCACGGTCGGCTGGGGGCTGATGCTCGGCACGTTCGCCATTCTCGGTATGCCGCCGTTCGGCGTGTTCGCCAGCGAATTCCTGATTATCACCACGGCGATGCACGACTACCCTTGGACTACACCGATCCTGCTGATCGCGCTGGGCATCGCGTTCGCCGCCATTTTCGGCAAGGTGCAGCCGATGGTGTTCGGCGAGACCACCGCGCGCCGTTTGCCGCATCCGCCCGCCCTGCTGCCGGTGTTCGCGCACTTGCTGCTGGTGCTGATTCTCGGGCTGTATATGCCGCCGTATCTGGCCGACTGGTATCGCCAGGCGGCGGCTTTGTTGGGGTAATCAGTTATGCCAATCACTCATCCCAACCTGCATTTGACCAAGCTGGACGGCGCGATTCCAGCCTGGCTGGGCGAGATCAAGCCCGGCGACCTGCTGCCGGTTTGCCAGAGCGTATCCGGCGGCGGCGGGCGGCTGGTGGCATTGTGGGGCAGCGATGCGCGTGTGCTGGGGCGCGGCTGCGACACGTTACCGGCGGAGCCGGCCGATTGCGGGAGCAGCCGCATAGCGCCCCATCCCGCACCTGAGGGCTACGCCCCACCGTGTCGGGGGCGCGGCTTTGCGTTGCACGTCGCACTGGTCAATGAGGCGGGTTTGATTTGTTTGAGCATCGCATTGGATGCCAAGCAGCCCGTCTATCCGGACATCAGCCATATTTTTCCGGCGGCCAGCCGGATGCAGCGCGCGGCGTATGACCTGCTCGGCATTTACGCGCACGAAGGCCGCGATCACCGCAAATGGGTGCGCCACGGCGCGTGGCACAGCGGCAGCTTTCCGTTGCGCAAGGATTTCAATGCGGCACAAAGTCATACCGGGGATTTGGACAGTTATCAGTTCGTGCAGGTCGAAGGGCAGGGCGCGCATGAAATTCCGGTGGGGCCGGTCCATGCCGGCATCATCGAGCCGGGACACTTCCGTTTTTCTGTTGTTGGCGACAGAGTGTTGCGCCTGGAAGAACGCTTGGGCTACACCCACAAGGGTATCGAAAAGCGCTTCGAAAGCCTGACGCTGCAACAAGGCGCGAAACTTGCCGGACGGGTGAGTGGCGACAGCACGGTCGCTTATGCCTGGGCATACTCGATGGCAGCGGAAAGCATCGCCGCCGTGACGCCGCCGGACCGGGCGCTGTGGCTGCGCGCGCTGTTTCTGGAACGCGAGCGCATCGCCAATCACCTGGGCGATCTGGGCGATCTCGGCAACGATGTCGCGCTGTCGTTCGGCTTCGCGCAGTTCTGGATATTGAAAGAGCAAGTGCTGCGCAACAATGCCGCGCTGTTCGGGCATCGCTACCTGATGGATAAAATCATTCCGGGCGGCGTGGCCGTTGACCTGGCGGAATCGGGCAAGCAAACGCTACGCGAAGAATGCGCCATGCTGGAGCGAGAAGTGCGCTCGCTGCGCGGCATCTATGAAGAACATGCCGGGTTGCAGGACCGCTTCATCGCCGCCGGGCGTGTCGAGCCGAAACTGGCCGCACAGCTCGGCTTATGCGGCATGGCCGGGCGCGCCAGCGCGCAAGCCTGGGACGCGCGCGTGCAGTTTGCCTGCGCGCCTTACGACAAGCTGGACGTGCAGATGGCGACTTACCGCAACGGCGATGTCGCGGCGCGCGCTATCGTGCGCTTCGATGAGCTGTTCGAGTCATTGCGTTTGCAGCGCGAGATTCTGGTCAACCTGATGTACGGCGACGAACTGGCAAGATCGCTCGAAAAATTGCCCGGCAACGGCTTCGGAGTGGGGATGGTGGAAGGCTGGCGCGGCGAGGTGCTGGTGGCGATACACACCGATGCGCAAGGCAATCTCGCGCGCGTCCATCCGCATGATCCGTCGTGGCAGAACTGGCCGGTGCTGGAGCACGCCATCATGGGCAACATCGTGCCGGATTTCCCGCTTATCAACAAATCGTTCAACCTCAGCTATTCGGGACAGGATTTGTAGCCATGCCCATATTTCAAATCATCCGGCAGATCGTCAGGACGGGTATCAAGACCGAAACCCCGCCCCTGCCGGACGAGGCCATGCGTACAGGTGAACAGCGGCTGCAGGAGGAAATACTGCGCGTGTTCGGCAGCGCGCTGAGCATACGACAGGTGGATGCCGGTTCGTGCAACGGCTGCGAACTGGAGATACGCTCGGTCAACAACGCTTATTACAACATCGAGGGATTGGGTATCAAATTCACCGCCAGCCCGCGCCATGCGGACATGCTGCTGGTCACCGGCCCGGTGTCGCGCCACATGGAGGTCGCGCTGAAACGCACTTACGATGCCACGCCGGAACCCAAGCTGGTGGTGGCGGTCGGCGATTGCGGTTGCGATGGCGGCATCTTTGGTTCAAATGGCGCCGATGGCGCGGGCGGCGAGAGCTACGCGAGTTGCGGCCGCGTGGCCAATGTCATTCCGGTGGATGTGGTGGTGAGCGGTTGCCCGCCCACGCCCACGGCAATACTGCAAGGCATACTGACCGCGATTTCGACAGGCCATGCCGCGCAAAAATAAACAAGTGAAAGGCATTGCCGGGGTGTTGCGCCAGAAGTTGGGGAAGCTGCTTTCCTTGTCGGCCAATCCGCACGCACAGGCCGAACCGGGAAAGCCTTATTTGATCGAGCGTGACGGGATGCTCGCTTTGCAATTCTGAGCAGATTCTGAACAGAACCTGCCACAATGCTCGCAC
>CXWL01027443.1_pt1 | contig 10777 bp, 10 predicted proteins | sample 590931 | NCBI WGS metagenome assembly CXWL01 (sample SAMEA3498368, study PRJEB10139) | groundwater metagenome | biome: water well; material: biofilm material | place: Germany | collected 2015-04-27 | reverse complement strand
CATCGAGCGTGGCGAGGCCCAGGCTCGCATTCAACGCGACTTCGCGATCGTTGATCGCGATGCGCCTGCGCGACAGGCTCTCGCGCAGGCTTTCGGCGCTCGCCATTGCGTCGGTGCGATTCGCGCGTCGCAACAAGACCAGGTATTTGCAGTCCTGATACAGCGCCGGCAGATCCTCGGCGCGCAGGTTTTCCTTGAGCGCCTGGCCGACGGCGATATCGAGACGATTCTGTCCCGAGATGCCGAGCTGCTTGCGCAGGGGCTCGGCCTCGTCGAGCGCGATATACAGCGCGACCGCGCCCACCTGCCCCTTCGCAGCCTCGGCGCGCTCGATGAACTCGCGGCGCGGATACAGCCCGGTCGCCTCGTCGCGATTGCCGACACGCTTGCTGGTGAAACGCCGGCTGCGCTTCAGGCGCGATTCGATCACGCTGATCAGATGCCGCGGCTTGACCGGCTTCAGCAGATATTCGTCGGCGCCGCCGGCGATCGCCTGTTCGCGCGTGGCCAGCTCGCGCGAACTCGCGACCAGGATCACCGGAATTTCCGCACTGCTCGCATCGTCGCGCAGACCGTGCACGAGATTCAGCGAATCGGCACCGCGCAGATCGGCATCGACCACGGCGACCTGCGGTTTGAAGCTTTCCACGGCCGTGAGCGCATCGGCCGCAGACGTGCAGATGCGCACGATGTAGCCGGCGTCCTTGAGCCAGAGCGCCGATTGATGCGCGCGATCGCGGTCGGCATCGACCAGCAGCACGCGGCTCGGCGAACCAATCGCCACGGTTTCGCTGGTGACCGCCACCAGCAGCGCGAGCGGGTCCAGCGGCGGCTCGAAATACTTGACGCCCTGGCGCAACGCGACCAGGCGCCGCCCGAGATCCGCGCGCGGCGTGACCACCGCGAGCGCCGGTTCGCGATGGTGCTCATTCACTGCTTCGCGCGACGCCGCAGCCTGGCGGAGTTGCGGAATCGCATTGGCGCAGGCGGAACCAATGACCATCGCGCGCGGCACCGTCGTGCGCAGCAGCGCGAGCGCGCCGTCGGGACGCGCAAACGTGCGCACCGCATAGCCGTGCTCGATGAACGACGGCGCCTGATCGACGCCGAACTCGGAGACTTCGCCGATCAGCAGCAGCAGATCGTCGGCCACCGGACGCGCCTGTTGCGGCGCCGGCGCTGCGGTTTCGACGGGCTCCGCCAGCGGGCGACCCGGGACCGGCACGGCCGGATGGATAGCGCCGGCCACCGGCGCGGCCGTGTCGCGCGCGGCGTTGACGAGATCGAGCGCCAGCACCGTGCTCGCGAGCGTGCTGACCAGCGCCGACAGCGCGCGCAGTTGCTCGCTGTTCGGCGTCAGCGCGGTATCGACGAACACACGGATGAAGGTTTCGAGCTCGCCGGCCTTGCGCGTCAGCGACAGGCGCAGACGCTCGCAAGCGCGTACCAACTGCTTCGCGGCGAGTTGCAGCCCGCGTCCGTGCGCACCGTTCCAGCGTCCGGAATTGAGCTTTTCCCACGCCTGCACCAGGCTGGTCGCGTGCTGCCGCAGCTCGACGTACGCACGCTCCATGTGTGCATCGTTGACGGCCGCGCCGTGATCCTTCCCCGCAACGGGCTCATGCGCCGTCACCAGCGCACTTCCGTGTGCAAGGACGCCTGCTTCCTGCTTGGCGATCTGGCTCATCGACCGAACTCCAACCTCTCGGGTTGCCATAGTGTGGACTGGATTCAACGGCGCTAGTGTGCGCTCGGTCAATTTGTACGAAATGCGACAGGCTGCTGGACTGCGACGCAGTCGGCGGCGTAGCGGACGGGATAGCGGGGATACTGTGTTCTGGACGAGAATCCCGCTCCCTCGAGATGGCCGTCGCGAGGAGGCCGTCCACAAGGAGCTTAGTCCAATGTCGCGACCCACTCTGGCGAATGGCCCGATGCGCTACGCACCGGTGGTCTTGTGCGCGCTCGGGATGTTCTATTTGATCTTCGTCAATGCGTTCACCTATTCGGCCTTCGCCGATCATCCGCAAGTGGGCAAGGCCTTCCGCGCCGCGGTCGCCGACGATGCCCCGGTGATCGCAAGCTATCTGCTGCTCGGCGACTTCCTGCGCAAGGCGCTGCCGTCGGTCGGCACCGATACCGCGTATGCGGCCGCCGAGCCGCTGGCCGAGCGCATCAAGGCGTACCCGCCGTCCGCGGTCGCGGTGTTTTTCGGCGAGTCGCAAAGCTCGCAGCAGGCGCGCATGCAGTGGCAGCATCGGTTAATGCCGATCTTTCTGTTGCTCGCGTTGCTGACCTGGTGGCGGCGTCCGCAGAACGTCCACATGGTCCGGCAGACGCGCCATCGCTGATCGGGGCTGGTTTCTGGCGTGAAATATGCTCTATTCGTATGTCATTGCGCCGATCACTTGTGCTGCGACGCAACAATCAGTTGCGTTCGCAACTTAGCCTGAACGTACGCCGAACAGTTGGGCCGGGAACCGTTCAGTTAACCCTGCCGGCGTGACTTCCGGCAGGGCTGCGAATCTGGCGGCGACACTGGCCAAACATTAAAACGCATTCATGTTGCGTCGCAACATGGTTACCAGGCGCGTCGCAATGTGACCCGATTGACCAGCGCCGCGCGGGTCTTTAAGGTGCGCCTGCCTGACTGCTGCTGCTTGATGGCCTGACCTGGGGAGGGAAGGTCTCGCAGCGACAACACAGGTGACGTAGCCAGCGGTTTTCGCGAGCGAGTCGCAAGCCGTTCTACCGCAGAAAGCGCAGCTGACGTTTTGCGTCAGGTGCCGTCGAGTTGGGAACGCAGGCGTGCCTCGCCGGACGCCGCACCGAACAGCGCGCTGAGCCTCGGGGGAGGAGGTCGCATTCCAGGTCACCGGACGCGACGGCATCAGCTGCGACTATAAGGACCCGCTCCGGCCCGATTATACAGCCGGCTGCAGTCGAGACGATCAAGCCGCTAACGGGGCCTCGGGTGGCGGTCGTCGGAGTGATTGCTGCAGTGGACTTTGGCAATTCAAGCGTACGCGAATGAAAACCCCGGCCCCAAGCCGGGGTTTTTGTTTATGGGGCCTACACGGCGAAAGCGCCGGTGAGCCCCGTCTCGTCACTGCCGCGAAAAACTCGGCGACAGGCGCGGGCCACACCGGCCTACGAGGCCGACTCGAAGCGATTCGCAGCGCGGTTCTTGCGCACCTTGAACGGATCCCAGACGCGCCCGCTCATGGCGATGTAGACGCCCGGAGCCAGCACCTGCACGGCACCGATCGCGCAACCAATGTTGAACACGGCGTCCGAGCTCTGGAAGCGCGCGGGATTCAGCGCGCCGGTCAGGATGATGGTCTTGTCGGCAATGCTCGCCAGCACGCGCGCCGTTTCGACCATGGTGTCGGTGCCGTGCGTGACCAGCACATGCCGATGCGGCTGCGCCTCGATTGTGCTGCGGATCAGCTCACGGTCGGCATCGTCGATGTGCAGGCTGTCCTTGCGCATCAGCGGGATCACCTCGAACGCGAACCCCACATTGAACGCCTCCAGAATCCTGCCGATCTCCGGCGCCCCCACCTGAAACGTCGACAGATCATCGAAGTAGATCTTGTCGATCGTACCGCCCGTGGTGACGATGGTCAGATGCTGCATGTTGGTTCCTTTGGAGAAGAAGCGTTGCCCTGAGGCAATCGATAGCAAGAGCGCTCAACACAAAAAGACACAAAGGAAGAACGCACAAAAACACACAAAAAAACTCTTCCTTTTGTGTTTTCTCTTGTGCTTTTCACTTTTGTGCCTTTTTGTGTTGACGCTCTGCTGTTATCGGCCTCACTCCAGCTCATCCGTCGCCAGTCGCCTCGAATCGAGAAGTGCGGCCGGGCAGATGCGGTCGAGGCCGCGGGCGGCGAAGCGGCGGGCGGCGGCGAATGGGCGGATGTCGCCTTCCGCGCGTTCGGACCAGGAGGCGTGGCGCGCGAGCAGGGCCAGCGCGAAGCAGCGGCCGCGGGTCAGGGCGACGCCGCGTGCCTGCGCTTCCATGAGGTCGCGCTGGTCGTGCTGCTCGTGCGTGAGCTGGGCAGACTTGAAGGCGCTCATGACCAGGATCGACAGGTTCTCGGATTCGGGTCCCGCCTGCGCGACCAGCGACAGCAGCGCGGCATGCGCGGCGGCCCAGGCGCCTTCGGAGCCGAGCACTTTGCCGGCGTCGAGCGCGAGCACGTCGGTCGTGCCTTCCCAGATCGAGAACACCTGGACATCGCGCAGCAGCGACGGCAGGCCGGTGTCCTCGATGTAGCCGGCGCCGCCGAAGCACTCGATGATCTCGCTGATGCCGGCAACGCTCTGCTTCGCGGTCATCAGCTTGGTGATCGGGACCAGCAGGCGCAGCAGCAGGCGATGGCGATCGTCGAGCATGCCGTGCTCGGCTTTGCCGTTGAGTTCGGCAACGTACAGCGCCAGATGCAGACCGGCCTCGAACTCCGCCTGCAGGCCGGCCATGGTGTCGTGGTGCAGCGCGTGCTCGCGCAGCAGCTTGCCGAACACCCGGCGCTTGCTGGCGTAGTCGCGCAACAACTGCAGCCCGCGCCGGTAGTAGCTGAGTGCCGCGAACGAGTTCCAGATGCGCGTCTGGTTCAGCACCGGCGCGATCATGCGCACGCCGCGGCGATCTTCGCCGACGAGCTCGCACGGCGCGCCGTCGAGGCTGAGCTCGGCCGTCGGCAGCTTGCGGCTGCCGAGCTTGTCCTTGAGGCGATCGACGACGATGTTCTGCAGGCGCCCGGCGCGATCGCGCGGCTCGAGGTAGAACAGCGCCAGGCCTTCGGTACCGGCCGGATTGCCTTCCGGGCGCGCGAGCAACAGCGCGGCTTCCGAAGTCACCGCCGACGTGAACCATTTGCGCCCGTAGACGCGCCACTGGCCGGTGTCGTCGCGAACGGCGCGGGTTTCGGTGCCGCCGACGTCGGAGCCGCCGGTGGTCTCGGTCATCCACTGTCCGCTGGTCCACAGGTCGACAGCCGTGCGCGCGGTGAAATGCGCGAACGCGCGGCGCATGAGGTGCTCGTTGCCGGATTCGGTCAGCGCACGCGCGGCGCCGTCGGTCATCGCCAGCGGGCACGCGTAGAAATCGCTTGCCGCCGAAAACAGGTAGGCGAGGCCGAACTGGAACAGGCGCGCGTACGCCGCCTTGGTCTTGTCGTAGCCATGCCAGACCAAGCCGAAACGCGTCGCGATTTCCGGCATGCGCTGCCACAGCGGGGTGATATCGACACGGTCGACGCGCTTGCCCCAGGCGTCGAACGGATGATGCTGCGGCTCCAACAAGCGCTCGTGCAGTTGCTGCGGATACAGCTCGTTGCTGATCAGCTGTCCGAGCTCGTCGGCCTCGGCGTGAAAGTGCTCGAACAGCGCGGGCGGCAGGCAGCGGCGCATGCACGACTGCAGCACGCGATCGGTGAGATAGGGATTGGACAGCTGCGGCGGCACTTGAGTGAAACTCATGGCGACACCTCCCTGTCAGGAGCCCGAAGTCTATCCCGCATTTCCGGCGACGGCTGCACGCTTCGCCGCACGCAGCTCCCTCGTGCGCAGATACAGCCCGGCGAAATAGATCAAGGTCAGCCCAATCTCGGCCGACGCCAGCACGCGCGCGCCCGGATCGACCCAGGCTTCCATGACGCCGTGACAAAAATAGATCCACGCCGCGATGCCGCCGTAGATCCACGGTCCGGCGAGCTTGAACGCCCACGCCGCAGTGACCGGCAGCAACGGCAACAGCGCCAGCCCGAGATCGCTGGCGGCGCCGGCGGACGAGACCCGCGCAACGCCATGCCACCAGAGGTTCAGCAGGATCAGTCCGGCGAGCGCGAACTGGCACAGGCGCAACGGGTTCATCGGCGGTCCAGCCGCTGCGCGACATCGGCGACGCGGCGTCCGAGCGCGCGCGCGAGCAGTTTTTCGTCGGCGGTCAGCACCGTCTTCCCATGCCCGCGCGCGAGGTGGCCGGCGCCATACGGCGCGCCGCCGCCGTCGGTGCGCGTGAGCGCGGGCTCGGTGTTCGGCAGGCCGACCAGCAACATGCCGTGATGCAGCAGCGGCAGCATCATGCTCAAGAGCGTGCTTTCCTGACCGCCGTGCGGGGAACTGGTCGAGGTGAACACCGCCGCCGGTTTGCCCGCGAGCGCACCGCTCAGCCACTCGGCGCCAGTCGAATCGATGAAGTACTTGAGCGCCGCCGCCATGTTGCCGAAGCGCGTCGGACTGCCGAGGATCAGCCCGCGACACTCGGTGAGGTCGGCGANNCCGTCGGCAGGCACCGCGGACGCCGGCGCCGCGGCATCCAGCGCGACGACCTCCGGCACCGTGCGCAGGCGTGCCTGCATGCCGGCGACTTCCTCGACACCCGACGCAATACGCCGCGCCAGTTGCGCAGTGCTGCCGTGGCGGGTGTAGTAGAGAATCAGGATATCGGGCATGGATCAACGCTACAGCAAACCACGAACCGCGAACTACGAACCACGAACGGCCATTCCCCCGCCACGCCGCCGTTGATGAGCCTGTAACCTCGGCCCTGTTAGCCTTGGCGTTATTGCCTCGACGAGAGCTGCCTTGCCCCGATCCTTGCATCTCAAGCGTTTGCTGTCGGCCCGACTCGGTCGATTGCTGGCGTTCTCGCGCTTCATCGGCAAACGCTTCACCGACGACCAGTGCTTCGAGGCCGCCGGGGCGCTGTCCTATACGACGATTTTCGCGATGGTGCCGCTGTTCACGGTCGCACTCAGCGTGTTCGCCTCGTTCCAGGAATTCAGCCGCTTCAGCGAGGGCGTGACCAGCTTCGTGTTCCGCCATTTCGTACCGGCGTCGGGCGAAGAAATCGAGGCGTACCTGCGCGATTTCGTCGCCAAGGCCTCGCACCTGACCGCGGTCGGCACGATCGCGTTGTTCGTCAGCGGGCTGCTGCTGATGACCTCGATCGAACACGCGTTCAACCGCATCTGGCGCGTGGTCACGCCGCACCGGGCGCTCGGGCGCTTCATCGTGTTCTGGACCGCGCTGACCCTCGGGCCGATGCTGGTGGGCGCGGGCCTGGCATTGAGCTCGGCGGTGATGGGCATCCCGATTTTTTCGGATCTGGCGCAGCGCTTTCAACTGGAAGCGCGACTGCTGCTGGCGATGCCGTTCCTGGTGACCCTGGCAGCGGCGACGCTCGCCTATCTGATCCTGCCGCATTGTCCGGTGCGCCTGCGCCACGCGCTCTTCGGCGGCCTGTTCGCTGCCGCGGCCTTCGAGGTTGCGAAGACCGCATTTGCCGAGTTCGTCAGCCAGTTCGCGACCTATCAGCAGATTTACGGGGCGGTCGCCTTCATCCCGGTTTTCCTGCTGTGGATCTATATCTGCTGGGTCGTGGTGCTGCTCGGCGCCTCCCTGACGGCCGCCATGGGCGCGTTCACGCACGAATCCAACAAGGTCGATTTGCCAGCGCGCGAACGCTTCCCCGCGTTGCTGCGCCTGCTCGGGCGGCTGCGCGAGGCGCAATTGCAGGGCGTCGGGCTCGGCCTGGCCGAACTGGCGGCAGGACTGCCGGATGTGCCCGAAGCGACGATCGCTGAATTGCTCGGCCTGCTGGAGATGGAGCGCATCGCCCAGCGCACCGATATCGGCAGCTGGATCCTGAGCCGCGATCCCGACGTCGTGCGCGTGCGCTCGCTGTACCGCGGCAATCCGTTCCTGCTGCCGCTGTCGAGCGGCCGTCACAGCGAGATGGCGCCGGGAACCCTGGAAGCGCGCGTCGATCAACTGTGCGAAACCGCGGCCGCCGCGGCCGAGCGCGCGTTCGACCAGGCCCTGTCGGATCTGTTCCGCAAACCCGGCTCACGCGGCGACGGCGCCGGTCGCAATCGTGAGCCCGCGCCTCGAGCCAGCTTGACGATCGTTCCAGAGCCGTCAGCTCGCGCGCAGATTTCCGGTCCCATAGTGACCCCGCGTTCAACGGAATGACCATGCTGAGATTTGCCTTCCCCTTGTTCGCCCTGCTCCTCGGCGCAGACCCCGTTCTTGCCATCAAGCCGGCGCCGCCCGCCGAGGTCCTCGATCTCAGCATCGCGACCGTGGACGGCAAGACCTTCACGCTCGCCGAGCGCCGCGGTCGATGGGTCGTCGTCAACTACTGGGCGACCTGGTGCGGCCCCTGCATCAAGGAAATGCCAGATCTCGATGCGCTCGATCGCACGCGTGACGACGTCGACGTCGTCGGCCTCGCGTTCGAAGACACCTCGCTCGAAGATTTGCAGGACTTCCTGAAGCAACATCCGGTCGGCTACCCGATTGCGCTGATCGATACCTATGCGCCACCGGCGACTTTTGCCGTTCCCAAAGGATTGCCGACCACGCACGTGATCGGGCCGGACGGACGTCTCGCGAAGAGCTATCTGGGTCCGGTCACGCGCGCCGACATCGAACGCCTGATCACCGGCGCCGAGGTTGCGAGCAAGGTCGCAAAATGAGTGGGGAGATCGTCCGCCTATACCTCGTCAGCGGGCGCGTACAGGGCGTGTGCTTCCGTGCGGCCACGCGCGAGCGCGCCCGTGAGCTCGGGGTCGACGGCCATGCGCGAAACCTCGCCGACGGCTCGGTCGAAGTCCTCGCCGCGGGATCTGCGCTAGCACTTTCAGCGCTGGAGAGCTTCCTCTGGCGCGGACCACCGCACGCTCGCGTGGACCAGGTGGTGGTGGCCGAGGGCAGTGAGCGACCGGCGCCGGGGTTCGTGATCGGATAGGTCGCCAACGGATATCGTAGGTCACGTTGCGCCCGCGGAAACTCGATCGGGCAACCAAAGTCATCGGGCGCTACGTGACTTTCCGCAGTGCTGTCACGTAGCNNTGTCACGTAGCGCCCGATCGCTGCCTCGCCACCACCGACATCGCGCGGGCGCAACGTGACCTACGAAAGACTGCTTGGCTCTCAGTAAACCGCCTTGACCCGCGCGACCCCCTTCGGATAGCTCTCCTTGCCGGCCTTGCTGCTGAGTGGCGGCAGCTCCAGGGATTCCTCATCGGGGGCGTGATCGGGCAGACGGTCGAGCAGGTGGCGGAGCATGTTCAGGCGGCCGCGTTTCTGGTCGTTCATGTCGACCATCGCCCATGGTGCATCCGGCGTGTCGGTGGCGGCGAACATGACGTCGCGCGCACGCGTGTAGTCGGCATATTTTTCGCGCGCGGCGAGGTCGATCGGATCGATTTTCCAACGCTTGGTCGAATCATCGACGCGCGCGTTCAGGCGCTCCTCCTGGCGCGACTGATCGCAGCCGAACCAGTACTTGAACAAGATCGTGCCGCTCGCGACCTGCATGCGCTCGAACTGCGGGCACTCGATGAGGAAGCTCTGATACTCGTCGTCGGTGCAGAAGCCCATGACCTTCTCGACGCCGGCACGGTTGTACCAGGAGCGATCGAACAAGACGATCTCGCCAGCGGCCGGCAGATGCTGGGCGTAGCGCTGGAAATACCATTGCGTCTGCTCGCGCTCGTTCGGCTTCGACAACGCGATCACGCGGCAGGAACGCGGATTCAGGCAGTCGAGAATGGCGCCGATGGCGCCGCCCTTGTGGGCGGTATCGCGTCCTTCGAACACGATCGCCATGCGCTTGCCGGTGGCGTTCAACCAGCGATGCATGTCGTTCAGCTCTTCCTGCAGCGGCTTCAAGTGCTTGCGATAGGCCTTGCCATCCATCTCTTTCACATGCATCTCCGCAGCGCCCGTGGAATGCGCAGAATAGGCCACCCGCTCCTTCGGAGGTCGATCGATGTCCACTCGCCGCGCGTTCCTTGCCCAGGGGATTGCCGCCAGTCTCGCGCTGAGCGTGCGCGTCGGTGCGATCGCCGCCAGCGAGCCGTTGCCGACGCGCGCCATCCCGTCTTCGGGCGAAATGCTGCCGGTGATCGGCATGGGCACGTCGGGGAGCTTCGAGGTCGGCGCGGAGCCGGCGGCGCGCACGCCGCTCGGGCAGGTGCTGACGAACTTTCTCGACGGTGGCGGTCGCCTGATCGATACCGCGCCGTCCTATGGCACGGCCGAGTCGGTGCTCGGCGATCTGCTGACCGCGCAGGCTGCACGCAAGCGCTGTTTTCTCGCGACCAAGCTGTCGAGCAATGGACGCGACGCCGGGCACGAACAGTTTGCGGCGTCGCTGGCGCGCCTAAAGACCGACAAGGTCGATCTGCCGCAGGTCCACAATCTGCGCGACTGGCGGACGCAGCTCGCCCTCGCGCGCGAGCTGCGCGATGCCGGCCAGGTGCGCTATGTCGGCCTCACGCATTACGTAGACGACGCCCACGACGAGCTGGCCGATGCGGTCGCAGCGGAACGCCCGGATTTCCTGCAGATCAATTATTCGGTGACCCAGCGCGCGGCGGAAAAACGCGTGTTCCCGGTCGCGCGCGAACATGGCGTCGCCGTGCTCGCGAACCGCAATTTCGACGACGGTGCGCTGTTCGCGCACGTCGCCGATCGACCGCTGCCGGCCTTTGCCGCAGACGTCGGCGCGAGCACCTGGGCGCAGTTGTTCCTGAAGTTCGCGCTCAGCCATCCTGCGGTCACCTGCGTGATCCCGGCGACGGGCAAACCGCATCGCCAACTCGAAAATCTCGCCGCCGGTCGCGGGCCGATGCTCGACACGAAACAACGCGCGGCATTGATCGCGGCAGTCGCCTGACGCCGATGGACACCCTCGATCGCGACCGCATCTACAAGGTCCTGACGGCTGCGCAGTGGCGGCAGCTGCAGGAGCAAGGAC
>CXWL01015762.1_pt1 | contig 10777 bp, 8 predicted proteins | sample 590931 | NCBI WGS metagenome assembly CXWL01 (sample SAMEA3498368, study PRJEB10139) | groundwater metagenome | biome: water well; material: biofilm material | place: Germany | collected 2015-04-27 | reverse complement strand
CTGGTATAACGCCATAGTATATTTTAGAATGCAGGAATTGGATGTTGGAAGCTGGACGGATGGGCATTATTATGGGGTCGTAATTACGACTCCTTTGTGGCCTGACCCAGCAGAGTGGATTTTATATAAAATGGACGGTGTTTCTGGCTCCATCTTAAAANNTAGCTGGTGATATCTTTGACCCATCGGTACCAATTAACGATAGGGATAATGTGCTGGATATCTGGGCTGTTGGCAATCAGTTTTCGGTAGCCATTAATGGTTACTCGCTCACCAGCAGTCCTGTTGTTGACAACTCAGACCCTTATCTTTATGGCGGTATTGGTCTTGTATCGATATGGGAATCAACGACTCGCTATGATTACGTCAACGTTACTGCTGTCCCAGAACCCGGAACCTATGCCATGTTGTTAGCTGGTTTAGGGGTGATCGGGTTCATGGCGCATCGCAGAAAAGAATCTGCAATTTAACTTGCGATTCCCCGTGGTCTTGCCACGGGGATAGGTGCAGGGCACGCGGAGCAAATTTACTTTATGCTATAGCAACAATTAACTGTTGAATATTTAGGAATCTCTGAATAACTGTCATTTTGAGCATAGCGAGAAATCTATACTGTTGATTATCAAAGATTCCTCACTGTGTTCGGAATGACAAAAGTGAGTTATTCAGAAGCTCCTTTAGTAACCATATTATTTTCTTAAGAAAAATACTCAAACCTGCGATTGATAAGAACTTACTCGGTTTGTGAAATTTCATTCAACAGCTAATTGCGACATAGCCTAATTATACTTACGGGTAACAATTTAAGTACCACTGGTTTTCCGGTGGATTTGAATCAGAATAATAGGCAGAAGAATCGCCTCTTAAACCACTTTAAACAGCAATATCTACATCCACCCCGAGAAAATCAATACTATACGGCTAAATTTCAGTATGTTATCTAATATTTGAGTACGTTCAATACCTAATTACACTAATCCAGGTCTGATCGTACAGTCACCAATTAATTGCGTATCCGCCACCTCAGCTTTTTGTACAATCACTTGTTTACCGATAACGATAAACTTTCAAAAAATTACAGCATTCATTTATGATATAAGTAATCAATTGTAATTATTGCGACTCCACTGCCACAGCACTTATTTTTCTGACCATGCCTTTTAGCCCAATCATTCTGTGGACAGATGCGCTCATTTATTTATTTGTCGCTATCGTACTTTTTTTTATTGGGTATGTCCGTCATCACGAGTACCTGCTGGCGCCCTGGAAACGTGTCGGGCACAGCGCCAGCGGGATGTCTGCTCTCACCATTCTGATTTTTTTCCTGGTGATTGGTTTACTGGACACTGTGCATTTCCGCCCAGTCCTTGAACATAAAACCAATGACGGGGAAAAAATCTACAGTGTTGAAGTGTTGAGTCTGCTGGATATCGTGGTGACGCCGCTGCGCACCCATGTCGAGAAAACTTATTCGGCGCCGCTGGCATCGCATCTCTACGCAAAAGAAACGATTGAGCTTCCGGATGGTAAGCAAGTGCGCGCCTTTGCACGGCTTGAATATGGCGGCGCACATCTGCAAAACCCGGAAACAGAACACACCGGCGATATTATATGGCGCGGTGCAACAGGTTTGGCCTGTGGTCTATTGACGTGGAGTTTCCTGGTCGTGTGTTTGTGTTTGCTTTTGGCACATGGTAATAAACAAAGCTTCCGGCATAACCTGTCCGGTATTTGGCGCCGCACCACAGAGATTCCTTGGTATGCCATATTAATCACATTGTTAATTCTGCTGATGCTGATCGGCTGTGTATCCACACTGGCAACGCATTATCATGTTTTAGGCACCGACAAAGTCGGGCAGGATATTTTGTATCAATCGCTCAAAAGTATCCGCGTCGCGCTGGTTATCGGCACCTTAACCACGCTGATCATGCTGCCGTTCGCCTTGCTGCTGGGTATTATGGCGGGTTATTTTAGCGGCTGGATCGATGATGTTATTCAGTATATCTACACCACGCTGAATTCTATTCCTAGTGTTTTACTGATTGCAGCCGCCGTATTGATGATGCAGGTGTATATCGAAACGCACCCGGAAATATTTGAAACAATTGCCTCACGGGCGGATCTGCGCTTATTGTTCCTGTGCATTATTCTTGGGATTACCAGTTGGACCGGTTTATGTCGCTTATTGCGCGGGGAAACGATGAAATTGCGTGAATTGGAATATATCCAGGCCGCCCACGCATTTGGCGTCTCGCATTGGCGCATCATCAGCCGTCATATTTTGCCGAATGTGATGCACATCGTGTTAATCGCAACCGTGATGGATTTCAGCGGTCTGGTTTTGGCCGAAGCTGTTTTATCGTATGTCGGCGTCGGCGTTGATCCATCCACAATCAGCTTCGGCACGATGATTAACGCCGCGCGTCTGGAAATGGCCCGAGAACCGATGGTTTGGTGGGCATTGATGGCGGCCTTTGGATTTATGTTCACATTGGTACTGAGCGCCAATCTCTTTGCTGACGCAGTACAGAACGCACTCGACCCGCGCACCCGGATACTGAAACAAAGAAACAGTTTCTTTCACCGTCCAGCAAAGCAAGAAACCATTGCTCTCAATAAAACTTCGGAAACTACCACGCCGCCTGGATCGTCTCAGCATCCATGAAAATCTTACTGGATATAGAAAATCTTCAGACTCTGCTGCACACCGGTGATGCACCAGTGCGGGCGGTCGATGGGTTAACGCTAAAAATTTCACCGGGTGAAACGTTTGCCTTATTGGGTGAATCCGGATGTGGCAAATCGATGACAGCACTGTCGATTATGCGCTTGCTGCCCGATGCCGGTGAAATTGTTGCCGGTCAGATCAAAATCGATGGCACCGATGTGCTGCAATTGCCCGAAACCGAAATGCGCAAAATTCGCGGAAAGCGCATCAGCATGATTTTTCAGGAACCGATGTTGAGCCTGAACCCGGTTTTGACCATCGCCGAGCAAATTGATGAAGTGTTGAAGCAGCATCTCAATCTGCCACAACAAGCCGCGCAACTGCGCATTCAAGAATTACTGGAACAAGTTGGCATACCGGATGCGTCGCGTCGCATGCATGAATATCCGTTTCAGTTTTCCGGCGGAATGAAACAGCGCGCCATGATTGCCATGGCGCTTGCCGGTGAACCGGAATTGCTCATTGCGGATGAGCCGACGACCGCGCTGGATGTCACCATACAAGCACAGGTGTTGGATCTGATGCGGCAAATCCAGCAACGCAAAAACATGGCGATTTTGCTGATTACCCATGACTTGGGGGTGGTGGCCGAAATGGCGCAACGCGTCGCCGTGATGTATGCGGGAGAAATTGTCGAACTGGCAACCCGGGATGATTTCTTTAATCATCCTGCCCACCCGTATTCACAGCAATTATTCGCTTCCTTGCCCGGAAAGCAAAAACGCGATCAAGCATTAGCCGTCATTAATGGCAATGTGCCACCCTTATCGCAACAGTTTTCAGGTTGCCGTTTCGTCGACCGCTGCAATCAAGCGTTGTCCTTGTGTCATAACACCATCCCGCAATGGCATTCGGTCTCCGGTCAACATCAGGTTCGCTGTCATTTATATAATAAAGATTCGGTGCATGTTTCCAGCAACCCGATGACAGACAGTCCTACACGGAATGTTGCAAACACCATGCAAACAACACCCGATTCAACACCCCTACCCTTATTACAAGTAACCGATCTGAAAGTGCATTTTCCGATTCGCAAAGGATTATTCAAACGGGTGGTCGGTCATGTCAGAGCGGTCGACGGAGTATCTCTGAAAATTGCTGCCGGTAAAACTTTGGCGCTCGTCGGTGAATCCGGCTGCGGTAAGACAACGATCGGCAAAAGCATTTTGCAATTGATTCAACCCACCGCCGGTAGCGTACGTTTCAAAGATCAGGAATTGGTCGCATTAGGCAGAAGCCAATTGCGGCAAATTCGTTCGCAGTTTCAGATCATTTTTCAAGACCCCTATTCTTCGCTGAATCCGCGCATGCGAATTACTGAAATACTGCAAGAAGGTATGAATGCATTGCATGTCGAAAAAATTAATCATACGGACGTCAATAACCAGTCACCCGATCCTTCCAGAGAAAAAGAAATTGATGCGTTATTGCAGCGCGTTGGATTGCCCGCTGATGTAAAATGGCGGTTTCCACATGAGTTTTCCGGTGGTCAGCGGCAACGCATCGCGATTGCCCGCGCTTTGGCTGTTAACCCCAAACTGTTGATTTGTGATGAACCAACCAGCGCTCTGGACGTATCCGTTCAGGCGCAAATTTTGAATCTGCTCAAATCGTTACAAAATAACTTAGGACTTGCATTTTTGTTTATTACCCACAATATCGCTGTTGTAGAATATTTGGCTGATGAGGTTGCTGTGATGTATCTGGGACGGATCGTTGAGCATGGACACATTGATGAGGTAATCGGTTGCCCCAAGCACCCTTACACTCAAGCACTGCTGTCGTCTGTTCCGCAGATCCAATCCGATCCTGACCGGAAAATTATCCATTTAAAAGGAGATTTACCGTCGCCAGCCGCGCCGCCCGCCGGTTGTCATTTTCATCCACGTTGCCCTAAAGCTATGCCCATTTGCCGAGAATCCTATCCGCCAATCAGTGCATTCAGTGCAACGCATACTGCCCATTGTTTTCTTTATCCACAGGAACAAGGTCCTGAGAATTATGAGCATTAATAACGAAGTGGCGCGCCGCCGCACTTTCGCCATTATTTCGCACCCGGATGCGGGCAAAACCACGCTGACCGAAAAACTGCTAATGTACGCCGGCGCCATTCATATTGCTGGCAGCGTTAAAGCACGCAAAGCCAGCCGTCATGCGACTTCGGACTGGATGGAAATCGAAAAGCAACGCGGGATTTCGGTTGCCAGCTCGGTCATGCAAATGGAATACCGCAATTGCGTGATTAATTTGCTCGATACCCCCGGTCACCAGGATTTCTCGGAAGATACCTATCGCGTACTCACCGCCGTCGATGCCGCACTGATGGTGATCGATGCCGCCAATGGTGTGGAAGCACAGACTTTGCGCTTGCTGGAAGTTTGCCGCGCCCGCAACACGCCGATTGTTACTTTCGTGAATAAAATGGATCGGGAAGTCCGCGAACCGCTGGATCTGCTTGATGAGATTGAACGCACACTTGGAATGTCTACGATACCCTTTACCTGGCCTGTCGGCATGGGGCGCAACTTCCGCGGGGTATGCGACCTGCAAAATAATTGTATGCGCTTATTCCAAGCCGGATCGGATCGCATCGGTAATGAAGAAGAAGTGATCACGAATTTTGATGATCCTAAAATACATGAACGCTTTGGTAGCGATCTGTCGACCGCATTACAAGCCATCGATTTAATCAAAGGCGCCTCACCGGCTTTCGACCACAAGGAATTCCTTGCCGGCAAACAAACGCCGGTTTTCTTTGGTTCCGCAATCAATAACTTTGGTGTCCGGGAAATCCTCGATGCCCTGGTTGATCTGGCGCCCTCACCCGAATCACGTAATGCCATCCAACGCGAAGTGCTGCCGGATGAAAAGAAATTCTCCGGCATGGTATTTAAGATTCAAGCCAATATGAATCTGGCACACCGTGATCGCATTGCGTTCGTGCGGGTTTGCTCCGGTCACTTTAAGCGCGGAATGAATTTAAAAGTCGCACGCAGCGGCAAAGATATCCGCACCAGTACGGTGGTATCCTTTTTATCCCAGCGCCGCGATATTCTTGAAGAAGCCTATCCCGGCGACATCATCGGCATACCCAATCACGGCACGCTGCAATTGGGCGATACCTTAACTGAAGGCGAAATTTTACAATTCACCGGATTGCCTTTTTTTGCACCGGAAATTTTTCGCACTGTAGAAATTGCCGATCCGTTGCGCAGCAAGCAACTGAAATTAGGGTTGGCGCAATTGGGTGAAGAGGGCGCTATTCAAGTATTCCGCCCGCATTTGGGCAATATGTTGTTACTCGGCGCTGTCGGCACCTTGCAATTTGAAGTAGTAACGCACCGTCTGCAGCATGAATACGCCGTCGCAGCCCGCATTGCACCAGCCAAATATCAGTTAGCCCGCTGGGTTACCTGTGACGATTCGCGCGAATTACAGCGGTTTATTGAAGCGAATTCCCATCGTATCGCCTACGATGCGGTGGATGCGCCGACCTTCCTGGCGTCCTTCGGTGCGGAACTGAGTGTTGCGCAAGAAAACTGGCCTGCCATTCGTTTTCATAAACTGCGCGAACATGCCGGCCTGGTTTTTCAGAGCCATATGAATGGATAATGACAAAACATGGTGAAATGGACACAGTTTTTTATATTACTGATCCTTCTAACTTCCTCGGCACTGGCCAGTGATGTAACTCATCCCACCGCTGAAAAATCAACCCGGTTTGTTGTCATCGGCGACATGCCCTACACCGACACGGAATATGCGCTGCTGGAGCATCCCAACGGCGCCATCGCCAAAGCCATTAAAGCACTCAATCCCCCGGTACTGATCCACCTGGGAGATTTCAAGAGAGGCCGGTTAAGCTGCACCGATGAATTATATAAAGACAATTACCGGCAGATCGCACAACTCAATCCGCATAAAATAGTGTATACCCCCGGCGATAACGATTGGACGGATTGTGACCGGTTCAACATGTCAACGCGCTACGACGAATTGGAACGGCTCAACTCTCTACGTCAGATTTTCTTTCACCAGGATCAGTATCAATTAACGAAAGATATTCCAGGCCTTATCCGGCAGGAAGGTCTTATTGAAAATGCCCTATGGGAAATTGATCCGGTCGTTTTCGCGACACTGCATATTCCCGGCAACAATAATGGCAGAAAGGAAATTCTTCGCAGTGACATCCAAGCTGCATTGGATGAAGCGGATTATCGCGACCAATCCAATGGAAAATGGCTGCAGCAATTATTTGCAGCGGCAGAATCCGCGCAAGCGATAGTAATTGCCTTCCATACGGACATGTTTGACTTCGATCATGACAAACCTGTTTGCTCAGCAGAAAATCGCACTGAGTGCGATGGATACCGAATGATACGTGAGTTGATTAAAACTAAAGCGTTGCAATTTAAGAAACCGGTTTTGGTAATTCACGGCGATACATTGGCCTATTGCCTGAATCAACCGTACACCGAAATTCCCAATCTTTGGCGGCTCAACGCACCCGGGGATATCAAATATGTCGATACCAGCCAGATCCTGTTTGATCCGAAAAACCAAGCAATGCCTTTTACGGTAACCGGCTTACTTGACCAGAAACCGGCTCCGGCAGTTTGTAACGATAGTTTTTTCGATTTATCCATTCCATTACTATTCTTGAAATAGGAAGTTTTTCTATCATGATTTTTAGCATGACTGGCTACGCCATCGCAACTCAGGAAACACCCCATGGTTCTTTTAGCCTGGAAATTCGTTCTGTCAATAACCGGTATCTGGATGTCCAGTTCCGTTTGCCGGACGATTTTCGCAAACAAGAGCCCGCAATGCGGGAACTGCTGGCCACCCAACTCAGCCGCGGTAAAATCGAATGCCGCCTTAATTTCTCCCCTTCCACACAAGCTGAGAATGATCAGCAGCTGGATAGTGTGTTATTAGAAAAGCTCCTACTATTACAACAAACGATCAAAATACACCACCCTGCCGCGTCATCGTTAACCGTCGCGGAAATCCTAAAATGGCCAGGCATGCTGGGAAACGACCATTCACCCATGGAGGAATCCGGTGAAATTGGCATAGCGCTACTGCAAGCCGCGCTGGAGGACTTAAAAGCTGCCCGGATACGTGAAGGCGATAAACTGAAGTCCATTTTATTGGAACGCCTCAACCAAATCCGCCAGCTCCTGATCGCCGCGTCCCCGCGCATTCCAACGCTGATTGCCGCATTTGAGGAAAAACTGCGCACCCGCTTGGAAGAAATTCTAGGCAATCAGGAAGATGACCGCATCCACCAGGAAATCTCTCTGTTTGCCGGAAAAATTGACGTGGACGAAGAACTCTCCCGCCTGCAAGCGCATCTGGATGAAGTGGAGCGTATTCTGAATAAAGGCGGTTCCGTCGGCAAACGGCTGGATTTCATGATGCAGGAACTACACCGCGAAGCCAATACCATTGGCTCGAAGTCGGTGGATTTGGAAATTTCCCGGATTTCGATGGAACTCAAGGTGATTATTGAGCAAATGCGGGAGCAGGTGCAGAATATTGAGTGATAACCCACATTGCGGTAAGAATTGAGGAAAGATTATGGCCAAGGGCCCGAAGTTCACGCATCACTTCATCCCCATCATTGAATCATTGCGTGAAATGGGTAGTTCCGCTTCTGCATACGAAACAACAGATGCGGTCATAGAGCGCGAAAATATTTCAGAGGATGAGTTGGCGAAGACCAACAAAAATGGCGGCTCCAATGTAAGAATATAGCTTGGGCCCGGTTGTATCTCGTCTATTCTGGGCACATCGATTCATCGGCACGCGGTGTCTGGCGCCTGACCGAGAAAGGACTTCAAGAAGACCTTTCCAAATTAGACCCGGTTGAACTATTTAAATCCGTTCAGCGTTCAAGAAAAAAAGACAGCAAGGGTAATGCCGCAAGTAAGGCATCAACCGAGGCTGAAGTCGATGTCGAGGAGAAAATTCTCGAATCCGAAGAAACACGACTGTTACCGGTTTTGAAGTCTCTGAGCCCAGAGGGTTTTGAGCGTTTATGCCAGCGTTTGCTTCGTGAGCACGGATTTCAAAACGTAAAGGTAACTGGCCGGTCTGGCGACGGTGGGATTGATGGAGAAGGCATTCTTGAGATCAATCCGCTTTTGAGTTTCAAGGTCATATTTCAGTGCAAGCGCTTTCAAGGCTCGGTCGGATCTGGAATGATTCGAGATTTTCGCGGAGCCATGATAGGTCGAGCAGACAAAGGGATCTTTCTCACCACCGGAAGTTTCACCATGGACGCAAAAAAAGAAGCGGTGAGAGATGGCACCAATCCAATCGAGCTCGTTGACGGTGAAAAACTCGTTAAAATGTTTGAGCGCCTTGAACTGGGCCTAAAACCACGAGTTGTATACGAAGTAGATCCCGAGTTCTTCAATGAATACAAATAAGTCTGCGTAGGGCGTAATCCATATTGCGCCGAATGAAAATGCCCGGTGCAATGCGCTTTGCTTATTGACACCCTACAATCCTTATTTCCATGCACATCCCAACCGATAGAGAATTCACACATCCCAATGAAATGCTTCGTGCTGAATTCTCGGAACCAATGAGTATCTGCCAAAAAGCCAAATAGTCAATGATACTCAGTTTTGCTTGCTCTGTGGATCTGAATTTTTCGTAATTCAGTTGTTCATGTTTAAGGCTACGGAAGAGCCGTTCTGTCGGGGAGAGTTATCCCAACAATTACCTTTTCGGCTCATACTCTGTTCCATTTTCATGATAGACAAATGTTCACGGTATTCATGCCTGGCATATTGACTGCCCAGATCCGAGTGATGGAGCAAGCCAGGCTCCGGTTTTCTGCGTCAAAAGGCTATTTGTAGCGCGCTAATACATAATGCTGTCCGCACGTGGTCTGCAATAGCCCATCCCACGATTTGCCTAGAAAACAAATCAATGACATTAAATTCCCGGACACTACTGACCTGAAGCAAATCAAAATCTCATCAGACCTCTCTGATTAACAATGCGAGAGGCCCATCCCTGCCCAGTTTGCCATACTCATTTAATATAGAGAATTCATATGATTTATCACGATGCATAGTACAAATGTACTAACAATAGGCAAGTTAATGTACTAATAAAAAAGGATAATGTTCCTATAGCTGAAAAAATATATATGTTTACAATGCAGGCTGTGCGGAAATGATTAGAAGCTATAAATTATCAATGCTCACCGCCTAAGTGTGAAACGTTATTTGTACACTTGTAATTGAAACTGACTGAATTAATTTTTTGTAATTTACCTGGAGATTTAAAAATGAAAAATAACTTTAAACTGAAATTACTAGCAGCTGCTGTTTTGATGGCAAGTGGCGTAGCACACGCAGGCAGTGCTTTTCTGAATGGTAGCGCAACAGGAGGCGACGGTTCAGAAGCAAATCCATACAACTTTGGTGCAGTGGGCGCATCTGTTAGCGCACTTTTTGTGAATTTAGGTGGTCCTGCAAATGGATTTTTCGAAGAATATGCAAACTTCACTATTCCAACATTATCAAGTACTTCTGGTTCTGCTAATGCGTACGCACTAAATTTCATGGGTATTAATGTGCTAGATATTCAAAATTTGGTAGTTGAAGTATGGAGTAACACTCATCCAGGCGGATCAACTTTATACACCACATTCACTGGAGACAATGTAACCCACGCATTTGGTAATTTAGCTGCTGGTCAATATCACCTTGATATTAGTGGTAACTTTGGCCCTAACGCTTTTGGTGGACAATATGCAGTTGCGCTGCAAGCATTACCTGTACCAGAACCAGAGACATACGCGATGCTCTTGGCCGGTCTTGGTTTAGTTGGTTTCTCAGCACGTCGTCGCAAAGTCGCTTAAATAAACTGATACTAGAGACCACAGAGAAATGAAACTTCTCTGTGGTTTTTCTGTTTTATGGACTCCTGTTTTTACTATTCACCGTAATCGATTCCATACGAAGGTATCCTAAATTTTGTGTAAGTGGCGGTTAATTACTGCCGAGGCATTCTCTCCTCAAA
>CXWL01003126.1_pt1 | contig 10777 bp, 8 predicted proteins | sample 590931 | NCBI WGS metagenome assembly CXWL01 (sample SAMEA3498368, study PRJEB10139) | groundwater metagenome | biome: water well; material: biofilm material | place: Germany | collected 2015-04-27 | reverse complement strand
GCCCCCGCATCCCAATTGCGTCTTCGTAATCCAAGCGCCGCCACCAGCGCAGTCAGTCCGATGAAGGGGAAGACATACCCGATTGGATGAGCATCATAGTTGAGACGGAAAGAGGGTTGCACAAAGGGTACAGCAGTCACCGCCAGTCCGACCAAGACCGCCGCCGCCGACCCTGTCAGCCAGGCCGCGCGGCGGGCCTGTCCTCGCAATTGACTCTCTGTTTTCATTGCCAGATAGTTGGCGCCGTGGAACGCAAGGATTGCCGCGCTCGTGACTCCCATGAGGATCGTGAACCAATTGAGAATTCCCGGATCCGATCCCATCATGAAGTCAGCCCAGAGCGCCATGAAGAAATAGCCGTTTTGATTGAGCGGTACGCCGAGAATGAGGTTGCCGAGCGTGGCGCCGAGCACGACGGCCAGGAACGTACTGGCGCCGGCAAATGCCGCGTCCCAGAACTGTCGCCACAAGACATGGGCGAGGTGCGAGCGCAGTTCGAGCGCAAGTCCACGGGCGATCAGCAACCACAATACGATGATGAGGGCCAGGTAGAAGCCGCTGAACCCTGCCGCATAGGCTTTCGGAAAGGCAAAAAAGAGCAGGCCACCAGCGGCAACTAGCCACACCTCGTTACCGTTCCAGACCGGTCCGATCGCGGCCAGGGCCGTGCGCCGGTCCACTTCGGTCCGCGCGACGAAGCGATAGATGATGCCCAGGCCGAAGTCGAATCCATCGAGGACGGCATAGATTGCCAGCATCAACGTAAGGGCGCAGTACCAAAATGTTTCCATCATGCCTGCTCCGACGATACCGAACGTCCTGACGGGCCATGGCGAATGGTTTCTCCAATCAGGAATAAAAAAAGCAGCCCCAGCGTCAGATAGATCCCCAGAAAGCCAAGTAACGTGAACAGCGCATTGCCCGAATGGACGAGCGGCGACGCCCCGTCTACCGTGCGCAATAAACCGTAGACAAGCCAAGGTTGTCGCCCTATCTCAGCCGTCATCCATCCGGCAGTCGTTGCGATGTACGGAAACGGCGCGGACAGCATGAGCAGCCAGAGCAGCCAATTCGCAGTAAACAATCGCCCGCGCCAGAGCCAGAGCAATGCCAGTCCCATGACAGACACAAGTATGGTTCCAAGACCAACCATGACATGGTACGAGTAGTAGAGCAGCGGCAAATTGTCCGGCCAGTCCTCGCGTGGGAAGGCATCGAGCCCTTTCACCTCGGCATAGAGCTCATCATAGACCACGACACTGAGCGCGTCCGGAATGATCAGCGGATTGTCGATCGTCATGGTTTCGATATTCGGCTGGCCGATCAGAAGTAAGCCGGCGCCTCGCTCGGTCTTGAACAACCCTTCAAAGGCCGCGCCCTTGATCGGCTGGTGCTCGAAGACCTGGCGCGCATTCCCGTGGCCAGTCGGAAATCCCATCAGCACTGCAGCGATCGCCCCCGCCACAATGCCGGTGCGGAGGAATGTCCTGGCATGCGCGGCATGTTGGCCAGACAGCAGATAGAACGCCCCAACCGCCGCCATGACGAACGAGGCCGTAACCACCGCCGCCGTCATGTTGTGCGTATACTGCCAGAGGAGCCAGGGATTGGTGAGCAACCCGGACAGACTGTCCACAAACAGGCGCCCATCAGGAGCAACTGTGTAGGCTACGGGATGTTGCATCCAGGCGTTTGTCGCCAAAATGAAATAGCCCGAGAGCCAGGAGCCAAGAAAGAGCATCAGCGCGGCCACCCATTGCAAGCGCTGGCTGAATCGTTTCTCGCCGAACAGCAAGATGCCGAGAAACGACGATTCCAGAAAGAAGGCGAACATGCCTTCCATGGCCAGCACTTGCCCGATGACTCCGCCGGCAAAGTTGGAGAACTTCGCCCAGTTAGTGCCGAATTGAAATTCCAATGGAATGCCGGTGACGACACCGAAGGCAAAGCTCAAGGCAAAGGCTTTGGTCCAGAACCGGGCGACCTGATGGTAATGCTCATCGCCGGTGATGAGAGCCCGGCTTCTTAGATAGAGCAACAGCAGGGCCAGCCCCATCGTCAATTGCGGAAAGAGATAGTGAAATGTGCAAGTGAACGCAAATTGCAGACGGTCGTACAGCAGCGCGCTTGGCATAAGTCCCCCGTATGACCGATCTAGACAAAGAGAGCCTGCGCCCCATGGTGGTCTGTCGTCCGTTGAGGAAAGGTCTTACAGCGCGACCATGTCGGCGTGAAGAACCAGTGTGATGATCTAGATTCTTACAGTGAGGGTGAATGACAGTGGGCAAAATGTTGCTGCAAACGTAGGCGATTGATGGGAGAGGGACATTGCTTCGGAAGGCTTGCTGCAACTTCACACACCAACGCCATCTGTTTCATGTAGGTTCGGCAATCTGCACAGGAGACAAGGTGGAGGCTGACGCGGATTTTTGTCAGCATCGGCAGATGGTCATCGAGATATTCAGAGGCAAAACCCGAGACGGTGCGGCAGGTCAGCCCACTCTGCATCCATTGTGACGGATGATCGTTCATGAAGGATGTCCTCCGGTTGAGGTGTCACCCGTGAGTCCCCTTTCCTCCGGCTTCCTTACAGCACCCGCTGCCAGAAGACTAAGGTCTAGGCTAAGGTTCAGTGCGGTCAACTCGTTTTTGGTCTCCTCAACCTAAACCTCGACCTTAGCCTAAATACGATTCGACTGCCGCCCTCACTCGTTCCCGCGCCCGGTGGAGCCGGACATAAAGGTTGGTTTCCGTAATCTTCAGCAATTCGCAGACTTCTTTCGCATCCACGCCTTCGACATCGCGAAGAATCAAGACCTCTTTTAGGGTCGCCGGAAGCGCCTCGATCGCCCGCTGCATTGCATTGACGGCTTGCTGGCTGGCGAGTAGCTTTTCCGGCGTCTGGTCGTCCCAGGGCTGAGGAGGGAAGGCCCAGTGTCCAGCCCACTCGCCCGTCTGTTGGAAGCGGGAAGGATCGACCGCTTCGTCGTTGTCGTCATCGTAGGACTCGAAGGCCGAGAAGGTCGTATGCCGCTTTTCGCGGACGCCGCGATCCTTGGCCTTGTGGATCAAAATCCCGCAGACCCAGGTGCGAAGGGACGACCGGCCTTCGAACCGACCCAGGCTTTCGATCACTGCCATCCAGGTGTCCTGCACGACTTCTTCAGCTACTTCCCGATCGGCCACGTAGCCCATGGCAATTCGAATGAGCGCGCTGTGGTGTTGATTCACCAGTTCATCGAAAGCCCCCTCGTCACCGCGCTTGAGCTTCGCGAGGAGCGCGTCCTCTGCCTTCGTGAGACCGGGCAACTTGACCGCCGCCGACCACCGACTGATCGATGGGCTGGGACCAATGGACTCTGTATAGGTAGTGGCGTCTGTGTTCATGACCGGCCTCCAATTCGTAGCATCTCCGTGACAAAGACTGGAGCGCTCATGAGGGTGACTTGTGATTGAGGGAAGTTATTCAAAATCTCAACCCCCTTGGCATCGATGAAATCGACATGGGAACAATCCAGATGCACGGCTTTCTCCTGCCGGAAATACGAGCGGCATTCACCATCCAGGAGAGCGGCCCACTGAGCCGTGATCTTTCCTTCGAGCTTGATGAGCACATCACGCCTGGTTTCTTGAATTTTTGTAATCTTGAGCATCATCTCTATCGCTCCTGTGTGTTCGTCTGATGACCGGGTATTCAGCAACAGTGATGCCAGACCAATTGCGTGGCAGACAGAACAACGTAAGTATCTGATGTAGAAAGATGAGATGAGGAGTTTTCAAGATGGAGAAGCAGGGAGCCAACAGGAATAAATTCCTAACATATTGGGAGCGTCCCAATTAGTTGGGAACTTTCGATGGTAAAAGAGCGAATGGCTGATGGCGTATAGCTTATGGCAGGGAACGATTGAGTAAACGAGGGGGTGTAGCTACTCTGGCACGCGCTTCACGCGTGTAATGTCAAGCTTCTTCATGCGGGCTTCGAGTGTGGTGGGGTTCAGACCGAGGATTTTGGCCGCGCCCTTCTCGCCGCTGACGCGCCCGTTGGTTTGTTCCAGCACATCAACGATATGTTGGCGCTCCAGTTCTTCGAGCGTCAGCGTCTTCCCCTCGCCGACTTTGCTGTGTGACGATGAGAGCCAGTCGATCGGCTCTAACTCCGATCCTTCGCTCAAGATCACCGCGCGCTCGATCACATGTTCCAACTCGCGGATATTGCCCGGCCAGGGATAGCGCTGAAGCGCCGTCATCATCCGTTCCGGAATCCGATCGATCTTCTTCCCGAGGTTTGCCGAAAATTTACGCACGAAGTATTGCACCAGCAAGGGGATATCGTCCGCTCGCTCGCGCAACGCGGGCAGATGAATCGGAAACACGTTGAGGCGGTAATAGAGATCTGGCCGATAGTGCCCCGTCCTCGAGAGCTGTTCGAGGTCCCGGTTGGTCGCCGTGATCACCCGTACATTGATCTTGAAGGTCTGCGTCCCGCCGACCCGTTCGAACTCACCTTCTTGAAGTACGCGCAGCAACTTGGACTGCAGGTCGAGCGGCAGTTCTCCGATCTCGTCAAGGAAGATGGTTCCCTTGTCGGCCAGCTCGAAGCGACCCATTTTCTTCGTGAGCGCGCCGGTGAAGGCGCCCTTCTCATGACCGAACAGTTCGCTTTCGATCAAGCCGGCTGGAATCGCCGCGCAATTGACTTTTACCAGGGGACGGTCCCTGCGCGGGCTCAAATTATGGATCGCGCGCGCGATCAATTCCTTACCGGTGCCGGTTTCGCCCGTGATGAGCACGGTTGAATCAGTCGGCGCAACCCGTTCCACATTCTTCAGCACCTTTTTCAGCGAGGTCGATCCACCGATCAACTCTTCGAAATTGTGCGTGCCTTTGATCTCCTCTTGCAGATAGACGTTCTGCGCTTCCAGCTTGGCCTTTTCCTGCTCCATCAAGACCTGCTCGGTGATGTCGATGAACATCGTCCTGGTATAAGATCCTCCGGGGTCCGGTCGCGACCACCACTTCATCCAGAGCGGCTTGCCGTTGTCTTTACGCCGCAACTCCAGCACGACACCGCTGGTGTCGATGCCCTTGCCGACGGAAGCGAATGCCTCCTTCAGGCGCCGTTTTGCGTCCGGCGTGTCGGGAACGAAGTCTCTGCCGTAGAGGCCCTCAACCTGATCCGCCGTGATACCCAGGGACTTCATGGCTGTACGATTGACACGGAGCAACTTGGAATCCAACCCCTCGTAGACATATGCGATTGGGGCTTCGTCGAACAGGTCGCGCAGCCGCTCTTCGTTCTCTTTGACCCTCGCCTCCATATGCGCACGCTCGATCTCCGCGCCGGCCCGCGCCCCGAAAATCTTGAAGACCGACAGATCCAGTCGTTCGAGCGCCATCGGCTTACTGTCCATCACAGCCAGATGTCCGAGCACCTGTCCACCCATGCTCGTCACCGGAATCGCCAGATAACTCTGCACGCCGAGCCCCTCCAGGTCGTGCCTGTGGAGCGGGAAACGGTCGGACACTTTGTCCGCACAGTGGTAGAGTTCACCGGCCAGCACCTGCTCGCAGGGTGTGCCGGCAATGGTGTATTCGAAATTATCCTTCAGCTGATCGTCCGCCCAGAAGGCCAGGGTTCGCACCTTGGTCTGGTCCGCGCAAAATTCAGACACGAACGCATATTCTACGCTGAGGGCCTTCGCCAGATTCTTGACGAGCGATTGAAAAAACCCCTCGCCCACCGCCGGCGCCGTGCCTTCAAAAATAGCTCTGAGTGTCTGATTGCTCTTGTGCATCGTCTCTTCAAAGCGCACCCGCTCGAACTCCGCGGCGGCTCGTGTGGCGAAGATGCCGAGGACCGACATCACCAGTTCCCTGTCTGGCATCAGACCGCAATCCATCACGGCCAGGTGTCCGAGAACCTCGCCAGAGGTGTTCACGACAGGCACGCCACAGTAGCTCTCTACTCCGATAGCCTGAATTAACTCCACGTGTGGATAGAGCTCTCGAAGTTTGCTCGGATGGTGCACGCAATTCCGTCTGAGAACGGTCTCGCAGGGGCCACGCGCCGGAACGTCGAACGGCGCGAGAAATTGGCCCTTGCCCCAACCGGCGCGAGAACGAAAGGTCTGACCGTCGTCACCAAGCTCGGAGATATAGGCGTAACCCACATTGAGGGCTGTCGCCAGGTGCTTGACGAGTGAGCGAAAAAAGTCAGCTCCCACTTCACTCGCCGTTCCTTCCGCAATGGCACGTAGCGTGGCCTCTCGTTCCTTGAGGGACGTCTCAATCACTTGACGATAAATCTCCACGCCGGCTCGTTCGCCGAAAAGCTTGAACACCTCGATTTCGTCTGAGGTCAGGGTCATCGGTTTCACATCCATCGCGACCAAATGGCCCAGGATCTGGCCTTTGGGATTCTTCAGGGGAACAGCCAGGTAGCTCGTGACGCCCAGTTTGACCAGATCCTGATCGCGCGGGAAGAGCTGTTGGACATCTTGCGCGTAATGGCAGGTCTCACCCTGGATCACTTTCGTGCAAGGTGTGCCATCAAGGCCATACTCGATCCGGTCCAGATAGCCGTCACCTTTCCAGAACGCGAGCGTGCGGATGCGCGATTCGGGGAGCAAATAGCCGACGAAGGCATAGCGAAGGCCCAGAGCTGCAGCCACATGCTTCACGAGTTCACGGAGAAAGTCTCCGCCGGTCGAGGCGACGGTGCCTTCGACGAGCGAACGGAGGAACTCGTCCGCTTTGTACCGCGCCGCAGGCACGGGCTCCTGCCGGAACGTGTCCCCCTCCAGGCTCTTGCGAGTCCGGCGCAATTCCAACTCGGTCAGAACCTCACTGCCAAGCACCCGTAACGCGTCGCCCTGTTCTTTTGTGAGTTCGCGGGGGGTTCGATCGAGTACGCACAGAGTCCCGATCACATAACCATCCATGGTCATTAAGGGCATGCCGGCATAGAAACGCACCTGATCAGATCCGGTGACCATCCGGTTGGCGGCAAATCGCTCGTCCTGGGTGGTATCCGGCACAATGAAGAGATCCTGATGGCGAATCGCATGATGGCAAAACCCCGGCGTTCCCGGGGCATCGCCATCATTGAATCCGACCTTTGATTTATAGAATGGCCGATCACGGTCGATGAACGTAATGGCTGCGTAGGGAGCGCCGCAGACTTGTGCGGCGAGCTTGGCCAGCCGGTCGAAAGCCGGTTCAGGCAGGGTATCGAGAATGTCGTACGAACGAAGCGTGATCAATCGTTTCGAATCATCCAGCTCAGTTGAGTGTGATGCCATAGTGACATCTCCCGTCAATACCGGCCGACGACTTCATTCGTACTCGGGAATGGCAAATTCGAGGGGGGGAATCTTAGCACCGGACAGGAAAGAGCTGCAACTCGATCTCATGGCGATACGATTTGCATGGTGTGTCCGTCCGGATCGCGCACCTGAAATCCCTTGGTGAACCCTAACGCCTTATCCGGCAAGGTGACGACCCTGGACGAGATGAACTGCACCGTTCCTCGCAGGGTCGCAGCGGCAGCGGCCTCCACATCGGGAACGACCAGCGTCGTCTGCCAATGCCAGAGATCGGTCGGATGCGAATCAATCGGGAACGGCCTTCCAGCAGCCGGCAGTTCATACTCCAAGAACTCCACGCCGGGAGGCCCCATCGTTGGAGTCAGGCCGGTCACACGGGCCCTGGCGCCAGGTAGGCTATCGAGATGTTGCTGCTCTGCCCCCATGTTCAGCGTGCCGCCTGCCACAACCAGCCCGAGTAGATCGCGGTAGAACTTGGTGCTGCTCTCCGTGCTGCGCACCGTCATGGCCGTATGGTCGATGCCGAGGAAGAGATCTTCAGTTGGCTTATGCCAAACAGGGTTGCCTTTCCCTTCCGGGAACCAGAGCAGCTCAAGATTGTGGCCGTCCGGATCGCGAAACTTAATGGCTTTGATACCTGCAGCAGCTGGGTTCGAAATGGGAATCGTCTGTGGACGCGGCGAGATCTGGCGGACGTGATGCTTCCGCAGTTGCGCCCAGGCCGCTTCCATGTCACGCACAACGATAGCGACATGTTGAAACCAGAGGTCGTTGCTGTAGGATGGCACGGGAATCGACCGCACATCCGGCGGCGCCAGGAACTCGATGAGTTCAAGTTGTTGCTCGCCGAGCTGCATCCGAACGACACGCGCCCGCACGCCGAAGACACCCCAGAGCTGGTCGTATTCCGGCCCATCTACTTCCACATCGCTCACAAGCTTGAAGGCCAACACATCAGAATAAAATGCGACGGATCGTTCTATGTCCGAGACGGTAAAGCCGACTGGGCCCATGGCAGTAACCGATGCCGAACGGCTCTCACCTGCGAGGACCTGTATCGCAGGCACCTGTATGAGCACGGTAACAATCAGGAAGATTTGGATGAGCCGGCTCGTGAACGGCATGGGCTACCCCTGACTCGTCGCGATCACCGGCTCTTCGGTTAGCCCCTTAGCCGGTTGAACGACTGGGGTCGAGGCTTGAGTATGGCCACGGACGGTCTGGAATTGAACGAGATCCTTCGTGAAAATGATATCGAGCAGCCAGTCAAGCACCACGCGGACTTTCTTTTCAATGCGCGGCAGCTTGCCGAGATAAACCGCCCGCCACAAGGACCAAGCAATCACCCCCGAGAAATTGAAGCCCAGGATTCTGGCCACGCCCGTGCGTCGCCCGATGGCCGCGAGGAGACCGATGGTCTTGAACCGAAAGGGTTGCTTCGCCGTCCCGTGAAAGGCCGCTGTGACATTGCGGGCCGCCACCGCGGCTTCGCGCATCGCATGTTGTCCCGTCGGTGGATGGAACCCGCCAGTCAGCTGATCTGGAATCAACGCGCAGTCGCCCAACGCCCAGACACCAGGCCAGTCAGGCACTTCCAGAGATTCGCTCACGATCAGGCGGCCCCCTTTCGTCTTACAGGGCAGCGTCGCCAACAACGGATTGGGCGCAGTCCCGGCCGTCCACACCAACGTGGTGGTCGTCAGATCGGTTCCATCGCTTAAGCGAACGTTGTCATCCGACATTTCGACGACTTTGACGTTCGTCCTAATTTCGACTCCGCGCTCCGACAATTTTTCGTGCGCGTAACGGCCCAATGCCTCGCCGAGTTCAGGAAGAATCTCCGGGCCGGAATGCACGAGCACTAGGCGCAGCATGTCGGGCCGCAAATGCGGATAGAACGGGAGCGCTTCCCGGAGAAAGTCGTTCATCCCGGCAATCGTTTCCACCCCGGCAAACCCGCCGCCTGCGACCACGAAGGTCAACAGCATCTTTCGCTCCGGGGCCGCACATTCGAAGTTGGCCTCTTCAAGATGAGCGATCATGCGATTGCGGAGATAGATGGCATCGCCCAGTGTCTTCATCGTGAGAGCCCGTTTCTCCAAACCGGGCAGACCATAGAAATTCGTGACCGACCCGCAGGCCAGCACCAGATGATCGTACGGCATGATATGCCCATGATGCGTTTCCCCGTGGATCAGACTGATCTGTTTCTGTTTCAAATCGATCGACTCCACCTCGCCGTGGAAGAACTCCACGCGACGCAAAAGTTTGCGAATCGGATTGACGATGTTCGTCATGTCCAGGTCGCCGGAAGCGACTTCGTGCAGCATCGGGGTGAAGAGAAAGAAGTTCTCACGGTTCACGAGCGTGACGCATACATTCGAATCCCGAGCCAGTGTCTTTTCACACTCGATCGCGGCATATACGCCGCCGAAACCTCCGCCCAGAATTACGACATGTTTCCGTCCGGGAATCGCCTGGCAAGAGTCGCCATGATCGCCTTCATCCATGCGGGGGATCATCCTTGCAGCCTTTCCAGGAGATGGTCTCCCACCCGCAACGCATTGGCCATGATCGTCAACGAGGGATTCACCGCTGAGCTCGACACAAAGAAGCTCGCATCGACGACATAGAGATTATCCAGATCGTGCGTTTTGCAGGTCACGTCGAGCACGGACGTCTTCGGATCGCGCCCGAATCGCACCGTCCCGCACTGGTGCGCCGTGCCGGCAATCGGGATTTTCTTCCCGAGATAGAGATGCGTCGGCAGCAACCGGCCTTTGCAACCGATGTGGCTGAGCATGCTCTTGAGCGTGGCAGCAAGGCGCCGATGCGCTTCCAGATTGTTCTCCGTATAGGCCAACGTAATCATGCCGTCTTTCCCGACGAGCACGCGATTATTGGGATCGGGCAGATCCTCCGAAGTCATCCAGAAATCGAGCGAATGTTTGGCCATCGCATCGAGAGCCTTGCCTGGAGTAAGGGCCGGCGCGCCGGCCCGCAGCGATTCCAAATCCTGCTTCCCAATCATCGAAATGTGGCCCATTGGATAGTCCCATTCAGCTGAGGGGAAATAGAAATCGTTCAAGCCAATCGTCTTTTGAAACACAGTTGGATTCAGCCGCTTGGAGATCGCGAGCATCGCCGAGTTGTTGTGGCACATGTAATTCCGCCCGACCATGTCGGATAGATTGGCCAGACCGTTCGGATGTTTCTCGTTTGCGGATTTCAGTAGTAACGCCGCTGAATTGATCGCGCCGGCTGAGACGACCACGATGCTGCCTTTATAGGTTTCTTGCTGCCCGTTCCGCTCGACAATCACTCCAGTCACCGCTCGCCCCTCGCCTCTGGCCTCTAGCCTGATCACGAGCGCATTCGTGACCATCGTCACATTGGGATATTGCAACGCCGGATCGACACAGACGACTTGCGAGTCGGCCTTGGCATTCACC
>CXWL01003998.1_pt1 | contig 10778 bp, 6 predicted proteins | sample 590931 | NCBI WGS metagenome assembly CXWL01 (sample SAMEA3498368, study PRJEB10139) | groundwater metagenome | biome: water well; material: biofilm material | place: Germany | collected 2015-04-27 | reverse complement strand
ATGATCACGCATGATATTGGTTTCACAAGGGATTTTTCGAAGAAGCGGTGTAGTTATTCATACACTCGGCTGAGAAAAATTCCTTGTGGAATCAATAGTCAAGTGAGAGCGTGTGCAATTCATGCAATATCCGGGTTAAGTTAGATAAATTTTAAAGGTGCGTTTGAAATGCCTATCCATTTATTTATGACCCTATTGGCTTTCTGCGGTATGTCATCAGCAGTCATTGCTCAAACATCATTAAAGCTGCCTGAAACAGTAAAAGTTGACCCGGCTGCATTAAATTCCGAACCCATGTGTGATCCAAGAATTCCTGCCTCATGGCGAAAGGCTCAGGAAATTGAAGGTGTCAAAATTCAGGAATCACCTATGTGCAGTCCGGATAATCCTGCATGGATTGCAGCGGCGGTCAAAGGAACCAACAATATATCCATGGAAACGTTGATGAAAACAGGCCTCTCCCCTGATACCATTATAAAAACAGATGATCTGGATGGCGATGGCGACCCCGATCGAATTGTCATCAAGCTTGAGATCATGGAGCTAAATGGTCGCACACCTGATTTCCCAGGATTGGTTCCAACATTTGATATTGCTCCCGGTATACAGCCAGGCGCTTGGGTATTTGCCCCAAAAACAAGTGGCATGTCGACAGAAAATTTTGAGAGCGTCAGAGCCAATCCATTATTACGGCTACCTTCGCCAGTCATTCGGGTTGAGGTAGGTGATATTGTACAAATTGTTCTGGAAAATACACATTATTTCCCCCACAGTATCCATCTGCATGGCGTTGATCATCCATTCTCACATCATGAGTATGGAGGTAATGATGGCGTGCCGCAAACCAGTGAAGTAGAACTGATGCCGGGTGAAAGACGTATTTATGAGTTTCAGGCACGACATGCCGGCACCATGTTCTATCACTGCCATGTTCAAACACATACGCATTTAGCAATGGGTTTAGCTGGAATTATTATTGTTGAAGAGAATAAACCCAATAACTGGCTGCAAACTTTAAATATTGGCGGTGGGCATGTTCGTCATCCATCGGTAGCAATCAAAGAAAAATTTGATCAAGAGTATGATTTGCACTATCACGCCATGGATAAGGAATTAGGTGAAATCATTCAAAAATATAATGATCCCCGATTAATTGCGCGTGATATGAATCAACGTTATGACATTACTGATTCAACAGAAGATTACTTTACACTGAATGGATTGTCATTTCCTTATACACTGAGAGAATCTTTAATAATCGTCGAACCTGATCAGAAAATTAAACTACGTGTACTCAATAGTGGCGGTGAGATGCTGGCACTACATACCCATGGCCATCATGCTACGATTACTCACTATGATGGTGTAGAACATAATCCGATTGCACAGATCATGCGGGATGTTTTCGACATGGCCCCGGCTCAACGTCTGGATCTGACACTAAATACCACCAATGATGGACTACATAGCTATGGTGAAGGTGATTGGCTTTTTCATGATCATCGGGAAAAAGGAATCACCACGGATGGTATGGCAGAAGGTGGAAGTATGAGTTCAATCGTATACAAATCATATCTTACTGAAGTTGGTTTGCCAAAGGTTAGTCACTTTGGTATTGATTTAAATAAATACTTCACTAAGGAATACTACGAGAGAAGATTACCCATCTGGCAGGATCTTGATGAAGTGGGAAGCCTGGGTGCACCTGCTGGGCAGACAGGCATTGATCTTGCAACACGCACTTCACTTTTCAACCTTTTGTACGGGCTACTCATAGGACTCTTTACATACTTGATAATAGCCAGACGACAACAAATCAAACAAACAGCTTTTGGAGTGATTTCACGTCTTAAAAACCCTAAAGGGGGTACCAATAATGGCTAAGGCTACAATTATTACTTTCCTGCTCGCAGGTATTCTTGCTTTCAGTGCAAATGCAATTGCACAACAGCAAACTAAACCAGGCGAGCATGATCACCATGATCATAGTGGTCACAGCATGAGCCATGATAGTGGTCATGCGACAGATCATGAAGGCGAGCATACGATAGATCATAGCGGCGATCATGACATGCAACATGATGGCCATCCAATTGACCATAGCGATCACTCTGTAGACCATGGCGATGGTCATCATCATACAGATCATGATCATATTATGGATCATGAAGGTGGCATGATTATGGGACAGAATCTGGATAAACTGCCGAGTAGCTGTACAAGTATCTCTGAAGAAGTTGAAATTACAGTACATGCTGGCAGAAAGTATTCAGAAAAATTTCCTGGAACTGCCTTCGCATTTGATAAACAGCAATGGAATGTTAAGCCTTGTGCCAAGGTAACCTGGCACTTTATTAATGAAGATGAAATACGCCATCAATTCATGATGCATGGTCTTCCAAAGTACCTATATAAATATGGCATGTTTCATCTTGAAGTCACCGGCCCCAAGACCATATCCGGCACAATAATTGTTCCGGCAACGGATGAAACTTACCTTGTACACTGCGACATTTCGCAGCACATGGAAAAAGGCATGAAGGCACAACTGGTGGTTGGAAAAGGGGGTAAAGATATACCAAGCATCCCCGGCTTGACACCCTACAATTTAACAGATACCTATGAAGCTGAAGATTTACCCAAGATCTCTGATAAAACCTCTGATAAAACTGATAAGAATTTAATCACAATGGAAATAACTGAATTTACTAATAATACTAACTTAAAAAATTATGGGATGCTGCTGATTGGCATTCTTATTGGATTGTTGAGTGTATATTTATTTAAAAGAGTCCCTTTTCGTAAAAAAAACGATTAAGTAGTAAAACTCTTTGAGCCTTTAGTTTGAAATCAATCAGGTGAATTCAATGATCTGAATTCACCTGATTGATCTATTCATGAAAGTCTGGATCTAGGAGGCTATCCGAGAATAGTGGTCGTAGCGAGGGAAAGCTATTTTGAGACAAATCTTTTGAACATTTGAGGCGGATAGTTATTCTATTTAGTGTCTGAACGGAAAAGCTAGAGACCTTACCACACAAGGAGTGTAGCGATTTATTTGAATCGAAGATTTTTAAAAATCTAAGAATATCAGTATAATTTGCGGGATATTGAACGTTTTGACCTTCATTACAGAAAAACTTCGATTCATTATTTCCCTTGAAATGCTTAACTGGAAAGGCTTTCAGGATTTCCGTTCAGACACTATTTAACAAAAAATAATCGGAAAATATGGCTAAAATGGCTTTTCCGTAGTAAATCACTCTATTCTCGGACAGCCTTCCAGGTAAAATGACTCTCGTGGTTATTACATAGAACTCTTCTGGTAAATTATTTTATAGAATTTACTAATAAAATATTCGCTAAAAAAATAATTATTCCAAGTATTAACCAGTTCTTCCCTGCTTTTTTTGCATCTGGGTGATTTTTCCTATAATAGGTATATCCCATAGCTATGCCTATTATAGGAAAAATTATAGTACCGATAATAATTGCAATATTTAGCCCACTTGAGACAACCGGTTTTTCGCTTTCTGGAGAATGATCTGACTCTTTCTCGGTTGCTTTTAAATGATCATGCACTTTAGTTTTGATTTGATCTGCTGGCTCATTTCCAGATATTGAAGTTTTATCAATAGCTGAGAATTCTGATTGATCTCTACCTTCAGTCGATAGAGTACTTTCATTAATTTCAAACTTCTGTTGATTTGTATCCGTATTAGTTCGTGATTTATTTAATAAGCTTTTATTACAATTGATGCAAAATTCAGCTTCATTTGTATTTTCTGTTTCACAATTTGGACAAATCATAAAAAAACTCCTTATAAATCATATTATTAACAGCATCATTAAAAAAGTAATCGTTCTTGAACTAATATATTTAAAGCATATTCCGCATTGAATGATACAAGAGAGGTATTTATTTGACTATCTGTTTTACTGTAGATACCATTTAAATACTAAGTATTAGATTACCTAGGAGGCTGTCCGAGAATAGTGGTCGTAGCGAGGGGAAGCCATTTTGAGGCAGATTCTTTGAACATTTGAGGCGAATAGTGATTCTATTTAACGAAAAATGATCGGAAAATATGACTAAAATGGCTTTTCCGTAGTAGATCACTCTATTCTCGGACAGCCTCCTAGTCCTTTCCAGGCATAATCCTGTTCCAAAGAATCCTGGTCTTTACAGATATCCGAAATAACTTAATGAAAATATGTTAGCGAATACAATTCCGTTTTATACAGATCCTTATACAGCTCCATCCTGGTTACCTGGAGGAAATATACAAACAATCTATCCTTATTTTAATAAACCCATACAGCTTTTTATTTATCGACGTGAACGCTGGGAGCTTGATGATGGAGATTTTATTGATGTCGACTGGATGGATGGATCTACCAATTCCCCTTTAATTATATTCTTTCACGGACTGGAGGGTGGATCATCCAGTCACTATATCCTTAGTATTATTAATAGCTTGAGAAATTATAATTGGCGTAGTGCCGTTATTCATTTTCGAGGGTGTTCTGGAAATCCCAATAGACTATCTCGCGCTTATCATGCCGGTGATTCAACTGAAATTGATTGGATGCTGAAACGTATTACAAGCCAGAATCAAGCAATAAACTCTACTCAACCAGTTTACGTTATTGGCGTATCACTGGGTGGCAATGCTTTATTGAAATGGTTGGGTGAAAAAGGATCGCAGGCAAGAAAATTAGTTGCAGGAGCTGCAACTGTATCAGTTCCACTGGATCTTGCTGCAGCTGGTTCAGCTTTAGATACTGGGTTTAATCAAATTTATACGCGCCATTTTCTTAATACACTAAAATACAAAGCGTTGGAAAAACTTGAACAATTTCCTGATTTATTTGATCCAGAAGCACTAAAAAGGTGCACATCGATTTATGAATTTGATAACTTAGTCACCGCACCTCTTCATGGTTTCCGCGATACCGATGATTATTGGCGGCAATCAAGCAGCAAACCCTGGTTGGCTCATGTTAGCGTACCCACATTAGTTATTAATGCGCGTAATGATCCTTTCATGCCTGCATCTGTTTTACCGGCCCAAAAAGATGTAGCACCTGCTGTCACCTTGGAATTTCCGGAACAAGGAGGCCATGCTGGATTCATGCAAGGTCCATTCCCAGGTAAATTGAGCTGGCTACCTGAAAAAATACTCAGCTTCTTTTATCATCACTGTCAACAACAGTAACTGACATATAGCCCGGATATTGCATGAATTGCACACGCTCTCACTTGTCTCTTGATTCCACAAGGGATTTGTCTCAGTCGGGTGTATGAATAACTACACCGCTTCTTCGAAAAATCCCTTGTGAAACCAATATCCTGCGTGATCATCGTGCGAATTCATGCAATATCCGGGGTAGTAATCCCCCACTTACTTTCTTATCAGAAGAATCTAGCTACAAATGCATTCCCAACATTTCTGGCTAAAGGTATTTTTACCCGATGACCGCTACCCGGGGCAACCAAAACAGATTGCCCCTTAGCATCCAATATCTTTGACAACTCAACAACCTGATTACCTGATGGATGAATAATCTCGAGACGATCGCCAACCTGAAAACGGTTTTTTACCATTATTTCCGCCATGCCATTGATCTCATCAAAACCGGTAATATCACCTACATATTGACTACGATTTGATTCAGAATGCCCACGTAAATAATTTTGCGTCTCATGAGTATTATGCCGCTGATAAAAACCGCTGGTATAACCCCGATTGGCAAGACCTTCCAATTCACCTAACAGGGATAGATCAAACGGCCTGTTTGCAATAGCATCATCAATCGCCTTTCGATAAACCTGTGCCGTTCGTGCAACGTAATATACGGACTTGGTTCGCCCTTCAATTTTAAGCGAATCAACACCAATGTTGACTAAACGTTCAATATGCTCAACAGCTCGCAAATCTTTGGAGTTCATAATGTAAGTACCATGCTCATCTTCCATGATGGGCATTAACTGACCTGGCCGCTCTTTCTCTTCGATAAGATACACTTGATCAGCAGCAGGATGTCGAGCAATTGATCCACACCCATCTGCCGTTCCAGACAATTCGAATTGATTATTTGATTGCATCATAGCCTGGCCAAAATCAAAATCAATTCTTTCTATTGCTTGTATATCACCACTCAGATTCTCTTCGGCGGATTTAACTTTATAATCCCAACGACATGAATTGGTACATGTTCCTTGATTTGGATCACGATGATTAAAATATCCTGATAATAAGCAACGTCCAGAATAAGCGATACATAGTGCACCATGCACGAAAACTTCAAGCTCCATGTCTGGACAGAAATCACGAATTTGAGCTACTTCATCCAGTGATAATTCACGTGACAAAATGACACGTGTCAGTCCTGTTTTCTGCCAGAACTTAACGCCCATATAATTAACCGTATTTGCCTGAACCGAGAGATGAATTGGTATGTCCGGCCATTTCTCCCGAACCATCATAATCAATCCGGGATCGGCCATAATCAGCGCATCTGGTTTCATGTCCATGACAGGCGCCATATCTTCCAGGTAAGTTTTAATTTTGGCGTTATGAGGCATGATATTGCTGGCAACTAAAAATTTTTTCCCCAAAGCATGCGCTTCAGTGATACCTGTTTTAAGTTGCTCCAAAGCAAATTCATTATTACGCGCACGTAACGAATAGCGTGGTTGACCTGCATAAACAGCATCGGCACCAAACGCATATGCAATACGCATTTTCTCTAAGGAACCAGCGGGAAGTAAAAGTTCTGGAGGTTTCAACATGATGTAGAATATTGTTCGATTTTATAAATGATGAGTTCTTGGAATTACCAGGAGGCTGTCCGAGAATAGAGTAATCTACTGCGGAAAAGCCACTTTAGACCAAAGACGCTTAACCTGTTATTGAGATTGAGATTTCATATTGGAATTGCCCACATCCTGATCTACGGATATTTCGGATTTAAATTGTAACACCATGCCAATGAACCCTGCTTTTATTCACCTGCGATTACATAGCGAATACTCTATCCTGGATAGCACTATTCGTATTAATGATGTTGTATCAAAAGCAGCAGCAGATTACATGCCTGCCTTAGCGTTGACTGATCTCTCCAATTTTTTTGGTCTGGTTAAATTTTACCAAAGTGCCTATAAAAACGGGATTAAACCGATTCTAGGGTGTGATGTCTGGATCACCAATGAATCCGATCGAAACAAACCCATTCGGCTTTTGTTGCTATGCCAATCATACTCCGGTTATTTATTATTATCCCGTCTATTATCACGTGCTTATCGGGAAAATCAATATCATGGCAGAGCCGAGATCAAAGAATCCTGGTTCAATTCCAGTAAATGGGGTACGCAAGGATTAGTCGCTTTATCCGGTGCCCGCTTGGGTGATATCGGATTATCCATTTTACAGAATAATCTGCAGCAAGTTGAGATTCTTATAAGAAAATGGGCCGATCTGTTTCCTGAACGCTTTTATATTGAAATTCAAAGAGATGGTCATGCAAATGAAGCTGTACTTGTTCAACAATCACTAATATTTGCTAAAAAATACAATTTGCCCGTAGTTGCTACTCAAGCGGTGCAATTTCTGAACTCTGAAGATTATAGAGCCCATGAGGCGCGTGTTTGTATCGCAGAAGGCTACACATTAGAAGATAAGCGTCGCCCAAGAAATTTTACTGAACAACAATACTTCAAAACACAAGCTGAAATCACCCAACTGTTTGCCGATATACCCAGCGCATTAACTAACACAATAGAAATTGCCAAGCGGTGCAATCTGGTATTAGAACTGGGTGTGAATCGATTACCTCTGTTTCCTACCCCCAACAATGAGAGTCTCGAACAATATTTACGCAGCCAGGCCATCGCAGGGCTGGAAAAACGTATGTCAATACATTTCCCTGATAAAGAAGTGCGGAACGATCAAATACCTGAATATCAATCTCGTCTTGATTTTGAAGTAAATACCATTATTCAAATGGGATTTGCCGGGTATTTTTTGATTGTTGCGGATTTTATCAACTGGGCAAAACACAACAACGTGCCGGTGGGGCCTGGGCGCGGCTCTGGAGCTGGATCATTAGTGGCATACTCATTGGGAATTACAGATCTTGATCCATTGCGTTACGACTTACTGTTTGAACGCTTTCTCAATCCTGAACGGATATCTATGCCCGATTTTGATATTGATTTTTGCCAGGATCGGCGCGAATTAGTCATAGAGTATGTCAAGCAACGCTATGGCACAGAAAAAGTTTCACAAATCGTTACCTTTGGCACGATGGCCGCAAAGGCAGTCATTCGCGATATTGGCCGTGTACTTGATTTACCTTATCACTTTGTAGATCAGCTCGCCAAACTAGTACCATTTGAGCCGGGAATGACCTTAAAAAAGGCACGTATAATTGAACCACAACTTAATCAGCGCGCTCAAGATGAAGAAGATGTTCGACATTTGCTGGAACTGGCTGAAAGCCTTGAAGGAATAACGCGCAATGTCGGCATGCATGCCGGTGGTGTACTCATCGCATCCAGCGAAATCACAGACTTTTGCCCGATCTATTGTACTGAATCAGCTGATTCTGTCGTAAGTCAACTGGACAAGGATGATGTGGAAAAAATTGGCTTGGTTAAATTCGATTTTCTTGGATTACGCACCCTGACAACCTTGGATCGTGCCGTCGGATATATTCGACAAGTACATGAAAAATCCAAACCTTATGACGTAACTAATACTGATCAGGTTACCCAATCTTTCTCACTGGAAACGCTACCTCTTGAAGATAAATTAACCTATACACTATTACGACAAGGTAACGCTATAGGGGTATTCCAGTTTGAATCACGAGGGATGAAAGATCTACTACAGAGAGCGAGACCAGATTGTTTTGAAGATATGATCGCTCTGGTTGCTCTATATCGCCCCGGCCCAATGGATCTAATCCCTGAATTTATTGAATGTAAGCATGGAAAACGAATTGATTATCTGGACCCTCGTTTAGAACCTATTTTAAGCCCAACTTATGGTGTCATGATCTATCAAGAGCAGGTCATGCAGATTGCGCAGGTTATGGGTGGTTATAGTCTCGGAAGTGCTGATTTATTGCGCCGTGCCATGGGTAAGAAAAAAGTTGAGGAGATGGAACAACAACGAGATATCTTCGTTACTGGTGCTGTTAATAATGGCTTAAGTAAGGATAAAGCAATTGAATTATTTGGTTTAATGGAAAAATTTGCAGGTTACGGCTTTAACAAATCACATGCAGCAGCTTATGCTTTAATTGCCTTCCAAACTGCCTATCTTAAAGCACATTATCCTGCTGAATTTATGGCGGCCTGTTTATCAGCCGATATGGATGACACGGATAAAGTACATAGTTTTATTGAAGACAGCATTGCCAATGGATTGACTATTCTTCCGCCCAATATCAATCTTTCTGACTACCGCTTTATCCCGGTAGATAATAAAACCATACGTTTTGGTCTTGGTGCAGTTAAAGGAACCGGGGAATCAGCAATTAGTTCTATCAACAATGCTCGTAAACAGACTGGATTATTTACTGATTTATTTGATTTTTGTAACCGTATCGATAGACGTATTGCCAATCGTCGCGTTATAGAATCCCTAATCCGCGTTGGCACATTTGATTCAATTAACCCAAACCGGGCGAGTTTGTTAGCTTCTGTAGGCTTGGCAATCGAATCGGCTGAACAGATAAGCCGTGCTGTCAGCCAAGCTAATTTATTCAATGAGCCCGGAGATCATTCACACATGCAACCACAACTGATTAATGTTGATTTATGGTCAGACCGTGAAAAACTGCACCATGAGAAAACTGGCTTAGGTTATTATTTTAGTGGACATCCCTTTGATACCTATACATCGGACCTGAAACAATTTATACGAACTCGATTGGATCAATTGAATCCTCAACGTGAAACTCAATTACTCGCTGGAATTATTCATTCGGTCCGGATTCAAATGACTCGTCGTGGGAGAATGGGAATCATCAGTTTGGATGATGGCAAAGCACGCGTTGAGCTGGTTGTCTTTAGCGAATTGCTTGATGCGAACAGAGGATGGTTAAAAGAAGATCAGCTTCTGATTGCAGAAGCAAAGGTCAATACACGTGGATACAATAACGAAGAAGAGGGTGAGTTGCGAATTACGGCAGAGCAATTATATGATTTTGCCGGGTTACGTTCTCGATTTGCTAAACAAATCAGGATTCACTGCAACCAATCCTCACTCATGCAAGTTTCCAGCCTTAAAACGTTGCTCGCACCCTTCTCCAATCAGACTCAAAAATCCGGCTTATCCAGTAATCATAATCACCCGGCCTGCCCGGTCGCTATCGTCTATCACAATGATTTTGCCAGTGGTGAGCTTGAATTAGGTAATGACTGGCGGGTGAATCTGCATGACGATCTGCTGCAATCGCTGTATGCGCATTTCAAAATCGGGAATATTGAGATTGTTTATTGAGCATGAAGAATCAACCGCATCTGATTCCTTTGGCTTACGGTAGGATGTGCCGATGAAAGGAGGCGCATCGATCAAGAGATAGTTTATCAACAGGAAAATAAGCGAAATAACAGAATACCAGCGCGCCTATATTCCCGGAGCTTCCTGGTTTTTTACGGTCAATCTTACCGAACGTAAGGCCAATCGAATATACCAAACAATGTTGTAACTATTCAGCGTAAAAAAAGTAAAAAAGTACTTGACAAGGTTTTTGCGCAAAAGAGC
>CXWL01119444.1_pt1 | contig 10779 bp, 8 predicted proteins | sample 590931 | NCBI WGS metagenome assembly CXWL01 (sample SAMEA3498368, study PRJEB10139) | groundwater metagenome | biome: water well; material: biofilm material | place: Germany | collected 2015-04-27 | reverse complement strand
GTGGCCACGACCTGCCCGCGATGCAACACCACCTGGCGGTCCAGCCGCGCGGCAATGCGTGGGCTGTGGGTGACCATCAACAGGCTGGTGGGGCTGTCGCGCAGCAGGTCCAGCAGCAGTTGCAGCACTTCGTCGCTGGTGGCTTCGTCAAGGTTGCCCGTGGGCTCGTCGGCCAACAGCAAGCCCGGGCGCGAGGCCAGCGCGCGCCCCACCGCGACTCGTTGCTGCTGGCCGCCGGAGAGTTGCTCGGGGTAACGCTTGAGCAAATCCCCCAGCCCCAGGCGCTCCACCAGCTGCGCTTGCCAGTGGGGGTCAAAGCGCCCCGCCAGACGCGCCTGGAAAGCCAGGTTGTCGTCGACGCGCAAGCTGCCGATGAGGTTGAACTGCTGGAACACCAGGCCGATTTCAGTGCGCCGCCAGTGGGCCAGTTGCGCTTCGCCGAGTTGGTCCAGGCGCTGCTCGCCCACCTGGATGCTACCGCCGTCCACCCGGTCGAGCCCGGCCACCAGGTGCAACAGGGTGCTCTTGCCACTGCCGGATTCGCCCATCAACGCCAGGCTGCTGCGCGCGGCCAGTTGCAGGTCGACACCCGCCAACACCGTCAGCGGCCCTTGGGGCGTGGCATAGCTTTTGAAAACACCTTGCACCTGCAACATGGCAATGCTCGTTTAAAGGGTGGCGATCGAGAATAACGGCTGCCGCTCACAGCCACGCAAATTTTTCACATGGATTTCACCGGTTGCCCACCCGGTGCACTTTAAATTGCCCATCAAGCGTCCCTGGCGAGCAACTTTGCAGTTGCCACAGCGGACAACTTTTAACCGCAACATGTTCAGCGAAAAGACAGCCGCCCTGTGACAGCCTCCTGTTTCACTGCGGCTATTCGCCCGTACGTTGCGCCTAATTAATACAACATTGCCAACAGCGCCCATGGTGAATGAAGTGGTTGACGTTACCCTGACCAAACCACGCTTGCGCCCACGCTTTTTCAAGCGCTGGCCAGCCCTCTGGCTGGGGATTGTGGTGGTTGCCCTGCTGCTCGTCGCCAGCCTGTTCTGGCCCTCCTCGCCACGGGACCTGGGCGTGGGCAATCGCTTGCTGACCTCCGAGGTTCTGCCGCTGTGGCGCGACGGTGACCTGATCGTGCTGGTGCGCCACGAGGAGCGCTGTGACCGCTCGACCAACCCNNAGCCTTTAAAACCCTGGGCATGGACGGCAGCGACGTGCTCGCCAGCCCGGCCATTCGCACCGCCCAGACCCTGCGTTTCATGTTCGGCAAAAACGAGGTCACCTCGGGCGAGAAAGCCGTGTGCGGCGCGGCCATGGGCGAAGAGTTGCTGAGCCACAAGACCCCGGGACGCAACCTGGTGTTCGTCACCCACAGCGGCTGCATCGCCGACTTCGAGGCTACGCTGGGCTTCCCCCGCGCCTCGTTCCCCGAGTACGGCAGCGCGCTGTTCGTGCAGGTATTGCCCCATGGCAAATTCAAGGCCCTGGGTATCGTCAACAACCCGCAATGGCCCGCTGCGCTCAAGCAACTTTAATAACCTCCCCAATTTATTCAGCAAAAAGACAGCCCTGTTCTGGCATGTTTAGTTGCGCCTTTTAATTAAGGACGTCATGAATACTTTCTGTCATTCAGTGAATGCTGTGATGTGTGCGCTATTACTTCAAAAGTCTGCTGTTAAACGTCAAGGAGCGACGTTGTGATATCCCGCTTAAAACCTTTGCCGGTGTTGTTACTGGCCTTCGTCGCGTTTTACCTGTTGCCGCTCGGGCTGCACGGTTTGTGGACCCCGGACGAAACCCGCTACGCGCAGATCAGCCAGGAAATGCTGCTAAGCGGCGACTGGGTGGCGCCGCACTACCTGGGTGTGCGCTATTTCGAAAAACCTGCCGGCGGTTACTGGCTGATCGCCCTTGGCCAGGCGCTGTTCGGCCAGAACCTGTTCGGTGTCCGCATCGCGTCGGCGCTGACCAGCGGCCTCAGCGTGTTGCTGGCCTACCTGATCGCCCGGCGCCTGTGGAACGACCCGCGCAAAAGCTTCGCCTGCGCCCTGCTCTACCTGAGTTTCGGCCTGGTGGCCGGGCAAGCCGGGTATTCCAACCTGGACCCGCAATTTACCTTCTGGGTCAACCTGAGCCTGGTGGCCTTNNTGCTGGGCCTGGCGTGTGGCATGGGCTTCATGACCAAAGGCTTCCTGGCCTGGGCGCTGCCGGTGTTGATCGCTGTGCCCTATATGCTCTGGCAACGGCGCCTGGCCGAGTTGCTGCGCTACGGCCCACTGGCGGTGGGCGTGGCGATGCTGGTGTGCTTGCCCTGGGTGCTGGCGGTGCATGTGCAGGAACCGGACTTCTGGCGCTTCTTTTTCTGGAACGAGCACATTCGCCGCTTCAGCGCCGACGACGCGCAACACGTGCGGCCCTGGTGGTTTTTCCTGCCAATCATGGCGGTGGCCTGCCTGCCGTGGGCCGGGTTGCTGCCCACCACGCTGCACAAGGCCTGGCGCGAAAAACGCCAGCCGGCGATCGCCTTCCTGGGCCTGTGGCTGCTGTTGCCGCTGGTCTTTTTCAGCCTGAGCAACGGCAAGTTGCCGACCTACATCATGCCGTGCCTGCTGCCGTTGGCGCTGCTGATGGGGCATACCCTGATCGACCTGCTGAACAGCGGCCGTGCACGCGCGCTCTGCCTCAATGGCCTGCTCAACTTCGCGATCGGCATGGCGGCCATGATCGGCCTGATCTACCTGCAAATCGCCAGGCCACTTTACGGTAACAGCCACGCCGAAATGTTCAGCCTGTCCCTGGCCTTTATCGTGCTGCTGGGGTGGATCCTCGCCAACCTGCTGCAAGCCTTTCGCCCGCTGACGCTGTGGGCAATGCCGGTGCTGGGCATCGGCATACTGGTGATCCTGCTGCCGGCGAGCATGCCGGCGCAGATCGCCGATAACGAAATGCCCGATCAGTTTGTGCTTGAGCATCTGCATGAGTTGCAGCCCACCGACGCGCTGCTGGCCAATGCCCTGGAAAATGCCAGCGCCATGGCCTGGCGCCTCAAGCGCACGGACGTGACGCTGTATGACACCGAGGGCGAACTGCGCTACGGCCTGCAATACGCCGGTTCCGTGCAGCGCAAAGTCGAGTTGGGCCAGGTCCAGGCCTGGCTGCAGCAGGCGCGCCGGCACGGCGCGGTCGGCGTGCTGCTGCGGGTCAACAGCACCAGTGAAATGCGCGAGGCCGGGCAACTGCCGCCCGGTGGCACACGTTATTCCAAGGGGCATCTGCAGCTGATTATCTACCCGCAACTGCCGTGAATTCAGCGGGGAGTGGTCTTGGCGGGGTCCAGCAGGTCGACCGGGGTGATGCCGCTGCCCAGCAGTTGCTCCTGCACCGCCCGGCCCTCGGCCCGGTTGCGGATAAACCCGGCACGGGTAAAGCGCTCCAGGAACGGCACCGGCAACGCCTTGTCAGGCGTGACCGGCGGCTGCTCGGCCACATCGCCAAACAGCGTATAGGCCGCGCTGGGCAAGTGCCGCGTGTTGATATCGCTGGTCAGCCGGCCCTCCTGCAAAACGATGGCGCGGTTGGTCACCCGTTGCAGGTCGGACAGGCGCTGGGAGATATACACAATCGCCACCCCGCGTGCGCGCTGACTGTCGATCAGGCCCAAGAGGCGCTCGGCGTCGGTTTCCGACAGGGCGGCGGTGGGTTCATCCAGAATCAACAGTTTGGGCTGCAACGCAAACGCGCGAGCCAGCACCAGCAGTTGCCGATCGGCCAGGCCCAGGCGCTCGACCGGCTGTTCCAAAGGCAGCTGCAGGCCCAGCCCGGCGGCGATGATGTGCGCGCGTTGCAGCAGGTTTTTGCGGTTGAGCAGAAAGTCGGCGTCAGGCTGGCAGAGCTCATCGAGCAACAGGTTCTCGGCCACGCTCAGGCCCGGCGCAATCGCGTCATCCGGGCGTTGGTGCACCGCCACAATCCCCAACCGGCGCGCCGATAACGGCGAGGTGAAACGCTGGCGCTGCCCATCCACCCACAGTTCACCGGCATCCGGCGCCAGGCTGCCGCTGAGGATCTTCACCAAGGTCGATTTGCCCGCCCCGCTGGCCCCCAGCAATGCCACGCCCTCACCCGGGTAAATATCCAGGTTGACCTGATCCAGTGCGCAATGGGCACCGAAGGTCTTGCTCAGGCCCAGCAGGCGGACCAGGGGCGCGGGGGCAACAGGGTTGCTCATGGCTAATCTCTAAGGCGGACGATGACTCATTACAACGCGCGGGGGCGCTGATTTATTCCGTACAACAATGAGTTAGATCCCGAATTAAAGGCATTACCTCAAGAACAATCCAATAGCTGAATCGCATAGCAAAAAGTTTTTAAGTTATAAGCCGTGCCAGGAGTTTGTTGAATGCTTTCAGCACCGCCTCGGGTTTTTCCAGCATCAACTGGTGACCACAGGCCTCCAGCACCTGGAAGTCGGCATTCGGCAGTTGCCCGGCCAGGGCCTGGCCACCACTGGCGGGGGTCAGGCCGTCGCTGTCACCGGCCAACACACTCACCGGCAGCAGCAGACTGGGGATCTGCGCAGCGGCCGGCCAGTCGGCGTTTTTGGTCAGGGCCTTGAACATCGACAGGCGGTTGCGCTCGGTGAGTTGCTCTTCATAGGCCACCAATGCCGGATCGGCCGACGCGTGCCAGGCGCGCTCGCGAAAGCCCTTGGCCAATACCGGGCGCAGCCACTCCAGAATCCACGCCGGCAAGGCCATCAAGCCGCCACCCGCCGCCGGTCGATGCAACTGGGTACCCAGCAGCAACGCCGCCGCAACAGGCACTGCGGGCCTGGCCAGCAACGCACTGAGGCTCAGGCCGGTGCCGAAGGAATGGGCGACGATCAGGTTACGCGCGCCGCCGTAACGCTGCAGGATCGCCAGGTAGTCCGCCACCAGTTCTGCCCACGCGTAGGCGTGCTCATCGCGCGGCCGCGCGCTGTCGCCATGGCCCAGCAGGTCCCAGGCCACCAGGCTGTAGCCTTGGGCCTTGAGGGCCTGCCATTGCAGGCGCCACTGGTCTTTGTTGCCGCCGGCGCCATGGCAGAAAAACACCACGGTATCCGGCTCGGTGGTGCCCACCTGATGGGCGATGCTCAGGCGGCGGCCGGGGCGGATGTCGAGCAATTGGCCGCGCACCAGCGGCCCGTTCAAATCAGTCATAAAGCGCATAGTCCTCAAGGTTGACGCCACGGGTCGGCACACACTGCAACAGACTGCGAGTGTAAGGATGGCGCGCGTCGGCAAACAGCGCCGCCGTATCGCCCTGCTCCACCACTTGCCCGTGCTGCATCACGGCAATCCGGTCACACAACCGCGCCGCCACACGCAGGTCGTGGGTAATAAATACAATGCTCAATTTCAGCTGGCGTTGCAGCGACTCCAGCAGTTCCAAAATCTGCACCTGGATCAACGCATCCAGGGCCGACACACACTCATCGGCAATCAGCACCTTGGGCTCCACCGCCAGGGCGCGGGCGATGCCGATGCGCTGGCGCTGACCACCGGAGAACTCATGGGGGTAACGCTCGAACGCCGTGGCCGGCAGGCCCACGCGTTCCAGCAATGCCCGCGCGCGCTGCTCGGCGTCGGCCTGGGAGCGGCCCTGCACCAGCGGCCCGGTCATGATGATGCGGCCGACGGTCTGACGTGGATTAAGGGAGGCGAACGGGTCCTGGAAGATCATTTGCACCTGGCTGCGCAACGGCCGCAAACGCCCCTCAGGCAACCCGGCCACGTCCTGGCCCAGCCATTGGATCTGGCCGCTGTCGGCGCGCAACAAGCGCACCAGGCAACGGCCCAGGGTCGACTTGCCCGAGCCCGACTCACCGACAACCCCCAGGGTTTCGCCCTCACGCAGTTGCACAGCCACCGCGTCCAGCGCCTGGGTGGTGCGCCGCCCCCACCAACCGTTGCGGCTGCTGAACACCTTGCCCAGTTGCTCGGCCTTGAGCACCACCGCGCCGTCCACCCGCGCACGCGGCGCCAGCGGTTGGGCCCGCACCGCCGCCAGCAGTTGCCGCGTATAGGCGGCCTGAGGCGCGCGCAGTACCTGTTGCGCGCTGCCCTGCTCGACCACGCGGCCTTGCTCCAGCACCAGCACGCGGTCGGCAATCGCCTCGACCACGGCAAAGTCATGGGTGATAAACAACAGTGCCATGCCCTTGTCCTGCTGGATTTTGCGTAGCAGGTCGAGGATCTGCGCCTGGGTGGTCACGTCCAGCGCCGAGGTGGGCTCGTCGGCAATCAACAGCGCCGGATCGAACGCCAGGGCCATGGCGATCACCACGCGCTGGCGCTGGCCGCCGGAGAGTTCAAACGGATAGGCCAGGCGCAGGCGCTCGGGGTCCGGCAGGCCGACATAACCCAGCAGGTCGAGCACACGCCGGCGCCGCTCGGCACCCGACTGCACACCATGGGCACGCAGGGTTTCATCAATCTGCTCGCCCACCCGCAGCAACGGGTTCAGCGCGCTCATGGGCTCCTGGAAGACCATGCTGATAGCACGCCCGCGCAGTGCGCGCATACCGGCTTCGCTGCGCGCCGCGAGGTCTTCCTGGCGAAACACCAGGCGCCCGCTTTCCAGGGTCAGCGGCACCGGCAACTGGCGCAGCAGGGCCTTGGCCAGCATTGACTTGCCCGAACCGGACTCGCCCACCACACACAGGCATTCGCCGCTGCGCAGCTGCAACGACAGGTCATACAGCGCATGGCTGCGATCGGCCCCGGCCGGCAACGCGATGCGCAGATGCTCGACACTCAATAACGTCATAGCGACCTCCCCGGTTCAAACGCCACGCGCAGGCCTTCGCCCACGCGGTTCACCGCCAGCACGCACAGCACAATCGCCAGCCCCGGCAAGAAGCTCATCCACCAGGCATCGCGCAGCAACCCACGGGACGCGTTGATCATATAACCCCAGCTCATCGCCTCCGGATCGCTGAGGCCGAGGAACGCCAGCGCCGCTTCGGTGAGGATTGCCGTGGCCATCACAAAGGTCATGGTCACCAGCAGTGGCGCCAGCGCATTCGGCAGGATCTGCTCGCGGATGATGCCCCACGGCGACTGGCCCAGTACCCGCGCCGCCTGCACGAATTCGCGCTGGCGCAGGGTGAGGAATTCACTGCGCACCAGCCGCGCCACACCCGGCCAGGCCACCAGCGAAATCGCCAGCACGATGGAGCCCAGCGACGGTTCCAGCACCGCCACCAGAATCACCGCCAGCACCAGCTGCGGGATGATCTGGAAGAACTCGGCGATGCGCATCAGCACGCCGTCGAGCCAGCCGCCGAAGTAACCGGCGATGGCCCCCACCAGCAGCCCCACCAGCAAGGTCGACAGGCTGGCCAGCGCACCCACCGCCAGCGACACGCGGGCGCCATAGAGCAAACCGCTGCCGAGGTCGCGGCCGAGCAGGTCGCTGCCCAGCCAGTGCGATGCGTCGTGGAACGGCGCGAGCATCGGCTGGGTGTTCATTTCCCATGGCGAGCTGTCGGTCAGCCACGGCGCGGCCGTCGCCAGCGCCGCCAATAGCAGCAAAAACACTGCGCCCGCCAGCGCCGAGGGCTGGCGGATAAAGCGCTTGAACACCACCATCAGCCCTGCCCTCCGGCGCCGATACGCGGGTCGAGAAAACGGCAGATCAGATCGGTCAACACGTTAAAACCCACCACCAGCATCGAGATCACCAGAAAGCCCCCCATCAACACGCCGTAGTCGCGCTGCGCGAGCGCGTCGTACATCAAGCGGCCAATGCCGGGCCACGAGTACACCACTTCAACCAGCAACGCGCCGCTGGCCAATTGGCCCAGTTGCAGGCCGGCGAAGGTCACCACCGGCAGCAGGGCATTGCGCAGTACATGCACGTACAGCACGCGCCGTGGGTGCAGGCCCTTGGCGTGGGCGGTGCGCACGTATTCCTGGCCAAGGGCATCGAGCACGGCGGCGCGGGTCAGGTGGATATACAAGGCCAAAAACAGCACGCTCAGGGACAGGCACGGCAACAGCAGGTGCTGCAGGCGATCGAGCAGCGAAAAGTCCCGGCCCACCGTCTCCATGCCAAACGCCGGCAGCCAATCCAGGCTCACCGAAAACAGCAGGATCATCAGCATCGCCAGCCAGAAGGTCGGCATCGCGTACAACAGCAAGGCCCCATGGGAAATCACCCCATCGAGCCAATGCCGCTTCTGCCGCGCCTGCGCCGCCAGCACACCAAGGGCCACGCCCAGCACGGAAGACAGTACAAATGCCGAACCCATCAGTGCCAGCGTGGCCGGCAGACGCTCGGCGATCAACGACCACACCGAGGTCTGGTTGCGGTAGGAATACCCGAGGTCAAGATGGGCGATATGGCCCAGGTAAATCAGCAATTGCTGGAGCAGCGGTTTGTCCAGGCCCATGCTCTGGCGCAGTTGCTCGATAAACTGCACATCGTCCACCCCCGCCTCACCGGCCAGCAGCAGCGCCGGGTCGCCCGGCGCCAGATGGATCAGCAAAAAGCTCAATACCAGCACCGCCACCACCATCAGCAGCGCCTTGAGCAGGCGCGCGCCGAGATACACCACGCCGTTCATGGTGCCGGCGCCTCAAGGTACACGCTCTCGTAGTCCTCATTCAGGCTGGTGGCGGTTTGCAGCAGGTTTTTCACCTGGCTGTGAAACAGCGTCGGGTAGCGCATCTCAAAGATCGGCGCGATGGGCAGGTCGGTGTTCAAGATGTTTTCAAGCTGGCTGTAGAGCTGCGTGCGCGCAGGGCCTTGCGGCGTGTCGGCGAGCTTGGTCCACAGCGCATCGGCCGCGGGGTTGCTGTAGCCACTGACGTTGGCGAACGGTGAGGTCTTGAGGATGTAGTCGGAGCGNNCGCTGGAACCAGGTGGCCGCGTCGGACGTCACCACCTGCACCTTGAAGCCCAGGGGTTGCAGGGCCTGCTTGGTGTACTCGGCCAGGCGTTCCCAGGCGCCGCCCTTCTCGCCATTGAGCAGGCGGATACGCACCGCGCCCACGTCCACGCCGGATTCGGCAATCAGTGCCTTGGCCTTTTTCACGTCATAGCTGTACTGCGGCAACTGCGGGTCGTGGTACGGCGTGGTCGAGACGAACTCGCCCTGGGCCACCTTGCCCGAGCCGAAGAAAATATTGTTAACGATGAACGGCCGGTTCAGCGCATACAGGATCGCCTGGCGCACCTTGGGGTTGTTCAGCGGCGGCTTGCGCGTGTTGATCTGCAAAAAGGCCAGGCCGGCGTACAGCTCCCAGCCCTTCTCCGACGACTGCACGTTCGGCAGCGCGGTCAGGCGCTTGAGGTCGGAGTAATCGGCGTCGCCGCTGCGCAGCACCTGCACGTCATTGCGCTCGAACGCGGCGGCTCGCGATGAGGCGTCCGGGATCACGTGGAAGATGATGCTGTCGAGGTGCGGCAGGCCCTTTTTCCAATAGCCGGGGTTCTTGGCCAGCTTGATATAGGCACCGCGTTTCCACTCCACAAACACAAACGGCCCGGTACCGACCGGCTTGAGGTTGTAGGGGTTGTTGCGAAAATCGGTGTTGGCGTAGAGGTGCTTGGGCACCACCGGGCGCAGGCCGCTGCCCAGGGCCGAGAGCAAGGGCGCGAAGGGTTTCTTGAGGTGGAAGACCACTTGCAGCGGACCCTTGGCGGTGATGCTGTCGACGTACTCGGTGATGATGCCGCCGAGGCGTTTGTCGACCTCGGGGTAGAAGGTCTGGAAGCTGAACACCACGTCATCGGCGCTAAAGGCCGGGCCGTCGTGCCAGTGCACGCCGTCCTGCAATTGGAAGGTGTAGGTGAGGCCGTCGGGGGAAATATTCCAGGACTTGGCCAACACCGGCTTGGGGTTGAGGTCGGTGTCGAACGTCAGCAGGCCCTGCAGCACCTTGCCGCTGACATATTGGGTGGACACATGGCTGACCACCCCATGCATCAGCGACGGCGGCTCCGGCTGGGCCACCAGGTTCAGCACCCCGCCTTCCCGGGGTTGGGCCAGCGCCTGGCCGGCGAGCAGCGCGGTGCACAGGCCCACGGACGAGAGGACACGGCGAAAAGAGAATGGGCGCATGGGGCCTCCTCGATGGGATAGAGATGCCGAGGGGTTTTGCAAGCGCTGTGCCATGGGGGTTTGCGCAGGGTTTGCTGGGGGTCGGTGAGCCTCGCGCTGATGAAAAAACCACACTGCTCGACCTGAGTGTGCAAAAAGCAGCAGCAAAGCATTTCAAAAGTGGGAGGGGGCTTGCCCCCGATACCGGTGGGTCATCAATGAATGAGCCAACTGACCCGCCGCCATCCGGGGCAAGCCCCCTCCCACAGGCTTTCACCGCTGGCCGATGGCACAAGGTTTGCCCCTGTAACCGTCATCCGCATAAACGAGCCTTTCACCATGTCACTGGATTACCTGGGCAACCCCATCGACACCACCCACCCGATCACCCGCCAGGGCGTGGATGATTTCATCGGTGGCTTCCTCGGCTACCAGCCCCGCGCCGAGGGCATCCTGGCCGCCGCCGATGCCGACCCCGACTCTGCGCTGGCCAATGCTTTTGCCGGGATCCTGCTGATGTTCATCGAGTCCCCCGAGGGCCCTGCATTGGCAGAAAAATACCGCCAGCGCGCAGCCGCCGTGAACACCGGCCACCCCCGCGCCCGGCTGTACCTGGAGGTGTTGCAGGCGTGGATCAACGATGACCTCAACGAGGTCCTGCGCTTGAGCGAAAACCTGCT
>CXWL01024087.1_pt1 | contig 10782 bp, 4 predicted proteins | sample 590931 | NCBI WGS metagenome assembly CXWL01 (sample SAMEA3498368, study PRJEB10139) | groundwater metagenome | biome: water well; material: biofilm material | place: Germany | collected 2015-04-27 | reverse complement strand
GATGATCGACGGCACCACGGTCACCAATCCACCGGGGACGTACCACACGCTGCCGGCCCAGGTGACTCTCACGGCGAATCAAGCCAATGTGCTGCCGTTTGTGTCCTATCTGCCGCTGGTCGATACGACCGTGATGAGTCACATCGATCCAGCGACGACGAGCATCATTCAAGATCCGCGTATTCCCGGACTGAGCTTCACGATTCCAACCGGAACCGAACTGCGGAGTGATCTCGACGGCTCACTCATCACCGACATTGCCATCACGCCGGTCTCTCCGTCGCGCATTCCGCTTCCGCCACCAGGGNNNNCGGCGTCGGCTTTCCCAAATTCTGCTGCGCGCTGATCTTCTGGTGCAATGCGGAGGGGGCGACGGAGGGGAACCTGTCCGATGATGGGACCACCGGGGCAGATCCAGTCGATCTTGCCACGGGGCAGTTCCTCCTCCGGAAGACCGACTTTGTCGTGCCAGGCAGGCTCCCGATCAGCATCGAACGGGGCTATCAAGGCGGGCGTAAGGGGGCGGCAGGTCCCTTCGGCAAGGGGACCTTCTTCAACTTCGAGCGACAAGCCCAATCAACTGAATCAGGTCTGGTGATTACGTATGCACAAGGGAACGGTCGCATAGACTTACTCACTCGTCAGCCGGATGGCACGTTTCAGAATACGACGATCGCATCGTTGCGCGGGCTTGTCCTGACCGTCAATGCGGATGGTTCGAAGACGATTCGGCGAAAAGACGGGTCGATCGAGCGATACGGTACGACGGGTCGGCTCATCGGCCTAGAAGATCGGAATGGAAACACCATCACCATTGAGCGTGGGGTCAATGACCAAATCACTCGGATTGTCGATGCGTCAGGTCTCCGCGCATTGACGTTCCAATACGACGCAACTGGCCGCATCCAGCAGATCACGGATCCAATCAATCGCACCGTGCAGTATACCTACAACGCGACTGGCTATCTGGAAACCGTCACCAATCCAGCCGGGGGGATGACCCGCTATACATATGATGGCACTGGAAGTCTGCTGACGATTGTTGATCCCCGTACCATCACCTATCTCACCAACGAATACGACAGCGCTGGCCGGGTCATCCGTCAGACGCTTGCCGATGGTGGGATCTACACCCTGAGCTATGAAACATTTGGCACGACGATCGTCGGCACGACCGTGACTAACCCTCGCGGCAAAACCGCGACGAGTCGGTTCAACGCGCAGGGATATATGGGGAGCACGACCGACGGAGTGGGGCAGCAAGTCCGCAAGACGCTGGACCAGAGCAATCAGGTGACGGAGACCCGCGATGCTCAAAATCGTGTGACCAAATATACCTATGATCTCAGTGGCAACGTCACGAGCACCCTCGACTCGCAAGGTAATGCCACGCTCTTTGAGTATGAACCAATCTTTAATCGCGAGACTAAGATCACCGACGCGCTGAATCAGACCACGCGCTTTACCTACGATCCCACCACCGGCAACCTAATCACGACGATTGACCCGCTCACCCACGCGACCGCCATTACGTACAACCAGGTCGGCCAGCCGATCGGTGTGACGGATGCACTAGGCCATATCACGCAGTTTGAATACGACGAGGTGGGCAACCTCATTGCAAGCATTGATCCCTTGGGCAACCGCACCCTCCGGTTCTACGATGCCGTGAGCCGATTGATCGCCCTGGTCGATCCCAGAGGCAAGAGCACTTCCTTTACCTATGACAATCTCAACCGCGTGACCCAGATTCAAGATGCGATCAACGGCGTCACCGCATTTATTTACGACCCGAATGGGAACTTGTTGACCGTCACCGATGCGAAAAACCAGGTCACCACGTACACTTACGACAACATGGATCGGTTGTTGACGCGGAAAGATGCGCTCAACAGAATGGAGAGTTACCAATACGATCTCGCGGGCAATCTCACACAGTTCACGGACCGCAAGAACCAGACGACGACCTCTACCTACGACAGTCTCAATCGGCGAACTACGGCGAGCTACGCAGATGGCTCCTCGATTAGCTCTACCTATGACTCTGTTGGACGACTGGCACATGCAACCGATTCTATCGCGGGTACCGTCGAGTTCGCCTACGACAATCTCAACCGCCTGAGTCAAGAAACAACGCCGCAAGGGACGGTCACCTATCAATACGATGCCCTCGGCCGACGCACGACCATGACGGCGAATGGAGCCACGCCGGTGAGCTACGGCTACGATGCCGCTTCGCGACTCACACAGGTAGCACAGGCGGGCTTGGTGGTGGGGCTCTCCTACGATGCGGCGGGACGGAGAACGAGTCTCACCTATCCCAACGGCACCAATGCCTCCTATTCCTACGACAACGCCTCACGACTGACGGCCATCACGCATAATGGTCCAGCCGGACTCATCGAAAGCCTGGGCTACACCTACGATGCCGCTGGCAACCGTATTTCGCTCACGCGCACCAATGGCACAGCCTCGAATCTTCCGGCAGCCGTGCAAGCGGCTTATGACGTAGCCAATGAGCAGGTCACCTTTAATAGTCTGCCCAGCGCCTTTGACGCCAACGGAAATCTGACCACCAGCACGCATACGACCGGCACGACGACGTATACCTGGGATGCGCGAAATCGGCTGGCAGCGCAAACGGGTCCGAGCGGGAATGCTACGTTTCAGTATGACGCCCTTGGCCGGAGGATCGGCAAGACAATCAACGGGGTAACGACTAGCTATCTATACAATGGTAACGACATCGTGCAAGAGATTGGTGGAGGAGTGGTGGGAGCGAGCTATGTGAGGAGTCTGAGCATTGACGAGCCGTTTGTCAGACAGACGAGCGCGGGCAACGAGTTCTACCACACTGATGCCTTGGGCAGCACGCTCGCTCTGAGCAATACCGCCGGAGCCGTGGCTGCAGGCTACAGCTATGAAGCTTTCGGGAAGACAACGATTACTGGAACATCCTTGAGTCCCTTCCAATACACAGGACGCGAGAATGATGGGACAGGATTGTACTACTATCGTGCGAGATATTACTTGCCGTCGTCCCAGCGGTTTATTTCTGAAGACCCATTCAGGCTACGCGGTGGAAGCATTAACTTTTTCGCTTATGTGGCCAACAATCCAATGACTATTAAAGATCCTATGGGGCTGCAGTGCACATGTGGAAAGGAAGCAGCTGCGATAGCTGCAGTTGGTCCTTGGGATGCATATACGGCATATATTTTGGGAAAGGAAGCAATGATGGTTGCTGCCTCCACCCTTCTTCCAGGAGCGAGTGGTGGAAAACAAGATGCTTTCAGGCATTGTTATTGGTCTTGCCGAATGAGCCAGGAAATTGAAGTCGAACAAGCAAGAAAAGTTGGTGATATTTACGAAGAATGCGGTGATAACAACCCCATGGATTATTATAACAATCACGTAGGCAGAGCGTTTGGGTCACCAGGTACGGATTGCCGTTCTAGTTGTCTAGGAGGAGTTCAAGGTGGTGCTTTGAATACGCCCCCTTAGGGTTATACAGCTCCTCCATGTTTAATATTGAGGAAATAGTGAGACAGCGGTTTAGGGCGAAACTTATACGTGTTCTTGCTATTGCGCTCATTGGCTTCAGTTTGGGGGCTTGTTGTTATCTATCTCCAGCAGGAGTGAAGGTTGATGTGACCAATGAAGGATCAGAACCTATATCAGATCTGAAGATTAATTTTAAAGGAGGAAATGAAACCTTGTCTGAATTAGGTGTTGGGAGCACCCATGAATTCATAGTGAAGCCGCCTGGAGAGTCTGACATTGTTGTTAGTTTTTTAGACGCCAGGGGGAATGCACGTAATAATAAAGTTGATGTGTATATCGAGACAAGTTCTCAAGGAAGAATTGATATTAAGGTGGATCGTCTTGGCAACGTTAGGTGGGAGGATCATATCACGTCGTGTCCATAGCAATATTCAGGGGAAGATATTGGGGACAGGAGAAGAAAAAGGTGTCAGCAACTGTGTCCCGTCCGCGTGTCCGGCAGGGGGATGTACCAAGTCAGCGACCGATTTTTCGCCATGACTCGATGCGAAGGCAATCTATGATGCCGGTCTTAATGACGCAAAACAATATGTTTGACCGATTTCACGCCGATCTCTGTCGTTCACGCCGGTTAGAAGTCGCAATGAGCCCTGTCTCGTCGGACAGCAGGTCCATGACGTCACCATACCGACACCCACAGGCTGTCTTACGCGGAGTTCGCAAACACATCCACACCACGGAAGAAAAAGGTGTCAGGAACCGTTTTGAGGAGTGAAGCGTAGAGGAGACTCATGGGCCGAGCGTTGAGAGTCACAGCTGGCGATGCGGTGTATCACGTGCTCAATCGGGCGAACGGGCGACAGGCGTTGTTTGATGACGAGGGCGACTATGCCGCCTTCGAGCGCGTGCTGGCGGAGGCGCAGCAGCGAGTCCCGATGCGGTTGTTGGCCTATTGCCTCATGCCCAATCACTGGCATCTCGTGCTGTGGCCGTTCGGAGATGGCGACCTGTCGCGGTTCATAGCGTGGCTCACGCTCACGCACACCCAACGCGGACATGCGTATCGGCACACGACCGGCACAGGGCATCTGTATCAAGGGCGCTTCAAATCGTTTCTGGTCCAGACGGACGCCCATCTCTTGACGGTGTGCCGGTATGTGGAACGGAACGCCCTGCGCGCGCACTTAGTCGAACGGGCGGAACACTGGCGGTGGGGGAGTCTCTGGCTGCGCGAGTCTGGTCAGGGGACCCCAGGCCTGCTCATCGACGAGGGACCGGTTGCGCGTCCCTCCCCGTGGGTGGAGTGGGTCAATGTTGCGGAGACGGAAGCCGAGTTGAGGGCGGTTCGACAGAGTGTGGTGCGGAGTCAGCCGTTTGGCGAGACGAGTTGGGTGGAGGACATGGTGGATCGGTTGTCGTTGCACACGACCCAGCGTCCGCAAGGGCGACCGAAAATGCTGAAGGTGGGGGCATGAAAACGGTTCCTGACACCTTTTCTGTCTCCAAATGTTACCAACGTCGTGTCAGACCCTATCTGGGTGTATTGATCAGGATACTAACATTAAACCCTAGATATTAGGTGATTTCTTAATGTGGCGTACAGCAGTCAATCTAGGTCTTTCTCTTTTCGCACTCTCTTCGACTGCCGTTGCAGCAGAGTTAGTGGATTTAGCAAAGCACCCAGCCGATATCCAGATCATGGTGGAAGGAACTAGGGCATTCTCGATTGAGGCTATAGCCACGGGGGACATTAATGGCGACGGACGCGATGATCTTATCATGAGAGGGTTGGCCGAGGAAAAAACAAAGGGCAAGGGCAGGTCCGCCGTATTTGTGGTGTTTGGTCGAGCAGCCTTTCCCAAGTCAATTTCCTTGGCAGAAACGCCGCCTGATCTTGTGATTTACACAGGTGGACAACGGTCGTCAGCGCATCAAGGGCTAGCTGTAGGGGTGGGAGATGTCAATGGTGATCACATAGGTGATCTTCTGATTCCTGTTGAAGAAGGAGTCGTAGCGCTCTTGGGTCGCCGTGTCTGGCCTTCCCGGATAGACCTAGAAACAGAGCCACCCGACTTTAGGATTATTGCAAAAGGACGGCGTGATGAGAAAGGCTTTTGGAATGGTTTTATTGTAGCGGGAGACATCAATAAGGACGGAATAGAAGATCTGGTCTTTTCTCATACGTTCGTTCCGCAACGTCCTGACAATTATGCTGAGCTTTCCCCGGATCAATCGGTGAATGTTCGAGAAGCAGGTTGGATTTTTTGGGGAAGGAAGTCATGGCCTCTGATAATAGACCTTGCTCGGCAAGAAGCCGACAGCGTAATTCTAACAGAGCAGGGTAATCCTAATGTAGGCCGTATTCATACTTTTAGAATCGGAGATCTTGATGGTAATAGTTTTGGTGATGTTGTCGTTAGTGCATGGGATGCTGGGCACGGTCCTGATGGCATTCTCGGAACCGTAAAAGCCTCTTGGACAACTGCTTGGATTATTTCCGGTAAGAGCAGTTTTCCACGGAAGATTAACCTAGTGCACAGTGATTCTAGGCAGCAAGGTTCAGAGTCGGGCATGCAAGTTGATGTGGTTAACATTGATCCTCGATCGCTAGGGTTCTTTATAGAAGGAGGACTTGCGGTCGGAGACTTTACCGGAGACGGGAAGGAGGATTTATTGCTTTCCATAATCAGAGAGCTCCTTCCTAGTCATGTTGCTCGAAGACAGTTTTGCCTAATTGCTGGCAATTCCGATCTTTTTAAAGACGCATCCCTGAACGTTCGCACCCAGTGCCGTGTGATCAAGGGAGCGGGGATCGAAAAAGTTGGACCGTTGCTTGTTCCATTGCCTGTCATCGGAGACTTTAATGGTGATGGAAAAACAGACCTGTTTGTTCAGTCTTATGCATCCCTTGAGTTTTTTGGGATGTACGGGCGCGAAGCATTTGGGTCCGACGTCGATCTGGATACTGAAGCAGACGTAAAGATCTTGCCACCCCCCAAGGCGAGGACCAACGAAGGGCGTTCCACCGGCTATGGTTTGGATTATGTGATGGGGGATATTAACGGAGATGGACGGGCCGACGTTCTCATTCTAGCCACATTGGCTCGAGGCGGCACCGTTCACGTTGTTCTCGGGAAAGGTCCAAGAGAAAAAGGCGTTAAAGAGAAGAAAAGGTGAGTGTGATGAAAAAGGTGTCAGGAGCCGTTTTGAGGAGTGCCGGGTAGAGGTGTCCCGTCCGCGTGTCCGCGATGGTGGGGCACCGACGATTGAGGGAGTTTTTCGATGAAGCGGTAAGTGGAAGGAGCGTCATGACAAGGTTTTCAAGCGCGGAACAAGACAACCAGCATGAATATGTTTTCTGAAATATCTGTCGCGCATCAGGTGGCGTACACTGTCCCGTCCGCGTGTCCGCGATGGGGAGACACCGACCGTTGAGGGAGTTTTTCGACGAGTGGGCGAGTGGAAATAGTGTGATGACGAGTTTTTTGAGCGTGGAGATGTCTGGCGAGACAGCGAGTATGAACAATTTTTCTGAAATATCTGGCGCTTCCCTGGTGGCGGACAGGGCTTGTCCACGCGGCGCCGGTTCCCGGCACGGACGGCTCTCTCATGATGCGTCGAGCTCCTTGTCTCTACTCTGGACCATGCATCCCAACCGCAACGGACTGTTCCCACTGTTGCTCCCAGCTCCGCAACCATTGCTGGTTCCAGCGGGTGGACACGAACACATCGACCCCCGCCCAGACCTCAGCGGGCGTACGACCATGAAGATGCTGATGGGGCCGGAGGTGATTATAGACATACCGTGTGTGAGCCAGCGCCTGATCGAACGATGCGGCATCCTCGATGGGATACTGAAGCAGCATCCGCTTCACCGTGCCGATGAGCCGTTCGACGCGGCCGTTCTGCCACGGGCATCCCGGATCGCTGTGTTGCAGGCGAATCCCCAAGAGGCGCAGGGCCAGACAAAGACACTGCGAGGTAAAGACAGCTTCGTTGTCGGTGCGCAGCCACGTCGGGAATCCATACTGCCTCACCACGGTCGCCAACTGATGCCGTACCGTCCATGCCGACTTATCCGACAATCGTTGCAACCGCAGACAGGCGCGGCTCGCATGGTCCAGGATGGCCAGCACGATATGCTGTCGGCCGTGGGCATCGGTTTTTGTCAGCAAGTCCATGCCCCAGATCAGATTGCGAGGAATGGGCCTGGGCACCCGATGTTTCAGTGTTCGCCGTACACAGAGGATCGCATACTGCTGTCGTCGGATCGTGTCGGCCACGTAGGTTTTGCCAACCGTCATGCGGCGGCGTTCGGCGAAGCGACGATTAAAGCAGTGCGTGATCGTGCGGCAGCCCGCCTCCGGCATCAACGCTTTCAATCGGATGATCTCCTTCCGCACCCATTTGGGTTTGGGATGGGCACGGACGCGACGCGCCGGTGTGGCGGCACGGCACTGTCTCCAACGCAGATGGTTGGCACTAGGCCACAGCCAGGGTTGGACCAGATGCCACAGTCGGACCAGCCACAGGACACGATACCGGAGCCACACGCGCATGATCGCCTCGCTGTCGGTGTTGTCAGAAGTGTGAGAAGGATTGCCCAGGGCACTGAATTATGAAGACTAGCAGATTCCTTTCCCCGCTGTTCTGTCTGATGTCTCTCACGCTGGCGTTGTGGCTGGTCCTTGCGCCCACGGGGGCTGCTGCCGACCAGGCGCAGTATATCTACGACGATCTCGGCCGTCTGTCGCAGGTGATCGATGGGCAGGGAAATGTTGCGACCTACAACTACGATGCGGTAGGAAACCTGCTTTCCATTACTCGCAACACGGGTGGGGTGGGGGCGCCGACGGTCACGGGGATCACGCCGAATAGTGGCGCGGCTGGCGCGACAGTCAATGTCTCACTGGCCGGTACCAATCTCATCGGCGCGTCGCTGACGACCGACAATCCTGGCATTGCGGTGAGCAATGTGCGAACGGCCGCGACGACGATCACGGCGACGTTCACGATTGGATTCTCAGCACGAGTCGGCGCCACCGTCGTCACCGTTTCAACGACGACTGGCTCTGCCATCGCCGGCTTTACCGTCAATGCTTCGCCGCCTGCCATTACCACGTTAAGTCCGAACACCGGACCGCCGACGCGCTTGGTGACGATCACCGGCACGGGTTTCAGTGCCACGGCGGCATCCAATCAAATCACCTTTAATGGTGTCCCTGCGACGACCTTGCGCGCGACACCGACACAATTACTCACACAAGTTCCGGCTGGCGCTGCAACTGGCCCGGTGACGGTCACGACGAATAGCCTCACGTCCAACGGCGTCGCCTTCACCGTCACGACTCCGGCTGGCCTTCCACCGACGGTGACGGCTCTGTCGCCGATCGTGGGCACGACGCAGGGCGGAACCAATGTGACGTTCACCGGTGCGAACTTCGTGGCCGGCACGACGGCGCTCTTTGGCTCTGGCGCCGGACAATTGCCGACGATTGTGAGTCCCACGCAGTTGACGACGATCGCCCCATTCATTCGAAATCCAGGCATCGTCGATGTGGTGGTGACGAACGCGAACGGCGATGCGTTCCTGCCGGCGGCCTTCACCTACGTTGCCGGTCCTAATCAGAGCATCAGCGCCATTACGCCGACGCCTGGCTTGATCAATATTCCTCGGAATGTGCCGGTGACGGTCAGTTTCACCAGGCCGGTCGATCGCGCGACGATCACCACGTCGTCGTTTGCCCTGACGCAGGGCGCGACTCCCATTGCCGGCGTCTTTACCTTTGAGTTCAACGATACCGTTGTCACCTTGACACCGAGCGCAACCCTGGCTGCCTCGACCGTCTATACGCTGGCACTGACGCAGGCGATGAAGAGTGTCGACGGCATTCCCATTGATGGCGGGTTCTTGGGCAGCTTTACCACTGGGACGACGAGCGATACGACTTCTCCAACCGTCACGGTCAGCCCGCTCAACGGCGCAACTGGTATTCCCTACAATAGTACTGTCGTCTTAAGCTTCTCCGAGCCGATCAATCCAAGTTCCGTGAACGCGACGACGATTCAAGTGACCAACAATGGTCTCCGCAACGGCACGCTGACGTTTGGCGGCCAGAACACGGTCGTCATCTTTACGCCCGCCTCGCCCTTTTCGCCCGGCACGACCGTTTCGGTTCTGGTGTCCGGTGCGATCCGCGATGTGGCCGGCAATCGGTTGGTCGGTGGGGGCGGTGTCGGCACCGACGTCGTCACGACGTTCACGACATCGGCCACGGCAGACTTGGCGCCACCGCAAGTCTTGCAAACCAATCCAATCAACGGCGCGACCGGCATCAATCCGAACACAAGCATCTCCGTCACGTTCAACGAATCCGTGAATCCGCTCACGGTGACGGCTTCGACGTTTGTCGTCTCGGCGGGAGGGCCGCCGTTGACGGGGCAACTGTTGTTCTCCAACTTCAATCAGGTCATTACCTTCATCCCGGCTGTGCCGTTCCCTGGATTATCCCCGGTCATGCTCACGTTGAACCCTGGCATCGCCGACGTCGCTGGGAACTTCACCATCGCGCCGTTCACTAATACCTTCTTAACGGCGCAGGCCATTGATAACTTCCAACCATCGGTCATCGCGACGAGTCCGGCAAGTGGAGTCGGTAATCTCCCCCTCAACACTAGGATAACCCTGGCCTTCGATGAGCGGATCAATCCGGCGACGGTGACGAGTACGAGCTTCCGAGTGGATGGCCCGACGGGCCAGGTCACCGGCAGCTACGCCGTGGCGGCCGATCAGCTGTCGGCGACCTTCACGCCTGTGGTTCCGTTGTTGACCTTCAGTGGCTATAGTGTCAGCTACACCACAGGAATCAGGGATCTCGCTGGGAATCCACTTTTCAATCCAAGCTCATACAGTTTCAGCACAGGCAGCCTACCCAGCGATCAAGCAAGCGGGCAGCTTCTGGTGATTAGTCCGAAAAATGCCGCACAAGGGATTCCCACAAATTCCCCTATCGTGATGTATTTCTCAGAACCGCTTGCGTCGACTACGGTCACGCCGCAAACCATCATCATCAGTACGGGCGGTATGCCGGTTTCCGGCACCTTCACGTTCGATCCGGGCCAGAACAATCAAGTGCTCCGCTGGAAACCCAGCATCCTCACGACGTTGCAGCCGAATACGTTTTATCAGGTCCAAGTGACCTCCGGGGTGACGGACGTGGCCGGCAATGTGTTGGTGCCATTTACGAGCGGCTTCACGACGGGGGCCGGGGTGGACAA
>CXWL01006518.1_pt1 | contig 10782 bp, 8 predicted proteins | sample 590931 | NCBI WGS metagenome assembly CXWL01 (sample SAMEA3498368, study PRJEB10139) | groundwater metagenome | biome: water well; material: biofilm material | place: Germany | collected 2015-04-27 | reverse complement strand
CCCGGTTGGGTTCTTGAACTTAATGGATCCGCCAAGCAGGGTCGTTCCGCTGAGCAATTGGACTCCGTGCACTTGGCTCAGTCCGGACGGATTGTAGTGAATGGCTGAGGCATCGTCCGCTTGGGCCGCGAACGCATTCCCTTGCCCGGCTGCAGCGGCACCCTGAGACTGCCTGGGCGAAAACCGCTGACGGGGCGAGCAGGATGACCACGAGTGGGATCCAGACGACCATGGTACGTGCACCCCACAAGGCAAGAAGTCGCGCAATGGTATAGCCAACCTCCCACCTTGTCTAGAAATATATGATGGGATTTCTATATATTTAGCCATATGGCCCTATTAGTCGAGAGACCATGTGGCCCTATCGTTAACATTCCACTTGCGCGTAGCATTCCCCCTATGCTCTTATCTCATCAATTTTCCGTGCATCTCGCCTAATATGTTACTTGCCTTATAATTAGCGGTCTTGTCGTTTTTTTAGGATGATGATTAACGTGGATTCACAATATTTCTAATTCCAGCGCGCATTATGACAGCCGACTCGATCCGAAGGAGTTCCTACGGTGCTGCTACGGGGGCCTGAAAGTTTTTCGTACCCCTCTCGGAAGGAATTCGGCCTTCTGGGCGAAATCATGCACCAGATTCGATCAGGTGCCGGTAGCGCTGAACTACCAAGCATGACATCTGTGATAGGGCAACTCATCCCACATCAGTTTGCAGCCTATGGGGCTTTTCATGCCCCCAAACAGGCGCTGCAGATCAGCCAAACAAATTACAATGCAGAGCTTCATCACCTGTATGTGACTCAGGGATTTGTTACGGATCCCACCATTAAACTCTTGCAGATGACCAACATGGGTACGGTTTCGAGCGAGGATTCCCTCGATCTGGTCGTTCCTAGAGAAGTCACAAGTCTCAAGCTTGACTTTGGAATTAAGGAGTGCCTATCGGCAGGTGTGCGCGGCGTGCAGGGCACAAGCACCTACTACCTGTTCAGTAATTTCGATAAGAAGTTGATGGGGAAGCTGCGGACCATGATGCAGATTCTTGGTCCGCATTTTCACCTTGCTTACATGCGAGCAACCACACTCGCTCAAAATATACCTCTCCGAATAAAACCCGTTGTCTTGACTCATCGAGAAGAAGAAATTATGCGATGGGTAGCGGAGGGTAAGACCAATTGGGAAATATCCATCATCCTCCATGTCAGCTTGAATACGGTCAAATTCCACTTGAAGAACGTGTACGGAAAACTCGGCGGTGTAGAGAACCGCTGGGCGGCAGTGGCTCAATGGCAGAGTAGCGGCTCTGGCTCACTTGACCATGACACGATAAAATAGGACCGCAGCAAACGAACCTACCCCTCCTTTAAACAATTCAGCCCCCGCACAAACCTCCGACTCCTGGCATCTCAAGGTTTACACACGTTTGATCTTCGTCCGCTCACATTCTCCATCTCCTCAGAATAGCCCCATCATAGCCCCATCCATTTGACCTACCCATGCGGGTAGGTTTCAAACCCAAGACACTTTGATAGGGTCCGTTCAATAGCTACGTGGACGCGTGCAACGAACAGCGTGACCAAGGAGGGTGCGATGGCGACAACAGCATGTCAAGTGACTAGCTCTGCAACGGTGCAAGCTCTGGTGGATTTACTTGGACAGCGAAAGACCAGGCGCTTTGGATGCGGTATGGAGCTCCCGGCCGGCCCATTGCAACATCGAAGCGAGCACCCGCCCATTCCGTTGAGTGCAGAAGAGATGCGGTACCTCCTGTTCGCCGGCGTCGGTGAGACAGGAAAGCATCTGGCCGACATGCAGTATGCCAAGCGGCTTCGTTGCGAAGACGGGCAGGGCATGGCCATCATGAACTTTCGGGGCAGAACAGTACCGAGTCCCTGTGCAGCTCAGACCACCAAACTGTTCGTGACAAATGACGATGGACTGTATTTTGTTGCCGGTGTGTCCCATCCGGACAGCGGAACACCTCCTGACTTGACCCTGCTTCAAGAGGGGCGGCTCGAAATTCCACGCCGGCTCCCCTACATGCTCTCGTTCAACCAATGGTATGCCAATCGTCCCGGCACGCTCTACTTCATGCCCGTCACAGAAGTGGCACGCGTCTATCTCAATTTGCTCTTGGTCCTCCTCAGCGAGGAGTACGGATACTATATCGTGGATAGCGATCAGGGAGACGTCAGCTGCGGGTTGGATCCGTTCAGGAAAAGCCGGGGAGGCCATTTACATGACGATCTCAGCACCAACCGCGTCCTGACCCTGCGCGACCTTGACGCCGGCATCTGCGACACCGCCCTTCAAGAACAGGCGATGGTCGGACAAAACCTGTTCTTGATGCAACAAGCGATCGGGCTTGGCGGTGGAATTCATAACGTCGGAAGCGGTCGCCATTTGCTTGGCCTCGAACCCCAAATCTACCCAGGCTTAGGCTTCACCTTCTCCAAACCCCCAATGCAAAATGTGCGACCCAACCCTGTCGGGATCCCAGGAGTATGGGAAGGGGTCTGCCCACCTTTTGTCTCGTCGATGGAAGAGGCCGTTCTCAATCTCGTTGCGTCCAAATTCGGAGCCGGTGGCATCTACGCCAATCCCTCGAAACGTCCCTGGATGAGCCCGGAGGGAGGACCAGGCATCGTCCCTCACGATCAACGTGCGATCGACGCCACCATTTCATTCTGCAACTACGTCTATCGGACCTACGGACGGTTCCCCGCCCATGTCGATGCCTTCAAATCCGTCATCGCCTTTCAAGCGCATCATGTTGATGTTGGGTTTTACGATCGATTCTACCCGGGCGAATCGCTTTCACAGGGTCACCGCGATCATCTTAGCACCTGGCATCGAGAAGAAGTCTTGATGGAAAAGGACCCGGCATTCGCCATGCACGGGAGCAAGCTATGAGGGCGCCGCGTCGAGTCGTCATGACCGGTCTCGGTGTCATCTCTCCTCTCGGATGTGACCCCAAGATATTTTGGCATCTATTGAGCCAGGGCATGGGCGGTGTTGCGCCAATCACTTCCTTTGACACGTCCCCGTTTAGCTCATCATTGGGAGCCGAAGTGAAGGACTTTGACCCCCTGGACTTCATTCCCCGCAAACAGGCTCGCCGAATGGGCCGTGTAACTCACTTTGCGGTTGGATCGGCCATGATGGCCGTCCGAGATGCCCGGCTCAATCTCGACCTTGAAGATCGATCAGAGATTGGAATCTGTATGGGAACATCCATTGCAGGCTTGAAGGAAGCCCTTGAGACCCACGACTCCATCCTGCGGAAACAGTACCAGCACACCAGTCCCTTCGCCATGACCTCCACATTTCCCAATGCCGTCTCTGCGGAAGTGGCCATTGCGCTGAACGTGCACGGCAGCTGTGAAACCTACTCAATCGGCTGTTCCTCCACGGCAAATGCGATCGGACGCGCCTATGAGCTGATCGCAGGGGGCCATACCGACGTGGTCATTGCAGGAGGAGCAGAAGCGCCTCTTCACCCCAGCATCTTCTCCGTCATGGAGGCCGCGCGAACCCTCGCCCCTGACGAGCAAGGAACCATACGAAACCACCCTCGCCCATTCGATCTCAATCGTAGCGGCATGGTTCTCGGTGAAGGAGCCGGCTGTGTGGTGCTCGAAGAATTTGAGCATGCCAGACGACGGGGCGGACCGATGTACGCGGAGCTGGAGGGCTGGGGATTTACCTGCGACGCCTATTCAATGGCCAAACCGCTTGAGACGGGAGCGCAGCAACAGCGTGCGATCGGGCAAAGTCTCTCTGCTGCCCATTGGTTTCCCGAAGAAGTGGATTACATCAACGCCTGCGGATTAGGCACGGTCGATCTGGACGCCGTTGAAACAGCAGCCATTAGACATGCCCTCGGAAGCCAGGCCTATAAAATTCCTGTCAGCTCCTTCAAGGGAGCACTCGGCCATGCCTTTGCCGCCAGTGGCGCATTTCAGGTAATCGGCACCGCACTCGCGCTTGAGCATCAATTTGTTCCGCCGACTCTCAATTTGACGACTCCAGATCCCACCTGCAACTTGGATTATGTCGCCCTCACGGGGAGACCGGCACGAATCCGCCGGGCGCTGGTAAACAGCTTCGGGTTTGGGGGCAAGAACATCGTGTTGGCACTCTCGCACGTCAACGCGGTCACGCCGCAAGATCCGCTCCTGAGAATGAGTGACTGGGAAGCAATCCATAATCAGCCGGTCGGAGCTGCCATGGCTCGATCGCTCCGGACGGATTTGGCCCAATAGCAATCGCATAATGAACCTGCTCAAAAGGAGACGTGACAACATGACAACAATTGCCATTACAGCCGATCAGCTCTCAACCCCGGAGGTCATTGCAAACCCCTACCCGTCCTATCACGAACTGCGCGATCAAACACCTCTCATCCATACACTTCTGCCTGCCGGCACCATCTCCGGTATTGACGAGCCCGTTCACGCATGGGCATTGATGCGATATGACGATGTGTACAACGTACTACGTGACCACGAGTCATTTTCATCTCGGCATCGTCTTGTCGGAAAGATCGCTCCTGCACTCGCGCTGATGCAAGATGATCCTCCCCGCCATACTCGGTTTCGCCGTCTCGTAAATAAGGCATTTACGCTCAAGCGCATTGAGACACTGACACCATGGATCACGAGTGTCACCAATGAGTTATTGGACAAGATTGGAACGTGGGAAACTAACATTATGGAATCATTTGCGATTCCAATGCCGGTAATGGTCATTGCGCGCCTACTCGGAATCCCCGGCAAAGACTATATGGCATTAAAACGCTGGAGTGACATATTTCTAGCCTTTAGCTCCATAACACCGGAGGAGCGCGCCAAGAGCAATCAAGAACTGATGGCGTACTTTGGCCAAATGGCTGCTGCGCGGCGATCCCACGGAGCTGAAGATTTGATTACCGCTTTGGTGGAGGCAGAATTCGAAGGTGAGTCGCTCAATGACGCGGAAATCTTAGGGTTCTGCATGTTGCTGTTGATCGCGGGAAATGAGACCACTACGAATCTCATCGGCAATATGCTCGGCATCCTTACTGAGCGGCCGAGACTCTGGCAACAACTTCGCGAAGATCGCACTTTAGTCGACTTCGTGGTTGAGGAAACCCTGCGATACGAAAGTCCCTTCCAACGTCTTTCTCGCCAGACTACTCGTGAAGTCGAACTTTCCGGTGTCAGGATTCCAGAAGGTTCACTCGTTACAACCTACTATGGTGCCGCCAACCGTGACCCTCAAGCCTTTCCTAATCCTGATGAGTTCAGGCTAGACCGCGACCTAAGAAATCACGTCGCCTTCGGTATGGGAATCCACTATTGCCTTGGCGCTCCACTGGCACGTGCAGAAGCAAGCATCACCTTGAATGCTCTCCTCGATCGCTTCCCCACTCTCTCACGCGGAACCCAGCCTGCCATACGGCAGACGGCAAATTTCGTCGTGTATGGCTACCAACAATTGCCGCTCAATCTCAGAGCGTCGAATTAGGACCACTGGACCTGCTTGTTTCGGAGAAACGAGGGCACACATGAAACACCAACCGGCAACCTCACATACATGCACTCAATCTCTTGTGACCGACGTTTTTGGCGAACTCTCACGCGAAGAACTACTGGTGGCCTTATCCCTCATGCATCAGATTCTTGAGGCACATAGAAAAGGGGACATGCGGCGAATCATGACTGCACTGTCCGAGCTGCGCCACGAGGCTACCGGTGCCAAACTTACACCGCGCAAGACTCCGAACGAAAACCATGTGATTGGAACGACACCACTGCGTGGAAAGTATCTTCACCGTGTTGTGCGCTACTTCTTTTCCTGCCTCACGAAGATGCAAACGAGACTCGACGCTGAGTCCAGTCGCCCTCATATTCCCAACAATACCTGCCATCTCTCTCCCCGAGAGCTCACCGTCCTGCTATGGATGAAGGAAGGAAAGACCAACTGGGAGATCGCCCAGATCCTGGGGCTCAGTGAGCGGACCATTCGTTTTCACGTCGGCGGCATCTTCGAGAAGCTGGATGTCACGTCCCGCACGCAAGCGGTGGCCCGGGCATTGGGAGCAGGGCTTATCGCGTCCTGACGCGACTGCCCATCGCAGGCCTTTTTGAACCGGCTTTCGACCCTACCACTTAGACCATACCGGCCAGCCTTCCGCACACCCTGGCGCATGCGCCAGGTGACGCACCCCCACCCTATCCTTCTATGATGCCAGACAAGCGTTCACTGCTCCTGCAGCGTAGAGGAGCCACCATGGCACTCATCTCTTGCGAGGGATTTGATTATGGAGAAGGACTCCAACGGATTGCGTCTCATTCATGGTTCGGATCAGAAGAGACTGGACGTAGAACGTTCATCCCCAGCGGCTGACTCTCGCACGAATTCGATCATGCGCCAGATCCCACGCTCATCCAGCGACCTGATTATGTCGCTGCGCACAACTGAAGCGCGGCTAAGTAGTCTCCTAGAGGATCGGAACCGGATCAGCCGAGACCTCCACGACTCAGTCCTGCAATCGCTCTATGCCATCGGGCTCAGCCTGGAGACCTCCCACCGTACCAATACTTCGCCACAACCAGGGGCCGATCGCGCCTACCGCCATGCCGTGGACCAGCTCAATCATCTGATTCACGAAGTGCGCGGCATGATCAAGGGACTCACCGATGGGTCTGTTCAGGATGTCAATTTGAGCGAGGAGCTCAGGAAATTGGCCGGCAGTTACGAGCAACTCGGCGGCATCACGATCACACTCAGCCTGCAATCTTCTGCGCTTGACGTACTCACCCGGGAAGAAGAGCAGGAGATTCTGAACATTGTGCGTGAGGCGTTGAGTAATTGTATTCGCCATGCGGAAGCGACTCACGCCGAGGTGACCATCAGGACGCACGGGAACCGAGTACGTATCAGTATCTGCGACAACGGAAAGGGGTTTATTGAAACAGGCGCGCACCCCAAGGGGTATGGCTTGATGAATATGGAAGCGCGGGCCAAGAAACTCGGCGGTAGCTTGCTGCTTCGCTCGAAGCCCGGCCAGGGCACTCGCCTGACCGCGGAATTTTTACTGGAACCGATTTTAGCGCCTGTATGAAACCCGCGCGCATGACGCTCCTCATCGTCGATGACCACGAAGTCGTCCGGCAGGGTCTCCGAACGCTCCTAGACCTTGAGCCGGATTTTCATGTCATTGGAGAAGCCGCCAGCGTAAAAGAGGCCACTGAGGCCGCGACGCATCTGAAACCAGACGTGGCACTCATTGACGTGAAACTCCCTGACGGCTCCGGAGTGGACGCCTGCCCCCGCATTCTCGCGGTCTCCCCCAAGACCCGCATTCTCATGTTGAGCAGCTACGCCGACGACACCACGGTCGTCGGCGCGCTCCAGGAGGGCGCTCATGGCTATGCGCTCAAGGATGTTCGGCCGCACGACCTGATTGAGGCCCTGCGGACCGTAGCGAGCGGACGCGGGTATTTGGATCCGCGGGTCGCTCAGCAGACGCTCCTCTGGATCAGGCACCGCGCGAAAACAGTCCCCGGCGAACTTCCGTTTCACCTGGACCAGTTGTCTCCCCAAGAGCGCGCGATTCTCCCGCTCCTGGCGGAAGGAAAGACGAACAAAGAAATCGCCGCTCACATGAACCTCAGCGACAAGACCGTCAAGAACTACCTCGCCAATATCTTCGACAAACTGCAAGTCAAACGGCGCGCCGAAGCCGTGAGCTGGTATATCCGAACGACTCGGACATCGTCGCCAGACTCCCGCTACTAGCAGGATGCTGAAAAAGTCCGCCAGCGNNCGCTGCGGCCTTGCTGGACAGCCTTTTTGATCATCCTGAAGTTGTTCTAGTCTCAGTCCCATACGAAAGACTCCGGCCATGTTTTCAGCATCAACCGAGTTCTTCCGCTGCCTGCTAGGTCTTGAGCATTCCACTGCTTTGGATCCCGCGCCCTCTAGAAATTCAGGGGCCTCAGGCCCTATGCTAGACCGTCCGCCGGGGCCGTCGCAGAGATTGATGAGAATCACCCCGCGGACGGACCGGTGGCCACACCGGATGACCAGCGAACCGAGGCACGACGCGTCATGTCCCATCCCCGCTCTTCCGCACCGACCGAGACCCAAGCCAGCGACGGCATCACGCCTGAACGCGCCGCGCTGTCGACCTCCTCCCCCGCCCACCGTGCTGTGGAGGCGGCGCAAATCGGCACATGGGAATGGCGGCTCGCCACCGGAGGGATCGCGTGGTCCCCGCAGGCTGATACCATTTTCGGGCTCGCGCCGGGCGATTTTCCCGGCACGTTCGAAGGCTTCTTGAGCCTCGTGCATCCATCAGATCGCCCACAGTTACAGGCAGCCATTCAGACCGCGATCGAAACCCGTCAGCCCTACCACCTCGACCATCGAATCATCACCCCGGGCGGAATCATCCGATGGGTCTCCTGTCGAGGCCGCGCGGTGCTGGACGCAGACGGCCACGTCGCAGGCATGGCGGGCACGACCGAAGATATCACCCGCCGGAAAGAAACCGAGCTGGCCCTGGTTGATCTACAAGAAACCCTGGAACACCGTGTCCGGGAACGCACCGCGGGCCTCGAACAGGCCGTGCGGGACCTTCAAGAGGAAATCGTCCGGCGGCGACAGACTGAGGCCGCGCTGAAAGCCAGCGAACAGCGGTATCACGCTCTCTACGAACACAACCCTACGATGTACTTCACGCTGACGCCTGACGGCACGGTCCTCTCCGTCAACCGATTCGGGGCAGAAGAATTGGGCTATCGCGAGAACGAATTAGTCGGACAGTCGGTACTCGCTGTGTTCCAAGCCGCGGATCACCATATCGTGCTGGGGCAACTGATCGTCTGCTCACAGAGCCCGGGGCGAACCTTCGACTGGGAAATCCAGAAAGTACGGAAGGGCGGACAACGCCTCTGGGTCAAGGAACGGGCGCGGGCCATCACCGGACCGGACGGAAGCCCGATCATTCTCATCGTCTGTGAAGACATCACGGAACAACGACAGACGCAAGAGCTCATCCGGAATCGGGATCAGCAATTACAAGCCACCACGCAGTTCCTCCATACCCTGGTGCAGGAGTCCCCCCTTCCGATTGTCAGTCTGGATGCCGAGGCGCGGGTCACCAGCTGGAACCAGGCCGCCACCAAACTGTTCGGCTGGACNNCTCCGCCGGCAGCGGAAAGACGGGAAACTCTTAGACCTGTTACTGTGGCCGGTGTTCGTCGAAGATCCCGCCGGCCGACTGTCGACGGCAGTCGGCCTCTATGTCGATCAGTCGGACCTCCGTCAGGCGGAAGATGCGCGCCTACACAGTGAAGAACGGCTCCGGTCCTTCTTGAATGCACTCGATGACCTGGCGTTCGAGCTCGATGACCGAGGCACCTATCTGAATGTATGGACGAGGAATGAAGCNNATTCAGGACAACCGGAAACGATCGAGTATGCGCTCACGCTTCATGGGCAACTCCGGCACTTCTCCGCCATCCTCAGCCGCATTCCGGCGAGTACCGGCACTCCCTCGACGGTGGCTTGTATCGTTCGCGACATTACCGATCGTAAACAAGCTGAATTGGCGCTCCACGAAAGCAAGCAAGCGATTCGAGCACTTCTGGAAGCGACCTCCGCATCGGGCCTCACGCTCGACCAGCGGATCCACTCAGTCCTGGCATTGGGCTGTCACCGATTCCGCCTGCCCATCGGGCTCATGACGAAGGCGGAAGGGGATCAACTCGTCATCACCCACGCCTGGGACCCGGACAGACGGTTTGCCCCTGGCATGCACCTGCCCCTGTGCCAATCGTACTGCGGGAAAACACTGACGGAAGCTCAGCCGGTGGCCATCGATCATGCCGGTCAATCGGAATGGCGGACCCACCCCGGCTATCAGACCCTTGGCTTGGAATCCTATCTTGGGACCAAGCTGGTCGGGGAGCATCAGGTATTTGGGACTATCTGCTTTCTCGGCCCAGCGGCGCGCCTCGCCCCGTTTACCTCAGCCGAGAAAGACTTTCTCCTCCTGATGGCCCGCTGGGTAAGCGGAGAATTGGATCGACACAAATCAGAACAGGCCCTCCGGATCAGCGAAGAACGCTTCGAAATCGCCTTCCGGTCGAGTCCCCATCCGGTCGTGATTACCGAATTGGCCACGGGACGCTGCATCGAAGTCAACGACACGGCGTTACAGCTCTTTGGATTCCAGCGACACGAAGCGGTCGGGCACACGACCATCGCCATTGAGCTGTGGCCGAAGCCGGACGATCGGAGACGATTTGTCACGCAACTCCTGGCGCATGGCACCCTCCGAGGAGTGGAATTCACCTTCCAGACCAAAGACCGTCGCTTGCGGCACTGCCTGGTCTCGAGTGAATTGATCGAACTCAACGGGACGCGATGTATCCTCGCCGTCGGGACCGATGTCACGGAGAAGAAGGAAGCCGAAGCCGCTCTGCGGGAGAGCGAGGAACGCTGGCAGCGCTTCGTCGCCGACGCACCGGTGGGGCTGGTCGTCGTCGGCGCCGACAAACACATCCTGAGCGCCAACAAAGCTTTTTGCGCGCTCACGGGCTATTCCGAACAGGAAGTGATCAGCCATACCTACGCGCTCTACACGCATCCCGATGACCTGCCCAAGAATCTGCAGTTGACCGACGAGTTTTTCGCAGGACAGCGGCAGGCCTACACAGATGAAAAACGGTACATCCGGAAAAACGGCGACATCATCTGGGTATCCGACCGCGCGAGTCGTCTC
>CXWL01017277.1_pt1 | contig 10783 bp, 6 predicted proteins | sample 590931 | NCBI WGS metagenome assembly CXWL01 (sample SAMEA3498368, study PRJEB10139) | groundwater metagenome | biome: water well; material: biofilm material | place: Germany | collected 2015-04-27 | reverse complement strand
TATTGGAAGCCAAAATGCAGGGAAAATATAGAGGGATAAATGAGCTTATTTCGACAGCCTAGCATGGACCCGATCAGGTAATTGGGATTTCGAGAACTCGGCAAATGCCCGCGAGAATGTCCATTCATCGGAAACATCGTTTTTACGTTCCCAACCGCAAATCCGTCTTAACCCAAGTTTAACATCCACAAAAAAACATCATTCCTAATCATGTAGTTAGCGCGTGCTAGTATTTTTTGTTATTGATTTACTCGTAATTTGCTCGTTAACCGATCAGTTTTTTAGTTCCACCGGGAGCTGGGTTAATTTGCGGCGTTTGATAGATCGTCATTAACTCAGGTTCAGCCAACGTACTCTTGCCTCTTGCGGATAAACATTCCCTAATTTTACAGGAAAAGCAAGGGGAAAACTATGATTTCGATGAGATTATGGCACAACAAATCAAAAGCGGAGTGGTGTAAAAATATCTTTCGTTAATAATCAATTTGTTACGTGTGCAGGCAAGGGTAAATTCTATGGATTTTGGCGGAAGAATGTTAAAGATGGGTTAAGGCTCTATCGGCCTCCAATCGATCCAGCAAAGCGCGTGTCGTCGGCATGTTATAAACCATTTTCGCTACAAACGCCCTGGCTATGGCAGTACGGTCTTGAGGCGGACGACCTGGAAAGCCACGGCTGGAATAGATGAATTCTTCGATACGCACCAATTCTAATGTGGTTACCAATTCCTGTTGTTTCTCTGTTAGTGGCCCCAACTCTTCCGACAACCATGGAAATAAAGTTCCTTGTATATTAAACCATGTTCGTTATAAAGTGTCTCGTAGTTTGCTCATCTCATTGATAAAGTTGATTTTAGAAGCTTCTATTTTATCATTCCGGGCAAGTTATTTTTTTTTGGTCATCCCGGCTACTAATTCAACTCGCTTTATTGGGTTTTGCAAGTTCCTCTCTTGAATAAGGTATACGAGACGAAAAGAAAAGTAGTGGCAGGTTTTAAAGAATCTATGCGTANNTTACTGAAATTACAGAGATGTGAAAAATCAAAGTTGCTCAAGTTATTACATGCACGTTCCTAAAGTTAGGCGTATAAGTTAGCGCCTTCAGGCGCTTCATGTTTTTGCCCCTTTGAGGGGCTAACAAAACCAAGCTCCCTGCTTTGCCGGGAGTATTTGACTTTGGTACAGAGTCAGTCTCGTTTAACATTATATTTAATCCTCACCCTTTTACTTGGAAGTGAAAGCTTGTGATGCTGTATTGAAGATAGGAGAGATCTCCGGGAGTCGGTTTCAAGCCATGTTGTAGTCACGTAAGGTTCTGCAAGAGGCTAAGGGCGAAACTCCTTTCGCTTACCTGAATTCATGTTTATATCTACATGTTTTCAATAGATATTTTTTCAATAATGTAAGATGAAGGCAAAAACTGGCACTGTCTTATCGCTGCAACATCAATGCGCATGATCACCGGGTGGCGGCATGATTTCGCCTTCCTGATTGAGCTGAGTCAACTGTAGCGTCAGAGCATCGATGCTTTGCCAGCCAAAGCCTTCGAACTGGGCGACCCATCTCGCGCGCAAGTACCCGAAGCGATCGGTCATAAATTCCATGTGCCCCGGAAACATGCCTTTGCCCGACAAGTCAGGGACAGTTCTTACGCGGCGATATAGCCAATAGCTATTCTTGATTTCCGTCCAGCCTTCCGTCACTACCGGAAAGGGAATGCTATTCGTGACTTGCAGTAACTCTTGTTTACTAAGTTCGCGGATGGGAACCGCCAGAATCTCCGTATTCAGAGCACGGATTTCATCATAGGCCGCTTTCAGTTGATGCAAACGCTGCTGAGATTGTGGCCAGGAAAATAAAACCAGAAGGACATTTTTTTGCAGGCGGAAATCCTTTAAATTGCCACCCGAACCGTTATGTGCAGAATAGACGAAGACAGGTGACCCAACAGCCGGGTTTTCCGGAGTGATCATGCTTCCCAGTAGGCGTGCATCAAAACCGCGTGACAGGGCATGGAGGTAATTGACCAGATCCCAGCGATTTTCTTCAGACAGGGTTGCAGAAAAACCTGGCATATGGGTTCCCGGAATGCCATGCGATAACCAATGAAAAACGTTACCGACGGTATATTTTGCAGTATGAGGTTCCGTCAAAAGATCAGTTGGATCTTTTACCTCTGGATCGAGAATTACTCCAGTACCTTTGCCTTGAGGGCCATGACAACTGACGCAATGTTCGGAAAACAATTGCGAGCCATTGGAAATTGAAATAGCGTCGAAAGGCACGACCGGTTTCAGATAGGTTTCAGGGTAAGCCTCAATGGCCAGAGGCGGTAAGGCGATTGCTATCGAACTGATTCCAAGTAAACCTGGTACCAGGACTTTTTTCATGTTGCTCCAGTTGTTTCTTGCGCCCAGCCAAACTGAACCCAGCGCAACGATAAACAGTGCAGCCCCAGACCAGAACATATTCTGTACCTTCGGTTCATCCCATGTCGCATCAATCGAGAAGCGGAATGGATAAGGCCAATTCTCGATGATGGCATGCTTGGCAGGAAGGGTATTGGACAATATGGTTGCAAGCAGCATCAGAAATAATGCAAGAATAAATTCGATACCGACCCATTTTCTTAAGTAGGTGGTTCCTCCTTTGATCTGCCCGGTATCATCAACCTGGGAAAACAAAGGAAGCCACTTGAAACGCACTTGATAGGCAATAAACAAAATAATTACCAATACAGCAAGCTTAAAATTCAACAGCCAGCCATATGAACTGGAAACCAGTGCGTAATAAGATTCTTTAACCATACGATCGGTCACAATCAGACCCGTTGCCATCAGTAGCAGCATCACGGGCAGGGCAATAGCCGAGAATTTCTTCAGGTATATCGCGTTTAACAAATGCGATGTTTTATTTGGATCCCTATGACTGCTAACCACAATAAACAGAAAAGCAGGCAATGCGCCAAACCATATTCCTGCCAACAGGATATGCAGTGCATAAGGTGCAATCGAACCAAACGATATTTCTTCAGCGCCTGAATGACTCATCAACGAACCCGCTATCAGGGGAAGCGACGCTGCAATAGCACATAAAATATAGTGCCATCGATCTCGAGATACGTGCAGGATAGTCAGAATAACGCCAAACAGGACAACTGCCAGCAACGCCCGGGCCGCCCACATATGTCCTACCTGTGTTTGCTGTACGAATTCTAACCATGCTCCAGGATTCCATGTGTTGGATGCAATTCCCGTTGCTTCACTCGTTGTCGTGGCCAAAATACCCAATAATCCTAACAAGACCACGCCTGCCATCCAGGGAAATCCTTTTTCCAGACGGACCACCCAGGAAGTCTCAAATACAGCTTTTTGCTGCCCAACAATGGCGAGAAAAACACAACTTCCAAACAAGATAAAGTTAGCGGTCAGTTGCGACCAGCGGGCAAAAGTAGCAATGATTTCAATCATAATTTAACGACAGGAAGGTTATGGTTGCTTTGACAACTCCAGTAACATAGGCTGCAATTGGCGGCAGCCAACCTAACAGAGCATGCTGGAGTTTCTGGGTTCAGGAGAGAAGGCAAAAGTATGGAAAACATTTTACGGAAATATCATAGCCTAGAGCTGAATGATATTCAAGTAAGTTTACGGTGTGCCGCCAACCGCATGGAGTAGCGCTATCATCCAACATTACAACAAGATATCATGCTCGGGCTTGAGTGGTTCACGGCCCCCGGGGCTTTTTATGAGTCCAAGCAGATTGATTTCTATAGATCGCGAGATTGCCGATAACGGCAGGTCGTTTGGATGCGTACCGAAAGGATTTTCAATTTCATCGCCAATGGCATCAAGCTCAAAAAACGCATATGAAATCAGCAGAACAACAATCGGTGTCAACACACCGGTTGTTTCAACCAGCCCAAACGGCAGAAAAAGACAATAGGAAGCAACGATGCGGTGAATTAATACCGTATAACTAAAGGGTATCGGGGTATTTTTGATACGCTCACAGCCACCAAGAATATTTGACAACTCATTGAGTTGTGCATCTAAAAATGGAAGATTAAGTTCATGCAGCCAGTGCTGATTGCGTGCGTATGCAAGATCATGGCCCAATTGCTGTAGAATGGCCAGGGGGCGGTGCGAGGATTCTAGAACACTGGCTAAATCTTCTGTTGAAAGAAATTTTTCAGTTTCCGCAGCTGGATCTTCATTACGCAAGTGACAGCGCAGCGCATGGGCATACGCAATCAAACGCCTGACAAATACTTCCCGGAAACGTTCGAGCTCTTTACTGTCTTGTGGAGTGTCAATCAAAAAGCAAATCTGACGCGTCAGGTTGCGGGAAGTATTTATTAACGCCCCCCAAAGCTTGCGTCCTTCCCAGAATTTATCGTAGGCGGCATTGTTACGGAAACCCAGGAAAATACCCAGCGCTACGCCAATTAGTGTAAACGGTGTGGTTGTGAGTGTGTATTCCTGAATATTGTAGTGTAATTCAACATAGGTAACGATAATCGCAACAAAGGTTGCCGTCAGAATGCGTGGCCATGTTGCTTCAAAACTGCTGCCTCTGAAATGAAACAATAGTCGTACCCATGTAATTCTTTCTTTAACAATCATGTCAACGACAACCTTTCAGGGATGAACAAACCAGTGTTCTGACTTCCAGCACATTATTTTTTTGCAAAGTGAAGACCGATGAGGTCAGACTCTAATACTGCTACCGATAAACTATAACCAATTGTATTGTACGGCAAAGAATTCTCTAAATGAGTAATAATTAGTGCAAAATGCGCACGAAATGCACAAGCCAAATGAGTATATATGAAATTTTTGCCGGGCTATGAAATAGCCGATGAACTTAACCCGGATATTTCATGAATTCGCACGATGATCGCGCAGGATATTAGTTTCACAAGGGATTTTTCGAAGAAGCGGTGTAGTTATTCATACACTCGACTGAGTATTTGGGGTAAGCAGGCAAGCCGCAAAGCGGCTGCTCGCAAAAATTCCTTGTGGGATCAAGAGGCAAGTAAGAGCGTGTGCAATTCATGAAATATCCGGACTAGAAGGCTGTCCGAGAATAAGACTTGTCACCAATGGTTTTGATGCATTATCCGATCTGGATTCCAATGCCGACGGGCTGTTTGACCAGAACGACAGCGAGTTCGCGCATGTGCAGATCTGGCGGGATTTCAACCAGAATGGCGTTTCAACGCCGAATGAACTGTTTTCATTACCGCAACTGGGGATTGTTAGTATAGAACTCAATGCCACCAGCCAGAATGTCAATCTTGGTAATGGCAATGTGCAAACCGCAGCGGCTGCGCATTTGACGGTCGATGGAACAGGACAGACCGGCAATCTGAATCTGGCCAATAATCCGTTCTACCGGGAATTCGTTGATAGTATCCCGTTCACAGAAGAAGCACTCAATCTGCCCGACACAAAAGGCTCCGGCCTGGTGCGCGATCTGCGTGAAGCGGTCAGTCTATCACCAGTCCTGGCGAGCGCACTTTCAAGTTACGTCAGTCAGACAGGTTATATTGATCAGAAGGCGCAACTGGATGACTTGTTAACCGCCTGGGCAGGAACCTCGACCCTGAGAACCAGTATCGAACAAGCGGCTGACAAGGGTTACTATCTGTTATACACGCCGCCCAATCAATCATCGTCAGCCTATGATCAACATATGGGTTACTGGAATACCACGAACACCAGCATTCTGAATGCGCTCAGTCCTGAAGCACGCGCAGCCTGCGAAACATTACAACTGCAACAGGAGCTTGTTGGATCAATGGGTAGAGTAGAGGGCAGCCGCAAGACTGTTCTCTACTCTACGCCATTGATTTCATTCCTCAGCGCAGCGACGTGTCAACCTGTTCTAAAGTAAAAATTTTCTGTGACGTTAACAACCCAATCTGCAATGAATGAAATTGCCGCCCAGAGTACTGCGGATAACCCGATGTTTTTTGCGGTGAAATAGCGTGGTATTTCACAGAAGATTTGTCTGGAATGGGTTTTATTTGATTAACGATTAATTTGTAGGAGTATTTGAAATGGGATTTGTGAACGAAAGATTAGAAAACCACGAATGGCAAACCATCGATCGGGAACGGAACATTATCCTCAAATATGTCGGGGGAGGAATGCCACAAGAACCTCTTAATTTTAATTTAAATATCGCAGGAGAGAGCGTCAATTTTACAGCTTATCAAAAAATAATTTCTTTAGGGCGCGAAAAGGGCTACGACATAGAGTGGCAAGTTTTAGCAATCTATGCGCCACCTCATGTGAAACAAGACAAATCAAAACTGCATGGGCTGATTGCAGAAGCTCTCGATGCATTTGGTTTTGCAGCTTCACGAAAAAATGTCTTAAGTTTGACCGTCACTTTTGCCCCCAATCTATAGGAGCTCTGACAAATGGATGCACAATCTGCAATTGATAATCTGGAGATGGGTTTTGTTTGATCAATGATTAATTTATAGGAGTATTTGAAATGGGATTTGTGAATGAAGAATTGGAAGGACACAAGTGGCAAACCATCGATCGGGAACGGAATCTTGTCCTCAAGGAGGTGGGGGGGGATNNAGGCAGAAGACTCCCCTTATGACTTTAATCTAAATATCGCAGGAGAGAGCGTCAATTTCTCAGCTTATCAAAAAATAATTTCATTAGGACGCAGACAGGGATACGAAATAGAGTGGAAAGTTTTAGCAATCTATGCACAACCTAATGTAAAACAAGACAAATTACGATTACACGGTCTGATTACAGAAGCCCTTGATGCTTATGGTTTTGCATTTACAAGAGAAAATGTCACAAGTTTGACCGTCACTTTTGCCCCCAATCTATAGGAATCTGAAAAATGGATGCACAATCTGCAATTGATGAAATAGCTGCCCGAAAAGCTGCGGGTAACCCGATGTCGGTCAGTGAGCTTCGAGAGCTGGCGGATTTAGTGGACGCCAGTGCAGGAAATTCAACCTTGCTGCTATGGAGCGGGGGCGTAGGAAATATTAATCCACAAACCAATCTTGGAGAATTTAAGGCTGAAGCTCTTGCGATATCGCTATCCAATGGTTCTTCTGTCAAGACGATGGCGGATACACAGGTAGGTGAATTTTTAAAATCTGGTAATTTTCGAGCAGCTCTTGAGAATGCTGCCGACCGCGAAGGATTGGATTTTAAAGCTTTATATCTTGGAACTGATGCAGATGGTGCACGCATTAACAAAACCAGTTTCTGGGATGTTGCGTCAGCACGGCTTGTAAACAGTCACGAAGGGGATTTTCGCCTGATCATGCCTTCTACCCCAATGGATAGTATTGCTGCGGAGACCGAGATTCCCGCCCTGCTGAGCAAAGCAATACCGGCTGGACAGAAAGTCAACGGTATTGATCTTAAGGATTGGCAAGACCGGTATAACGTGGAAAAGCTGTTAAATGGAGAAAGTGCAGCAAAATCAGGACTGGTCGATCTGATTCGCACTACATCCAGGGCGGATCTGGCAGATATGAAAGCAGGTTATGATACGACAGGTAAGTTGTATGTTGATACGAATAGTTATTTAGGAAAAGCTCTGGGTTTGCCTGCCAAAGATGTTCCTGCAGGTGTTGAGGTAACGCGCCTGGCATCATTGGAAAGTATGCGTCTGACTAATGATGATATGGCCCGGTACGTCAAATACGGCGATTTGCTGAGCAAGGCGGGATTGGCCGGAGATGTTCTGGGAACGGCTTTGGCAATTGCACAAGCACAGCAAGCCTATAACAACGGAAATCATAACGAGGCAGGCGCTATTTTAGCTGCACATGCCGGTGGTTTAGTAGGTGGTTTTGCCATTGGAGCGACATCTGCTGCGCTCGTAGCAGGGCTTCTGCTTGTGCCCGGTGTAAATATCGGGGTGGGAACCGGCATGGTGATGACAGGAGCGGCTGGTCTTGCCGGCGGCTATTTCGGTGGTCTGGCCGGAGAGAAACTTTTCGAAGATTTGTATATGAATATTTCAAGCTTCGATATGGCACTCTTTCTCCAGGATCTAAAGGGCGATTATGCCTGGGCAATCAATCGCCTGGGTAATTTGTTGATGCAGGATTTAGGGGAACTTGCCGGGATATTAAATGCTGTTAACAATCTCTTCCTCCAATTCAAAAGCTGGATGCCACCGCGCATAGACCCCTTGGTGCTTGATCTGGACAATGACGGGATTGAAACCATCGGCATCAATGGCACAATTGTGTTTGACCACGATGGCGATGGCATTAAAACCGGCACCGGCTGGGTGAAGAGCGATGACGGTTTTCTGGTGCTGGATCGCAATGCTAACGGCGCCATTGATAAGGGTGCGGAATTATTCGGTGTCGATACGGTGAAATCCAATGGCAGCCTGGCCACGAATGGTTTTGATGCACTCAAAGATCTGGATTCCAATGCCGACGGGCTGTTTGACCAGAACGACAGCGAATTCCCGCATGTGCAGATCTGGCGCGACTTCAACCAGAATGGCGTTTCAACGCCGAATGAACTGTTTTCATTACCGCAACTGGGGATTGTCAGCATAGAACTCAATGCCACCAGCCAGAACGTTAATCTTGGTAATGGCAACGTACAGACCGCAGCGGCTGCGCATTTGACGGTCGATGGAACAGGACAGACTGGCAATCTGAATCTGGCCAATAATCCGTTCTACCGGGAATTCGTCGATAGCATCCCGCTGACAGAAGAAGCACTCAATCTGCCCGGCACAAACGGCTCTGGCCTGGTGCGCGATCTGCGGGAAGCAGCGAGCTTATCCCCCGCCGTGGCCAGTATTCTGACAACCTATGCCAGTCAGACAAGCTATGCCGGTCAGAAGGCGCAACTGGATGATTTGTTAGCCGCCTGGGCACAAACTTCGACCCTGAAAACCAGTGTCGAACAAGCGACTGACAAGGATTACTATCTGTTATACACGCCGCCCAATCAATCATCGTCAGCCTATGATCAACATATGGGTTACTGGAATACCACAAATACCAGCATTCTGAATGCGCTCAGTCCTGAAGCACGCGCAGCCTACGAAACATTACAACTGCAACAGCAGGAACTTGTTGGAATGATCAGTGTACTGGAGCGCTTTAATGCTTCAACTTTTGTGGCGGTTGGCGCAGACCGGGTAACGCTGGGCAGTGGGTTTCAGACTATGGTGAGTTCGGTGCCAGGTGTCGCGGACTCAGAAAGAGCTTTTGTATCGTTATCAACCCAGCAAATGGAGTTGATGCAGCAAGGCTATGAGACTCTGAAAGAATCTGTCTATTCAAGCCTGGTATTGCAGACACGTCTTGCACCCTATCTGAATGAGATTACTCTGGATGTTAATGCAGCATCGGAAGTCTTTGTCAATTTCTCGGCAATGAATACGCTGCTGGATAATCAGAAAATCGCAAATCCCGCAGTTGCTCTGGCTGATTTGATCGAATTGAACAAATATACCGGCAATACGCTACCAGAAAATGGCTGGACTGGCCTTAATATGCTGCGAAGCTGGATTGATGAAGGTATCGGTGGTGCAGAAGCAGGCGCGATTCTTCGGGATCTTGGCGTCAGTATCATTGAGCGAGGCGCATCGGATGAGGTTATTTTCAGTGCATCAGGCAATATGGCTTTAAACGGCTATACCGCCAACGATATTCTCAATGGCGGGGTTGGAAATGATACCTTGATGGGTAATGGCGGTAACGACATTCTTGAAGGGGGTGGTGGGCGCGACCTGCTGATGGGTGGCGAGGGCGTTGATACCCTGAATGGCGGGGATGGTACCGACACACTTTATGGCGGCGCAGACAATGACATACTCAATGGTGGATCAGGCGCCAACGACTTCCTGTCAGGCGATGCGGGTAATGACATTTACCTGTTTGCAGCCGGTGATGGAAACACCACCATCAGTAATTATGATACAAGCGCCAACCACAATGATGTATTGCGTTTTGATGCGGGCATTAACCCCGGTAATGTCCGGGTGACACGTTCAGGCAACGATTTGAAACTGACAGTGCAAAGTACTGGTGAAGCCGTTACGATACAAAGCCATTTCTATTCCTATGATAGCACCTATAATAACAATTGCATGTTAAATGCTGTTGAGTTTGCGGATGGCACAAGCTGGAACAGTGTGGCGCTGGCCTTGATGGTGCTGACAGGAACCGAAGGTGCTGACAGTATTATCGGTTTTGCAACGGATGATACGATTAACGGACTGGGTGGCACTGATATGCTGTCTGGTGATAGCGGCAATGACATCTTGAATGGTGAAGGCGGCCAGGACTATCTTTATGGTGGCGCGGGCAATGACATACTCAATGGTGGGTCAGGCGCCAACGACTTCCTGTCAGGCGATGCGGGTAATGACATTTATCTGTTTGCAGCCGGAGATGGAAATACCACTATCAGTAACTATGATGCAGGCACAAATCGCAATGATGTGCTGCGTTTTGCGGCTGGTATTAATCCAGGCGATGTCCGGACGACACATTCAGGCAACGATTTAAAACTGACAGTACAAAGTACTGGTGAAGCTGTTACGATACAAAGCCACTTCTATCCCTATGATAGCAATTGCATGTTAAACGCTGTTGAGTTTGCGGATGGTACGAGTTGGAACAGTGCGACACTGGCTTTGATGGTGTTAACTGGAACCAGCGGCGCTGACAATATTACCGGCTTTGCCACCGACGATACGATTAATGGCCTGGGTGGCAATGATACGCTGAATGGTGATAGCGGCAATGATGT
>CXWL01005381.1_pt1 | contig 10783 bp, 9 predicted proteins | sample 590931 | NCBI WGS metagenome assembly CXWL01 (sample SAMEA3498368, study PRJEB10139) | groundwater metagenome | biome: water well; material: biofilm material | place: Germany | collected 2015-04-27 | reverse complement strand
AACACCGATGGCCTCGGCCTCGAGTTGGCCGGCGTCGAGACCGATCGCGGCTACGTCACCATCAACCGTCACTGTCAGAGCAACGTCGTGCACATCTACGCGGCCGGCGACATGAGCGGCAAGCTCCCTCTGTCGAGCGTCGCCAGCATGCAGGGTCGCAAGGTGGCCGAACACGTCATGGGGTTGCACAAGGTGGCCCATCGCCACCTCGACTACGACAAGGCCGCGAGCGCCATCTTCACCGAGCCCGAGATCGCCGATGTCGGCCTCGCCGAGGCCGATGCGTTCGCCGTCGGCCGCAAGATCCGGGTCACCAAGGTGCCGTTCAGCTCCACCCCCAAGGCGCTGATCAACAACGATTGGCGAGGCTTCGTGAAGATCATCTCCGATCCGGCCACCGGCGTCGTGCTGGGTGGGTCGATCGTCGGCCGCCACGCCGCCGAGCTGATCAGCGTGATCGCACTTGCCGTCACGGCGAACCTCAAGGTCACCGACATCGTCGAGAGCCTGCTCGTGCACCCTGCGCTGAGCGAGGCCCTGGCCGAAGCGGCCGAGTAATCGGCCGTCGCGAATCGTGCACCCCGTCGACCAGCGCGAGGCAGATGTGGTGCCAGGAGGCCTCACCCTGGCCACGATCGGCCGGAGGGCGGTGGGGGCGATCATCGATCAGTTCATCGTCCTGCTCCCCGTCGCCATCGGCGCGGTGGCGTGGGGCTTTCGCCCTGGCGACATCGTCACCGACTCCACTCTGTTCGTCATCAACATCAGCTCCGCCGGCGTCGCCCTGGTCTACGAGACCTTGCTGATCGGCCTGTTCGGTCGCACGATCGGCAAGCTCGTCACCGGCACCAGGGTGGTGCGCCGCGACGACGGCGGACGCATCGGTTGGTTCGCTGCGGCCCAACGCGCACTGGTCCCCGTTGCCGCCGGTGCGGTGCCGAAGGCGGGCATCGTGCTGGCTGCGGTCGTCTACGGCGTCGCCTTCCTCGGGCCGCTGCGCCAGGGCATCCACGACAGGGCTGCCGGCACGCTGGTCGTGAGGCGATGACGTTCAGGTGATGACGTTCAGGTGATGACGACCACCACGTCGCCGGCGCCGACGGTGTCGCCGGCGGAAACCTTGATCTCCTTCACCGTGCCCACCTTGTCGGCGGCGATCTGGTTCTCCATCTTCATCGCCTCGAGCACGACCACCGCCTGACCTACCTCTACGGTCTGGCCGACCACCACGAGGATCTTCACGATCGTGCCCTGCATCGGCACCTCCACGTTGCCCGACGAGGCGCCCGCCGCGCCCCCGCCGCCGCCCGAGCTACGGGCAGGCTTCTTGGTGGCCCTGGCGGCGCCGGTCGCGGCGACCGGCACGTCGGGCACCCACATCTTCACCGCGAAGCGCTTGCCGTTCACCTCCACGGTCGTGCTGCGCTGAACCAGTGGCGCGTCGCCGTCGGCGGGCAACGGTGGCTTCGGCGCTTCGAGCGTGCTCAGGTCGAGCCGCTCCTCCACCCACTTGGTCGAGTGCTGCATCGCGTGGAAGTCGGGGTGGGAGAGGATGGCGATGTCGGCAGGGATCGTGGTGGCCACGCCTTCGACCACCATCTCTTCCAGGGCGCGGATCGTGCGGGCGATCGCCGTCGGCCGATCCTTCGCCCAGACGATCACCTTGCCGACGAGGTTGTCGTAGTACTGGCTCACCACGTCGCCGGTCTCGTAGCCGGCGTCGAAGCGAACTCCGAAGCCGTCCGGTGCGACGAGCTTGGTGATGAGGCCCGGCGAGGGAAGGAACTTTCCGCCCGCCGGGTTCTCGGCGTTGATCCGCACCTCGATGCCATGACCGCGACGCTGCGCGCTCACCTCGGCTTGCGTCATCGGGAGCGGCTCGCCGCCGGCCACGCGGATCTGCCACTCGACCAGGTCGATGCCGGTGATGACCTCGCTGACCGGGTGCTCCACCTGCAACCGGGTGTTCATCTCGAGGAAGAAGAACTCTTCGTCCTGGTAGATGAACTCCACGGTGCCGGCGTTGTGATAACCGACCGCCTTGGCGGCCTTGATCGCAGCCTCGCCCATCGCTTCTTCGATGCCGGGAGCGAGTCCGTACGCGGGCGCCTCCTCGATCAGCTTCTGGTGACGTCGTTGAGCCGAGCAGTCGCGGGTGCTCACCCACACGACGTCGCCGTGGTGGTCGCCGACGATCTGCACCTCGACGTGGCGAGGCCAGGTGAGGTAGCGCTCGATGTAGATCTCGTCGCGCCCGAAGAAGGCCAGAGCCTCGCGTCGCGAGCTCTCGATGGCCTCCTGCACCTCGGCTGCCGACCGGATCACCTTCATGCCGCGGCCGCCGCCGCCGTACGCCGCCTTGATCACGAGGGGCCACCCGTGTTCCTTCCCGAAGGTCAGGATCTCATCGGCACTGGTGATGAACTCGGTGGTGCCCGGCACGATCGGTGCGCCACCCCTCAGCGCGGCCTTGCGCGAGCTCACCTTGTCGCCCATCTCGTCGATGGCTTCCGGGGGTGGCCCGATGAAGACGACGCCCTTGGCGATGATCGCCCGGGCGAAGTCGGCGTTCTCGCTGAAGAACCCGTAACCAGGGTGCACGGCATCGGCGCCGCTGCGCTCGATGGCATCGAGGATCGCCTCGGTGTTCAGGTAGCTCTCCGCCGCAGTCTGCCCGCCGAGGGCGTAGGCCTCGTCGGCCAGGCGCACGTGAAGCGCCTCGCGATCGAGCTCGCTGTAGACCGCGACGGTCTTGATTCCGAGCTCGCGGGCGGCGCGAATGACCCGGACGGCGATCTCGCCTCGGTTGGCGATCAGGATCTTCTGGAGCACGAGTGGCAATACTTGCGGAATGAACACCGTTGGTGCCAGCTGGCCATCAGGCATGCCCCCCGCCGGCATGCCGATCTGGCCCGCAGGATGGGGCGTGCAGGTGGTGGACGTAACCGGCAGCACGAACGCGGACCTGCTCGGCAGAGCATCGCAGGGAGCCGCCGATCGAAGCGTGCTGGTGGCCGCCCATCAGACCTCGGGCCGCGGCCGGCTCGACCGCATCTGGGAAGCCCCTCCAGGGGCGAACCTGCTCGTTTCGATGCTGTTCCGCGACTTGCCGGCGCAGCCCCACGAGGTCACCCAGCGGGTGGCCCTCGCAACGGCGAACGCCGCTCGTCGGCTCGTCGGCGTGTCGCCGGTGTTCAAGTGGCCGAACGACCTCCTGCTCGACGGTCGCAAGCTGGCCGGGGTGCTCGCCCAGTCGGGCGCCTCCAACGGCCGGGTCGACCACCTCGTGGTCGGCATCGGGTTGAACGTCGGGTGGGCACCCGAGGGCGCGGCGCGTCTCGGCAACGGTGTGCATCCGTTGGACCTGCTGGCGGGGATCCTCCACGAGTTCGACGCGTTGCCCGACGATGTCTTCCCGCTGTACCGCGCCCAGCTGGCCACCCTCGGCCAAGCCGTACGGGTGCACCTGCACGACGACAGCATCGATGGTCGCGCCGTGGATGTGGAGCCCGACGGTCGGCTCACGGTGGTCGACGACCAGGAGGTCACCCACCACATCGACACCGGCGACGTCGTTCACCTGCGCGCCCGACCCGCCGAGTGACCTGATCAGCGCCTGATCCCTCGGTAGCCTGGCGCTCCGTGATCCCCAGTGAATCGATGCCAGGGCCCCGCGCATCGACACGTCGAGGCGGGCACTTCCTCTCCACGGTCGTCCTCACCGGTTCCGTCGCGCTCGCCGGCGTTGCCGGCACGCTGATCGCCGCGACAGGCGTGATCTCGGCGGTCCAAAGGGTGCCCGACGTGTCGGCCGTGTTGAGCCCGCCGAGCGCGACAGTCGAGAACTTCCTGCTCGTCGGATCCGACAGCCGGGCCAACAGCGATCCGAACTCTCCCGACTTCGGGGGCATCGGTAGCGAAGCCGACGTCCAGGGCACCAGGAGCGACACGATCATGGTGCTCCGGCGCGATCGCCAGACCGGCTCGGCGTCGCTCCTGTCGATCCCCCGCGATCTGTGGGTCGAAGTCCCCGGCCGGGGCCGGAGCAGGATCAACTCGGCCTACAACGATGGCCCCGCGGTGCTGGTGCAGACCGTCCAGGGCGCACTCGACATCCCCGTGCACCACTACGTCGAGGTCGACTTCAACGGCTTCAAGTCGTTGGTCGACGCCGTCGGTGGCGTTCAGATCTGCTTCTGGTACCCGACGCGCGACCTCAACACCGGTTTGAACATCGTCGAGCCCGGGTGCCCCGTTCTGGACGGTGTGCAAGCCCTGGCCTATGCACGCAGCCGTCACTACCAAGAGCTGCGCGAGGACGCCGAATGGCACGAGGACGGCACCGCCGACCTCGGCCGAACGAAACGGCAGCAACAGTTCGTGAACGAGGCGATGAAGACAGCGCTGGCCCGGGTGAAGGCCAACCCGTTCACTGCCGGCGACGTCCTCGCCAGCGGCGCCGCGGCGATCCGGATCGACGACGAGACCGACCTGCTCGCCGCGGCAGCGTCGATGCGGTCGGCGGTCGGCGACGGTCTGTTGACCTGGTCGCTACCCGTCCTCGGCGAGGCCATCGACGGCAAGGCTGTGCTGGTGCTCGCCGAAGGCGCCGACGAGATCCTCGCCTACTTCCGCGGCGAAGGCGATGCGCCTTCGCCGCCGGTCTGACCCGCACCGGCCATACTGTGACCCGTCTATGAAGGCTCTCATCCTCGCCGGCGGTGCCGGCACACGGCTCCGGCCGATAACGCACACCAGTGCCAAGCAACTGGTGCCGGTGGCCAACAAGCCGATCCTGTTCTACGGCATCGAAGCGATGATCGCCGCGGGCATCACCCAGATCGGCGTGATCGTCGGCGACACCCGCGTCGAGGTGATGGAAGCGCTCGGCGACGGCAGGCAATGGGGCGCCGACTTCACCTTCATCGCCCAGGATGCCCCGCTCGGGCTGGCGCACTGCGTGCTGATCGCGGCCGACTTCCTGGGCGACGACGACTTCGTGATGTATCTGGGCGACAACCTGCTCGAGCAAGATCTCGGCGCCTTCGTGCGCGCCTTCGAGCAAGCCCGCACCACCGACGAACCGCCCACCGCGCAGATCCTGCTCAAGCGGGTACCCGACCCGCACAGATTCGGCATCGCCGAGCTCGACACTGCAGGCAACGTGGTGCGCCTCGTCGAGAAGCCGGCCGACCCGCCGAGCGATCTGGCACTCGTCGGCGTCTACCTCTTCGACAGCACCATTCTCGAAGCAGTACGGGCGATCGCCCCGTCNNCGCCAGGAAGAGCTCACCGGCTGGTGGATCGACACAGGCAAGCTCACTCCACTGCTCGAGGCGAACCGGTTGCTGCTCGAACGGATCGAGACCCGCCTCGACGGATCAGTCGACGATGCCTCCATCATCGACGGCCGGGTCGTGGTCGAAGACGGCGCCGTGATCAAGCACTCCACACTGCGTGGTCCCCTGGTCATCGGCACAGGGACCGTCATCGAGCACAGCTTCATCGGCCCGTTCAGCGCGATCGGCAACGGCTGCGAGGTCCGGAACAGCGAGGTGGAGCACTCGGTGATCATGGACGGCAGCCGGATCATCGACATCCAACGTCTCGAAGACAGCCTCATCGGCAAGGAAGCGGTCGTGTCGCGATCGCAGGTTCGCCCGCGGGCGCTACGCCTGATGGTGGGCGATCACTGCCAGATCGACGTCGAGTAGGCGCCAGGAAACGGAGAGGCCGATACCAATGGCACACATCTACGAGAGCGACGTGATCGCCGGGGCGTGGATCGTCGAACCGGCGATCCACGGCGACCAACGCGGCATGTTCATCGAGACCTACCGACGCGAGTGGTTCCCCAACGGCCGCGAGATGCTGCAGGGCAATCGCGCCAACCGCCAGCGAGGTGCCCTGGTCGGCCTCCACTACCACCTTCATCAGGCCGACTACTGGTACGTGCCCTTCGGGCACGCCCGGGTCGTTCTGCACGACCTTCGTGAGGGTGGTCCCACCGACGGGGCCACTCTGTCGCTCGATCTCACCGGCGACAACCACGTCGGGCTGTTCATCCCGCCCGGCGTGGCCCACGGTTTTGCCGCGGTCACCGACATGGTCATCACCTACTTGGTCGACGGTTACTACAACCCTGCCGACGAGCTGGGCATCGCGTGGAACGACCCGGCGATCCTCGCCGACTGGTGTGTCGAAGACCCGATCCTGTCCGCCCGCGACCAGGCCAACCCGGGCCGGGCCGACCTGCCGAGCGGACGCCGACCATATTGGCCGATGCGCACCTGATGGCGCACCGATCCTGCAAGGAACGAAACACATGAAGCTCTTCGTCACCGGCGGCGCCGGGTTCATCGGATCCAACTACGTGCGCCACGTGCTGGCCACCACCGACGACGAGGTGACCGTCTACGACGCGCTCACCTACGCCGGCAACATGGAGAGCATCCGCGACGTCATCGACGATCGCCGCTGTCGTTTCGTGCACGGTGACATCTGCAATCCCGACGACGTCGTCGAGGCGATGCGCGGCCACGACGCCGTCGTGCACTTCGCGGCCGAGACGCACGTCGATCGATCGATCAAGGACGGCCACTCGTTCGTGCTCACGAACTGCTTCGGCACGAACGTCCTGTGCGACGTCGCTCGCCAGGTGGGAGTTGAGCGATTCGTGCACATCTCCACCGACGAGGTGTACGGCTCGATCGAGGAAGGTTCGTTCACCGAATCCGATCCGCTCTGCCCGCGTTCGCCGTACTCGGCCGCGAAGGCGGGCAGCGACCTGATCGCGCTCAGCTACTTCACCACCCACGGGTTGCCAGTGCTCGTAACCCGGTGCAGCAACAACTTCGGCGCCTACCAGTTCCCCGAGAAGGTGATCCCGCTGTTCACCACCAACCTGCTCGACGGCAAGAACGTGCCGCTCTACGGCGACGGCGGCAACATCCGCGACTGGATCCACGTGTACGACCACAACACTGCCGCCGACCTCGTTCTGCGCAGCGGTGCAATCGGCGAGATCTACAACATCGGTGCCGGCAACGAGATCACGAACAAGGAGCTCACCTATCGCCTGCTCGAACTGACCGGGCGTGACGAGAGCTTCATCACCCCGGTCGCCGATCGCCTCGGCCACGATCGTCGCTACTCGATCACCCACGACAAGGTGAGCGCCCTCGGATGGAAGACCGAGCACGACCTCGAGCGAGGCCTCGCCGCAACCGTGGAGTGGTACCGCGCCAACCGTGCCTGGTGGGAGCCGCTCAAAGAACGCGCCGCGCTGTGAGGGTGCTCGTCACCGGCTCCGGTGGCCAGGTAGGTACCGACACCGTGATGGTGTGCGAGGCAGCCGGCGACCACGTTGCCGCGCTCGACCACGCCTCCCTCGACATCGGTCGCCGCGATCAGGTGATGTCGGCGATCACCTCGTTCCGACCCGACGCGGTGATCAACTGCGCGGCCTGGACGGCCGTCGACGCCTGTGAGGCTGACCCCGATCGCGCCCTCGCGCTCAACGGGCTGGCCGTCCGCAACGTCGCCGAGGCGTGTCATCGGGTCGGTGCCCACCTCGTGCACCTCAGCACCGACTACGTGTTCGACGGCACCCTCGATCGTCCGTACCACGAATGGGACGAGACCAACCCGATGAGCGTGTACGGCATCTCGAAGCTCATCGGCGAATCCGAGGCCCTCGCGCTCGGTCCCGATTCGGCCGTCGTGCGAACGTCGTGGGTGTCGGGCGCTCACGGGGCCAACATGGTGAAGACCGTCATCGCTCTCATCGATCAGCATCCGCAGCTGGCCTTCGTCGCCGACCAGTTCGGTCATCCCACCTTCGCCGCCGACCTTGCCCCGATGTTGCGCCTCGTCGCCCTCGATCGGCGCAGCGGGGTTCATCACATCACGAATCAGCGGCCCACCAGTTGGTTCGGCTTCGTCCAGGAGGTCGTTGCCGTTCTCGGCCGCGATCCGGCGATGGTTGTGCCGATCGCCACAGCCGACCTGCAGCCACCGCGCCCCGCGCTGCGGCCTCCCAACAGCATGCTCGACAACGCCGTCGCCCGGATGAACGGCCTCCCCCCGATGCGTGACTTCGCCGAGCCGCTCGCCGAGCTCGTGCGTCGACTCACCGCCTGAACCGGGTTCAGGCCGCCTCGTACCATCCGCTCATGTCGAGCAGGTGATGGGCAACCATCATGCTGAAGATGCAGATGTCGCGGCCTGACGTGCGCGGCGTGGACACCACCGACACGTTGGCGGTCGTGCGTTGCGCCGTGGTGTTCACTGCCACCGTGGCGTATGCCGTCGAGTCGTTGCATGGCGCCACGGTGAGCCACCCGTCGGCGCGTGGATCGACCGCCGCCGCAGTCACCACCAGCGCACGAGCCGAGTCGGGAACTGCGGTGAGCGCCGGCCGGCTGTTCGCCGGCACCGCCGCGGCGGCGAACACGAACCGGGTGATCGGCCCCACCGGCACGCCCACGCCTTCGCGGGAGTCGGCGAGTCGAATCGGACTCGTCGCGCGATACCACCAACCGCCGGGCGCCGCGGAGAAGTTGCCGACGAGATCGATCACCACGTGGGTGGCGATGTTGCTGACCACGCACAGCTCTGCCGCCGCCGAAACGGCGACCTGGGCGAAGTTGCTCAAGGTCTGACCGGCGGCGACGTTGAGGTTCGACGTCGACGGGATCGCCCGATCGCACGGGTACGCCGTCACGTACCCGGCCGCCGTTGGTTCGGTCGCCGCCAGGTTGATCGCCACGGCCGTGGTGCCGGTCGCGACCGGCACTCTCAGAGGGGTTCCTGGAACGAGCATCGCACCCTGGCCGCGAGTGTCGAGCAGTCGGCGTTGGTCGCCGCTCGTGAAGCTGCTCGCGCCCGGCGCGGAGCGCTCGACGTAGCTGCCGAACACGTCGACCACGAGGTGCGTGCCCGTCGAGCTGAACAGGCAGATCTCCTGCGCTGGCGACAGTTCGACCAGCGCGAAGGCAGCCTGCGTGGCACCAGCGGTGAGGATCAGGTTCGATGCCCAGGGGCGGGGTTGGTCACAGGCGAACGCGGTGATGAAACCGGCTGCCGAAGGATCGACGCCAACCAGATCGACAGCGGCGACCTCGGCGTCGGCCGCAACGAGGCCGGTGAGCGAAACCCGCCGGGTCTCGCCGGCCGCGAGGCCGGCCGCCGATCGTGTGTCGATGGCGCGTTGCGGCGAGGTCGGAAGGAAACCCAGGGGACCGGTCGACGGCGCGAGCACCATGGCTCCCATCGCCGCCGGAGGCTCGACCTCGAACAGCGTCGGCCGGTACAGAGCCGGGTTGGCGTACGCCACCGGGTTCATGACCCACGCGTTGTGCGAGACGGTGACCACGAGGTTTCCGAGTGGCGAACGCCAGGGCAGCAGGTGTGGCAGGTAGTTGTTGGTTGCCCCATCGATGGTTCTCGTCGGCAACGACATCGTGCGAACACGCGTCCATGGTCCCTGTGGCGCCGGCGCCGTATCGACCGCGAGGTCCGATCCGAACCAGTCGTTGGCCTTCGTGACCGAGACCCACACGCCGTCGATGAGGCGCGGCTGCATCGAGTACGCCATCCTGCCGTCTCCCGATGCGATCGGTCTGGCCGCGGCTCGGTCGGCGACCCACCCGGTGCCGTTCCAGTACTCGGGCATCAGGTCGAACCGGCCGGCGGGAACCCGCCCCACGAAGTTGCGCGACGGTGGCGGAGATGTTCGATCGGGTGCGTTGAACTGGTCGTAGGAGTTGGCGAACAAGTAGCTGTAGTCGCCGTCGGTCTGGATCGACCAACCGTAGAGCAGCGTTCCGTCGTCGTCGGGCGCTGGTACGAAGCTCACCACCTGCAGCGTCGCCGGATCGATCCGCGCCACCCACACGCCGTCTGCCGCAGCGCCGGTGTTCGCGCCGGTGCCGGCGACGTTGCCGAACAACGCGTAGAACACCGCGAGGTAACCGTCGGCGCCCATCGCCCCACCCATCGGCCAGAACCAGCGGGTGCAGTTCACGGTGAGCGCGCCGCCCGCGTACGAGGCGGTGCCGGCGTTCGGGCATCGGTCGGTGGGCGCGGTCGGGCCGTGGATCGCCCGGAAGCAGGTTCCGGTCTGGATGAGCGCCGCGTTGTGGGCGAAGCGTGCCGCCCCGAGCGAGTCGATCCGTGCCCCGGTCGGTGAGAAGAAGGCGTCCTGGAACAACCACAGCGTGCGCCCGTCCGGCAGCGGGAAGGCGCGCAGCGCGTCGAGCCCGACGTACTCGTCCACCTGGCCGGCGAACATCCCGTTCAAGCTGGCGGTGCTGAGATCGGTGATGCACGTTCCACCGGCGGCGAGGACCCGGGGAGCCGGTGCCGTAGGCGTGAGCGGTGTCGCCAAGATGATGACGCCGGCGATCGCCGCCACCGTTGTCGCGACACGTCGATGTAGACCGCCGAGGGTGCTCATGGCCTCACATTCCGCGCCATTCCGGTGATGGATGTGTGACGACAGTATGCGCAACCGATCAGGTCCGAGTGTCAGGCCCGAGGGTTTTCGGCCGCGACGGGTGCGCGGCGACCCTCGGGCATGCACGCCCGACTCGGGTGGGCGGCAGGGACTCGGGTGGGGGATGGGGACTCGGGTGGGGGGTGGGGACGCTGAGCGACCATGATGGAGCGGTGCGCGTGGCATACACCTTGGAGCAGTGCTGGCACGAAGTGCCCGGCGGAACGGGCGTGGCCGCGCTGCGGGTTGCCGAGGCGCTTGCCGCGCACGAGGACATCCGCCTGA